>FUIF01009590.1_pt1 | contig 17532 bp, 18 predicted proteins | sample 1003461 | NCBI WGS metagenome assembly FUIF01 (sample SAMEA80401918, study PRJEB19352) | marine metagenome | reverse complement strand
GTCCGTAACTGCAGCCCCAACGGACTTCCCTACAGCCATCATCCCAACATGGGCCTACATCAATCTGCGCGACCCGGACTGGGTCGATGGGGTCACTGCGTGATGGGAGCGGACGAACAAAATCGGCTGTGGCAGGCAATCACGGAACTGCGCGATGTCGTCTGGGGTCTCAAGAAAGACCAGGCAGTTCATAATGAGCGCACTGAATCTTTTCAGAAGCACGTTGACAAGGACATCTCCTACATCAAAGTCTGGCTTGTCGGGCTTGGGGTAGTGGTTGGAGTTGGGATTGCGATAGAGATCGTAATTCTGTATGCAACCTCCTCGCCGGAGTTCGCGAAATTTCTATCTATAATTGCAGGAGGCGCGAGATGAGCGATTTATCCGCCGAACAGATCAACACCGTGATAGCGTTGGTGATGCTGATCTTGGCAACGGCCTTTTGCCTCTATCTTGGAGGCAAGAAATGAAAATTAGGGAATTGAGAAAACTCATCAAGAAGAACGAGGTTCAGATCAGCAGCAACGACATCATGCGCTGCTTGCAGAACTCCTACATCAACCCGAACAACATCCGCCAGCCCATCGGCATGCGGGACAGCCAGTATTGGACAGTCGATGAGGACACTTGGCGGGCGATCCTGAAATACAGCCGCATCGACAAGCGCAAGTACGTGCCGGAGCGCATGGACTGCGACAAGTTCGCGCGCATGCTTTGGGCGGAGATGCCCTGGCGGTTCGGGCTAAACGCGATAGCGATGGCGGGCGACCCGTCTATCTCCCATGCCTACAACATCGTGGTATGCGCGGACAAGAAAGGTAAGATGTGCCTTGCAATGGTGGAGCCGCAGACGGACGATTTGGTAAAGGTTGGTAGGACGCGTCTTGAAAACTTCCCATTGGAGCCGCGCGGGCGATATAAGGCCTCCATCAATTTCTAATGAGCCAGACCGGCAACGCTGAAGGAATCCCGAGCCAAGGGGCATCGCTCCCTTGCTTCCTCCTCAAAGGAGGATTCTACCAACTCCAGCGTGCGGAGGTCTCCCCCCCGTCTGGGTGGTCGATTGTCGGAGCAACCCTCTACATCAAGTATGGGGAGGAGGAGCTGGTTGAAGATGGCATTGCTGGAGTAGAAGATTCTGGCAATAGCCGCTGGAACTTTGACATTCTTGGAAGCCATACAGAGGATGCCTCTGCCAAACTCTTCACGGGCTACACAACTTTCACAATCCAGAAGGGGGCTGATGAGGACACACAGGAGGAGGTTGCTGACTATCGGCGTGACTTCCGCTTGGTTGATGAGCCGATTCCCCTGCCCCATGATCAGAAGATTCTTGACCTTCTAATCGAGACACTAGAGAAGAAGCTGGCGGGCAGGGGGGATGTTGCTCAATATACCATCGGGGATAGACAAATTTCAACTATGGGCATTGATCAGTTGAGGAATGCTATTAGTTACTACCAGGCACGGGTTGAGCAGTATCCCCGGTTGAGGGCAGTATGAGCAGACGGGGCAGACGAACCTATTTTAGCAATTGGGGCTTGTCCACCCATGTGTTCGATAAGTCAGTGAAGGAGACCTATGATGACTTCTCCGGGGTATTTGGACTTATCCCTTCCATTTCATCCATTCGGCGGCTGTACCGCAAGTCGAGCATCCTTCAAGCCATTGTGCTTCAAATCGGGGCAAATGTCATAGGTCATGAAGGCCCCCAGCCAACTTTCAATAATGTTGCTCATGAGCAGGATAGAAAGCGGCTCCAGGCATGGTGGGATGAATGGCAGAAGGATGTGTTAGTGACGGGAGACCGGACGCACTGGGCAGAGTTCTTGACGGCACTTGAGGCTGGACGATTTATGACGGGCCGTGATTTTGCCATCGCCCGGCGCCACCCGGATTATCCCAAAGGGCTGGCATTTATGACCGTCAATCGGGAGTGCATTGCCGGGGGATTCGGGCAATATAATTATCAGAAAGTAAATGGGTATGATGTTATCAATGGCACAGCCTATTCTGAAAGCGGCCGCATCGCGGGCTATGTCTTTCAACAACGGCTCAAGCCCCAGGAGATTGCCAAACAGGGCACCGTCCTGGGCTGGGGATACAAGTCCACTTCGGAGCCTATCTTTGTCCCAGAAGGTGATGTGCTAGACAATCGGTCCTTCTCCTTATCTGATGACTGGGATGGCTATCCCTATATGATTCTGCCAGTCCTGAATCAGTTGGCTCGCATCTTCCGGTATGACAATGCGACCATGGAAGGAATGGAAGCGGCTGGCAAGAAAATGGGATTCTTCGAGAAGGAGGAATGGGCACCGGAAATTGACTGGGACACAGAGGAGCAACTCATCCCTCCACCTGATAAGATTGAGGGCAATCACATTGAGGATTTGCCTCCCGGCTACAAGTTCAATCCATTTGACCCGTCTGTACCAAATATGGATCATCACCGTCAACGCCGGGAGTACATCAAGAATGCGACCTCTGGCGCGGGCGTGGATTACTCTACTGTGTCGGGAGACCTTACTGAAGTCAACTTTTCCTCGATTCGGCACGGCACTTTGACCAGCCGGGACAACTACCGGATTCGTCAAGTGCGTATGGGCAATCGGGTGGTGAGGAAGGCTTTGGGAATCGTACTGGATCATGCCGTATCCTTCGGGGGCTTGAAGCTATCCCGAGTGGCATCCCTCAATCAAGCCAAGGCCACAGACCTCCGGTTCAAATCATGGGAATGGGTTGACCCGTTGAAGGATGCGGCGGCATCTCAGATTCTACTTAAGATGGGGGTCACATCACCCCAGAAAATTGCAAGTGGATTGGGTATAGAATATAGTAGCGTCATACACGACATTGCGGAGGCAATTGCCCAATTACAAGAGGCAGGATTGACCCCCGAAGATTTAGCAGCACTCGCAGGAGAGACCCAGAATCAACCTGACAACTCTGGGCAAGAGGAAGAAATGAAGGGTGGAGGAGCTAACAACTGAAAATATCCGTGAGCATCAGGGCCCATTCCGATGCCGCCGACTTTTTAGCATAGAGCGTGATGATGTCACCATTCGGTCTCCTGCCGATGAAGCAGGGGAGGATGATGATGGTGTCCGCATTGTAACTTTCAAAGCTGGCTCCTCGATTCCCATCACCCGTAGGTCTTGGTGGGGGGAGTATGAGGAAGTCATTCCCATGAAGAACAAAAAGGATGTTAACCTAAAGTGGGTTAATTCCGGGAATGCTCCGCTGCTATGGATGCATAACACTCGGGAGCATCGCGGCAACCTTAAAGCGGGCCGCATCGTTGAGCATCATGGTGAGCACAAGGCCATTGAGGTTGATGCTGTCTTTTATAAGAGTGTCCCCACTAGTGCTGATATGCTAGAGCAGGTCGAGGCAGGGATGGCTCGTAATGTCTCTATTGGCTTCAGCGTCCCGAAGGGTGGGCACCGCTGGGAGGAATACGACACAGGGGAGGTATATCAAGAGGGCAAGAATAAGGGCAAGCCGATCATGGGCGATCGCCTCGTGTTTGATGAAATCATTCTCGATGAGGTTTCCTTTGTAACCCTGCCGGCTGACCAGTCAGTAGGGATTGGGAGGGCAGATAATCCGTCTGCTCAATTCTTTGAATACATCAAGGAGGTTCGGCAAATGTCCGATAAAACTGAAACTGATGAGGGCACCGAGGAGACCCCGGAGATCCCAGCCGCTAATGCGGATGCTGGTGGCACCCGAACCTCCGAGGAACCCCCGACCCCAACTGTCGTGTTTGATGTGACTGGTCAGCGTTGGTTGTCCAAGAACACCAAGCTGCTGCAGGAGCGGGGGGTGTCCCAAGAATCCATCACAGGGTTGGAGAAACTCGTGGATGGTGAAAAAGGTATGTCTGAAGCAGACATCAAGGCCCGTGCCTTTGATGCCGTTGCCAAGGTCGATACCGAAACACAAGGCCAGGTTGAGACCCGTGCCCCGTCAATCGGGGGACAGGCCAGTCAGGTCTTTTCTTGCCAGCGTGCTCGTGATTGCTACGAGGATTTTGTACGCAATGGCAAGGAGATTGATGGACTGGAGGCAGAGGTTATCCGGGAGTTTGAGCGGGACAATGCCCATTGGGCACCCGAGCGGGCTTCACGTGATAGCATCTTTATCCCCCATTCCGCAATCATGGCAGACCCGGTCACCCGGAAGATGATGTTGGAGGATGTTCCAACTGACCTCCGGGCTACGATTGAGCGGGCCTATACTGTAGGTGCCACTCCTTCTGGCTTCCATACTGAAGTGTTTGATGAGAATTGGTTCACAGCTGCGCTGTATGCCAAGTCCATGATGCTTCAGCTGGTGCGGAAGATGCCAAGTGAATTGGCACAGAATCTAATCGGTGTGACTGAATCCGGCACCATTACGATTCTCCATGAAGGTGAAAGCCCTACCAATGATACTGCCGAGTCGGCAGGGTTGTCTTTTGGAACCCGGAAACTTGAATGGCACAACATTCGGGGCCGGAAGGAAGTCAGCCAGCGCACTTTGGATCAGTCAGATAAATTCTTCCCGGTGCTGCTTGACCGCATGCGCCGTTACCTGGTCATTGCCCAGGAGAAGGTCTTGATTGAGGGCGTGTCGGCCGACAGTCAGCCAGTAGGAATCCGAAACCTGGCGAGTGTCCCCACAGTGGCAATCGGCACCAATGGTGGTGCGCCGACCCATGCCCATGTGACGGATATGGTGACCAAGTTGCGTACCAACAACGCCTATGCCGAAAGTGTCTGCTTCATCGTGACGCCGGAGGTTCTGGGCAAGTTGGAGCAGACGCCCAAGTTCACCAACTCTCAGGGCACACCAGCCGATTCGATTGTCACCAACTTCAGTGGTGACCCGAAGATCAAGGGCTACAAGACGATTGTTTCCAATCTCTTGCCCAAGGGCCTTACCAAGGGCACCAGTACCGATTGCCACATGATGGGGCTGATTGACTTCAGCGGCTGGATGATGGCAATGTTCTCTGCTGTTGAGATGATGGTTGACCCGTACTCTGGTATCGGCAAATCCCTGACCAATGTGTATCTGCGGCAAGCATATGACCTCGTGGTTGACCACGTGGAGCAGAATGTTGTAATCGTAGATGCGCGTCCATAAAGGAGTGATCAATTATGAGCAGTAAAGAACCGCAACGAGTCACTACGGCAACCGGAGACCCCATCAAGATCATTGCCTGCCCACGGGAGGCAATGATGGTCGGAGGGGAACTAGTTGAACCGGGCCAGGCTGTGGAAGTGTTTGGATATCGGGAGATTTCCCAAATCGGGACAGAGCCTGATCCTATTCGCTATTGCTGGCTGGAACTGTACAAGTCTGCCCAGGCCGAACCCCAATACATTGCGTCCAAGGACGGGGATTGGTGGGAGTGCTTCAGCCGTTCACAGGCTGAAGAGTTCTCTGGGGCCGAAGCAGTACGGGAACAGTATGCCCGTGACCAAGAGGAACTCAAGGCAAGGGAGAAGCGTGCCGAACTCGCCAGGGGCGAGGTTCCGGTTACGTTGGATGAGGCCCATGCCAAAATCCATGAGTTGGAAGCAAGGCTTGCTGCCAACAAAAAGCCTGCGCCGAAGAAGGCTGCGTAACGCCTTCGATGATGAGCCGCTGGCGATGTCCTTTCTATCTGATGACCTCCGAATCATTCATGAAGATATGCCTTCAGATGACGAGGTCAGGATTGACGGGAATGTTGTCAGCGGATTCATCACGCGTGATGTATTGGAGCCGGAGGAGCCGGATGGATATTCAAAGACCATTATCACCTTCCGCTCCCATATTGAATATGCAGTGGGCACGATTCTTGAACTCAATAATGTTGAGTATGAGATTGCCCAAGTGGACGGGGAGGAAGATGCTTGGCAGCATCGCATCGTAGAGACATGATCACTTCCCCTCATGATTCCCAGCAAAAGGTCAAGGCCAAGGTCGAGGAACTTTTGGATGGACATGACATTACTTTCTACGCTGGTCGTAGGAAGCAGCGCACCGGAGACACGGTCAATATCGAGTGGATGGGAGCGCATTTTGATCCGGCCCAGATTCGGGAGCATCCCGTTCAGGTGCCGACCCCCGCTACAAGGGTGGAGCATGAGATTGAAATTAGGTTGGCGAATGCCGGGGCAAGCGAGCAGGACTTATCTGCTTGGCTGGTTGACTTGATTGACCTACCGGGTGCCTTATCGGGAAACCCGACACAAGGTCAAACTTGGTACTGGAAGAATGCCGAAAGGGATGAGTACGATTTGACCGAAAGCAAGACCCCCAGCGAGATTACATTGCTCCTGGGATTTGATGAAATGATTTGATGGAGGATTGAGAAATGGCAGAGAACAAAGGTTTCATTTTCGGCTTTGGGTCGATTATGATCAAGGAGACGTCCGGGGCCCTTGCTGGTGCTGCGCACATTACTGGAGCTTTGACTGCTGAAATTATGCAGCAGGCAGTCAAGAAGATGGGGGGCGCTGCCTCTTATCCGGTTGACATGCGTCTGGCCCGTAGCGAGGGGAATTTGACCCTGACCCTAAATGAGAGACGGCCCTGGGTGGATGAGATCATCAATGAAGGTGTTTCTTCCACTGCGGCATCCGCTTCATCCCTGGCAATTGGCACTATTGAAAATGTCACCGGAACGACTCTGGCAGCAAAATTGACAGTGGCCAAGAAGAGTGGAGTTGCGGATGCGAATGTGGCAATTGGCACATATTATGCACAGCAACTTTCTGCAACAAGCCTGAAGATCACTTATGCTGGACCAAGGGGCGGCGGTGAATTTCTAACTGGCACAATGGCTGCCACCACTGCGGTTGACATCGGGAGCACCGGTCTAACGATTGAGGCCTCTGCTGTGACATTCGCCGCAGGGGCTGTTGTAACTTGGGAAGTCACTCCTGCACACGGGGGAGTCACTACAGTGACCGTTCCGCAGGTTCGGAAAGGAAAGACCTACGAGTTGATTGCCTGGGGCGCTGCCCCGAGTCAGCAGGGGAATGTCGAGCGGGTACGATTCCCGTTGGTGATGTTCCAGGGCGCGAACTGGGTCTTCACTGACAATGAGTATTCCTCATCGGGAATCGAAATCACTGGTGGCATTCTTGCCCCGACCGATGGTGGCGAGATTATGGAGCGTAAGTCTTACCAGCCTGTCTAATCTGCTGGAATCCTTTGTCATACACATGCAGGCGTGTTCAAGTTTAGTAAATGGGGAAATCCTCCCCTGATTAGACTTGAACACGCTCCTGCGTGTATATGGCGGCCTAACAAGGAGGGCAAGCCCAATGGCCAATAAATTCAAACTGACGCTATCGGAGCCAGAGAACATCCCGATAGACTTTTCATACGACTCCGGGGAGGAGCAGACCTTATGGGTGCGTCCCTTCAATGTCATAGACTGGAGTTGGTATTCCAATAAATTCGAGGAAAGTGACCTGATCAAGACTATCAACGAAGATCAGGACATGACCCAGACCTTTGAAGTTTTTGTTCACCAGCTTGATGATTCTGATCGCGCAACGCTTGCCCAAGCGCTGAATACGGATGAGGACGAGCTGGTGGACACCCTCTTGAATATTATCCCGGTCGACCCGAGTGATAATTACAATGCGTCTCAAGACATCATGAGCGTGGTATTCCTTTCCATGAATCGGAAGGTTCGGGAGAAGGAGGCAAGCCACGCAAAAAAAATCCAGCGCCACCAACGCCGGATGAAATGGTTGCGCTGGTGGCTCATTGGTATGGCACTCCTGTTGATGCTGTACTACGCTATACCATTGATAGACTCATCACTCTTTACAACGAGGCCATCTTGATGCAGCAGGAAACTGATGCAGTTCGTCATGGAGTTTCCCGGCACAAGGCCCGGTTGACTTTGCGCCGCTCCCAAGTTGTCCAAGAGGCAATCAAGACCTCTGGGAAATTGACCGATGATATGAAGGCCGCGATCGAGAAGGAGTGGAAGCAGTAATGGTCAGAGAGCGTGCCAATGTCAGATTCGCCGCAAAGACGGAGGAGTACGAGCGGGGGTTGCGCCGTGCCCAGACCAAGACGGATGCATTTTTTGCCCGGATGGAGGCCCTCAATGCGAGGGGCCACAAAACCCTGTTGCGCCGTGCCCAGAGGGATATTGGAGCGCTGAAGAAGGTTGCCGTTGCTGCGGCCCCCCTTGCCGGAATCGCTGCCGCATCGGCCCGGTACTTTGCCAAGTTCGAGGCGGCATTGACAGCGGTCTCGAAAGTCGCCAAGGTATTTGGTGCCGAACTCCAAGGCATTGGAACCGACATTAGGGAAATGGCCAAACGGACGGGATTTGCGGCAGAGGAGTTGCTCCAGATTACTCGTGCGTCTGCCCAGTTGGGCATCAAGGGCCGGGAGGATTTGGTCCGCTACACGGAGGTAGTGGCCAAGATGGGCGTGGCGACGAACCTGGCGGGGGAGGAGGCGGCTTTTGCCTTGGCCCGGATTAGTGCCGTGACCGGGGAGCCAGCCCGCAATGTCCAAAACCTTGCCTCATCGATCGTGACCTTGGGCAATAACTTTGCGGCCTTGGAGAATGAGATTGCCGACTTCACCATCACCATGGCTGCCGCAACCGCATCCTATGGAGTGGCCAGCCATGAAGCTGCCGCACTGGGGACGGCCTTTGCTGCGACGGGCCAGCAAGCGATGGCGACAGGAACCGCAACCGGGAAGGTGATGGCCTTTATGAATAAGGCCGTGCTGGAAGGCGGCGATGCCCTGGAGACATTTGCCCGATTGACGGGTACAACAGAGGAAGGCTTCAAGAGCCTGTTCGAGGATTCGGCTGCTAGGGCCTTTGCTGCGTTCATCGAGGGCTTGTCCAAGACCGGTAAGCATATGGACACTTGGCTGGCCAAGGTGGGGTTGACCGATATTCGTACCAGCAAGTCCCTCAAGGCCCTCACCCGGAACAGCGGGGCATTGACTCGCGCCCTCGACCTATCGAATGATGCCTTTCAAGAAGGGACGGCCCTTCAGCGTGAGTATGAAATCTTCATCAAGTCGCTGGAGCAGCGATTCCTCCGCACGATGCGCAGCGTCGAGGACTTGGCCATTGCAATCGGGGCACGCTTGGCCCCAGGACTCGAGAAGGCGCTGAATGCCTTCAAGGCATTCCTTGATGAGGATACGAAGGGCCTTGCTGATAGCATCCTGACCTTTGCCAAGTTGGCTGCCCGTGTTGTTGCTTTTTATGTAGCGATGAAAACTGCGAGCCTTGTATTTACCGGGCTGGCCCTCCTCTTTACCAAATCGACCGGGATTGTGCTGGGATTCGCCAGCGCCATTCGGGGAGTAACGGGAGCCATGGCTGCCGCCAAGTTGGCCGCCAAGGCGATGTGGTCCGCCATCCTCCCCGGAATCGGATTGCTGGTAGCCTTCTTCCCGGAGATTCTTGACTTCTTTGGAGTGAAATGGCCTTCCCTATGGTGGCAGCTCAAGACACGGGGGGAGGCGGTCTTGACGGCATTGTCTCTTGGCTTTCATCAACTGAAGGCTGCCGGGGTGGCGGCCCTAGAGGCCATTGGCCTTGCTTCGGAGGGGGCACTGGCCCAGGCCAATAACGAAGTTGATGCGTTACGGGAGAAGATGGATGAACTCAACGAGACCTTGCGGCGTGGCTATTCCAAGGAAGATTTACAACGCGCCTTCTCCCCCCATATCAAAGGCACAGCTGAAATCGACACTTCTCCGGTAGAGGGCGGCACCATAGACGGGGGCACTGTCGAACTGGAGACAGAGGACAAGGACAGGGACAAGCGGATTGCCCGTTTGCGGGATGAGTTGGAGTTGGCCAAGATGCGGCTCCAAGGAATCGAGGACATGGAGGTTGCGTTCGAGGAACGAAGGCGCCAGCGCGCGCGTGAGAAGCTGGATGCCTTGGAGATCGAGGACGAGGAGGAGCGTCAATTGGCATTGGCGAAGATTGCTGCCGAGGACCAACTGGACCAAGAGACCTATGAGAAGCGCAAGGAGATTGCCGCGGAGCGAAGGGAGGAGGAACTGGAACTTGCCCAAGAGGAGTATGAGCAAGACCTAGAGGCACTCCAGATGCGCCAGCAGGGATTTGATGATGCTGATATTCAGTGGCATGCCAAAGGTCAAAAGTTAAAGTCTGAGCGGCGCAAGATATTTGAGAAGATTCGGAAGATTGAGGACAAGAAGGACAAGGAGTGGATGAGCGCCAAAGACCTCCACGAGTATGAGCAATTGAAAATCCACCTTCGGCGCAAGGACATTGCCCTGAAGCAGTATGAGGACATGACGGAGAAGCGGCGGCTGGACTATGAGAAACGGGAGCGGGACAAGACCTTTGCGCACTTGGAGGAAATCTTTGGGGAGACTAGCACTGTCGGCAAGGCCATTTACCTATTTCGCAAGGCGTTTGAAATTTCTGATTTGATTGCCCGAATCCCAGCCGATGCGTACCGGGCATGGGCGATGACCTATCGCAATTATGGCGGCTCCCCCCAAGGGGATGCCCCGGCAGCAGCGGCGATGGCCCGGAGCAAGGCTGCTGGATACTTAGGAGTGGCTGCGACTGCAGCGGCAACCTTCAAGACCCTCACCGCAGAGAAAGGCGGCATGGTGCCGGGGGTCACCTACCTGGGCGATGTCCAGCCAGCACTTCTCACAGCCGGGGAGACGATCGTTCCCCCGAAGAATTATGCCGACCTCGTGGCGGGAATTCTTGCCCGGCACGGGGCCCAGCAACCGGGGGAGGATGAGGAGCCGATGCAGTTGGAGGTTGATGCGAGGGTTGACTTGACCGATGATGCGGCCAAGCTGGTCGAGGTCTCTTTGGAGCGGGCAGAGGTTCTGGGAACCTAAAATGGCCTCCACCTACACGGGCACGGGCACATCTACGGATCCGTACATCTTTGACGACCTTTCTGATGTCTCGTCCCAAGACATCTACGACATGCTCCGAGGGAGCGGCTTCGGGGATACGGCTTCCGCCGGAACATTCTTTCAGCTGACAGCCCCCGCGTCCAGAAACGGTCAGACCCTTACCGTCTCAATAGATGGGACTCCAAACACCGGAGCAGATTGGGAATTGTTTGGGGGCAATTCTTCCACCTCTGCCACTTATCGCTCAGAGAATTTTAATTCCGATGAGGACTTCACAACATCGGAATTATCCACTAATGATGTGTTGTGGTGGAGAGTCTTCCCTTATAACAATGTTGCAAGGAACAATCTCACCGGACTAACAATGACCCTGGACTGGTCTGGGGAGGAAACGGTTACATCGACTGTAACATTGGCCCTGACACCCGATACCATTGGGGAAAATGGAGGGTCATCCTCTGTTACTGCAACGGTGGACCCTGCCAGCTCGGACGCATTCACGGTAGACATCTCTATCACTCCAACAGATGGGGCAGACGATTCAGACTTCACGCTGTCCAGCAACGCCACGCTGTCCTTTGCAGCCGATGCGGCCACCAGCACAGGGGCCGTCACCGTCACAGCCGTCAACAATGACATTGATGCCCCAGATAAGATTCTGACGGTTTCCGGCACCCCCTCCTCAACCGAGATCACCGCCCCCTCAACAATCAGCCTTACTATCACGGATGATGATGCAGAGCCAACAGCCAGTCTGGTATTAGATACGACCTCCATCACAGAGGCAGGGGGCGTGGCCACTGTCACCGCCACCCAGGACAGGGGATCGAGCGAGGATACTACGATCACAATCTCCGTCACGCCGGTATCCCCTGCCACGACATCCGATTACACGCTGTCCTCGAACACCACTCTGACGATCGCAGCAGGAGATACGACCAGTACAGGCACGGTCACTATCACTGCCGTCGACAATACGGATGAAGATCCCTCCATAACGGTTACGGTTTCCGGGTCTGCCGCAAATTCGCAAGGAATCACTGACCCGGATGATGTCACATTGACGATCACTAACGATGATGCGGTTGTGTTGCCGGATGCTGCTGCCCCGACCGTTACGATCGGCAGCGTGAGTTCGGTCGATGAGAACTCTACCCTGTCCTTGTCGGCCACTGTGTCGGGGGGAACTTACGACACTCTTACTTATGCCTGGACGGTGGCCTCTGGCGGAGGTAGTCTGTCCGGTTCCGGTGCCAGCGTCACTTACACCCCCCCGGATGTCGTTGTTGATACGACAGTGACAGTCCGTTGTACCGTCACGGCAACAGGAACAGGGACGAATGCGCTGAGTGGCACATCCGACACGGCAACGGATACCGAAAGTTTTACCGTGAATTTCGTGGCAGCGCCCGTGACCCCTGTGGCAGCAGCCGGTAATTCACGGTTCCTGATAGAAATTGCCCCTCTTGGAGGCGCTGGGGCCTTCCTGGATTGGGAGGAGGTGCAGGAATTCACATTAGGTGGGATGGAGTTGACTCAGCGGGCCGAGCGCACTGCCTGGAATTACGGGGTCATCCGCTTTGGGGATGCACGTATCCGGTTGGCAGACCCTTACGGGAAATGGGCTCCCCCCATGTTCCCCAACTCCAAGTTCGCCATTGGGGGACAAGAAGGCTCCAAGTTTCGCGTCCGGTTCCCAAGCACGCGCGGCGGGGACATCGACACAACAATATGGCGGGGGACCATTACCAGTAAAGCAAGCATGACAGGATGGGCGAAAGGGGAGACCTTGCTACAGGCCCGTCCAATCAATTCCATTTACAAGGACGCAGTAATCCAGGGCGGGAATATTGTGTCCGGCAACGGCATCACTGAAATTCTGACTGCTATCTACAACATCAAGGTCATCGATGACCTGTTCGATCAGCACCAAGAATCACTCGGTTCGCCTGGGGCTGTTTCCTTGACAGTGTCCGATGAATCGGAATTGACCGGAGATGGTTTCGAGGTCCTAGAGGTTCTTGAGAATATCCTGAAGCCCTTGGACGGGCTCGTGTCCTACGACATGAATGGGAATGTCCCTTTGATATTTACACGTGGAACAATGCCGGATGGCTACGGCACGGTCGCCTTGGACCACGTGATTGATATCATGGAGGTCAGTATGGGGGTGGAGCAAGTCTTCAATGAGATTGTCGTCGAGACCGGGTTAACAGGGAACGATGAAACAGTCACGGAACAGAACACATTGAGCATTGAGCAATTCGGATTGCGCAGCACCACGATCAATCTCAAGTGGGTCAAGAGCCGTGATGTCGCAATATCAGTGGCCAAATATCTGCTTTCGCGACTATCCTACCCACGCCAGATGCTGAAAGTACTGGTTGACGCATGGGCAATTCCCCCTGCCAATGTATTTGTTGGGCAGCACTTGGAACTAAACCTTCACCAAAATACCCCCGAGCGCACGGGCTGGGGCCAAGGGGGATATAGTAAACTAAGGCTAAAGCCGAATCGCATCCCGTCCTTTTCCGGCACTTGGTACATCGAAGTGGCAAAATGGAAACTGGATGACGACACAATAGAACTGACATTGCGGGAGGTTAGATAGTGGGAACGAATAATCTGACGCAGGTCGTATCTGGCCAGGACCCTGCTCCGAGCGACCTCAACCAGTACTACAGCGCTCTGGTTGGCGACCTGATCCCTCGTGGGGCCAATGGCACGATCCAGGCATCAGGGGCAGACATGGGGCAACGGGCCTATCCCTGGCGGCGTGGCTACTTTGACGAGCTTTTCCTGGGGGGCGTATCCTTGTCTACCCAGAGCGGGACAGGACAAGCCCTCAAGAACGGAGTGGTCAAAGGCAAGTCTCCCAACAATCGACCGAAAATGTGTGGCTGGATGCTGCAAGCCGGGGCCAGTGGCGTCGTATTAAAGGCATCGGACGATGCCCCCTTGGAGGTGAAGCTGGACGGGGAATCCTACCAATTGACAGAGGACCTGACCGGAGGCACCCCCCTTCCTTCCAATTTGTCCATCACCCCTAGCGCAACGGGGAATAATATTTGGCAAGGCCACAAGCCCGTCTGGCCCTGTGGGGGAGGGCCATGGAACCTGGATACGTCCTCTGGGGAAAATTCGCCTCCGGTTGGGAAGGCAAATGGCGACATCTTCACATTCAAATTCTCTGATGGGGGTGAAACTGAATATGTGGTGGCCTATCGGGCCAAGACCTTCACTACGGCAGGGGCCTTTGACGACCATGCCGCCGTTTTCGGCACACGAGGATGCATCAACACAAGCAGCACCGATTGGACGTCCAATTTCGGGAATGACCTGAGCGGTGATGGTGCCGGAGAGATTATCCGAACGGGCTATGTCTTTGTCGACCCGACTACAGCCACCTGGACGCTATCCATCGAGAAGAGGGTCGTCGGCTCGGCTCATCACCAACTTCCCGATGCCAACGACTATGCGACAGGGGACATGGTCTTCAGGGAAAGCGACCATTACTGGTATCGGCATGATGGGTCATCCTGGCAAGAGACCTCTCGCGTATTCCTGGGAATCTGTGCCATCGACGGCGGGGCAGTCGAAGGGGTCATGGGCGTGCGCTCGGAAGAGGCCCTTGCTGAAATGGGCTCTTTCACCGATGCCCTTGGATTAGGCATTGTCTCGATCATCAACCTGAACAATGGGCGTACTGCCATGGAGTCCGTAACCCTTGCCCCTGCCTCCGATCTCGAGAACTCCGTCGAATTCCGTCCAGCCGGTTTTCTTTCCGGCCAGGCCCATGAGACTTTCGGGAATGGATGGGAGATTGATGCCTCTGAGTTTGCCAATGAGGATGGGTTGCATGTCATTTACCAAGACTGCGATACCCATGAACTGATCATTGAAAAGGACCTTGTCCCGCATTGGATTTATCGGGAAAAGGAAAACGGTCGACCCAGCATGATCCTTGCCCACCCGAACAAGCATGCCATTTATCTCGCGATGATAAATCGTCGCACAATCTCCTCAAACACTTACTGGGGGGGATCTAAGGGAGTCTCGTACAGCGGGAACAATGGGTTCTATGCCCCGACGATAATGGGGTCTGATGGGCCAAGGAGCGTGGAAGGAACCTTGGCAACTCATGGACGTTATACCAGCGAAACAGGGGCCCGGTCCTATGTTCGAAATAGCACTGATTCCTCACTCGAGGCAGCCAGCCCTCTTTTCATTGAATTGGACTTTGATGAAATTTTCGAGCCGATTGTTGATGCGGGCATTGCCGCTGAAATAAGTCTGACTAACCTATTGACAGGAACAACAACCACATCAACAAGTTTGAAAATGGAATGGCTCGTCAATGTTGACACCCTTGCCAAGGTATTCCTTCGGTTGACGACCCGGCAATGAGCACAGTAACGGCCTATTGTCGAAAATGCCAACTCCAGTTTCCTCTATCGAAAATGATCAGCTGTGGCCATGATCACAATGACATCTCAATCCAGTTCTGTTATCCCTGCTACCATGGCCATACCGGGAGGAATGGGACGGCTCCCCAGCACACCCGGCCCCATCGCCCTGCAATGACCCGATGATATTCACCACCCCCATTAGCATCTATCCCGACCGGCAGGTCTCCTCCGGGGACTTGCCTTTGCGGGAATCCGGCAGCACATCGACATGGCTGCGTTATCGAATACAGTCTTCACAGACCGAGGAACTGGATGCTTTCAACAAGACCGACTTGAACCCTGATTCAGAATACGAGTTTGTTTTGAAATTAGGCTTTGGAGCATCTTTCCCTGGGGCTGATGACCTTCGCATTGAACTGGAAGGAGACAGCACCAAGAGCATCCTGTCCTGGGACAAAAAGGCCGTCACGCGCACTTCTGCCATTACCAGCCCTTTTACAGGAGGTCGATATGCCCCTGTCGGGCAGAATGTCCTGCTCCTGATCCCGCGCGACTACAATATGGATGAACTGCGAATCAGCCTTCGCAAGGCAGAAAATTTGGACCTTGAATGGGTGTTGTTTGAGCGGGTCATTGGCTTCATCTATCCTTCCCTGGCCTTCAAGGGCCAACTGGCAAAGTCACGGCAGGATAAGACTTCTATTACGGGGCAGACTTTCACCACGGTCATTTCCCCTGATAAAATTCTGCGCATTCCCATTGTTCTAAAAAACGAGCCAGATGACAGCATTGTTGGACTTCTGGATTATTTGGACAGTATCCAGGAATTTGGAGTAATTCCGAACGGCCTGGATTCTACATTACTAAACTCTACAATCCCTTATCGCAGGGACGGATTAGTACGAAATATGGTAGTGTCAAAGACCTATCGCGGCTTTAGCGGTCACCAGGGGGTCGATGTCCATGGCGCTTCGGGCCGGATGGAACTCCGGGAAACCTACCATAGCGAGTAAGCAAGGTTGGCCGGCTATGTTTCCCCCAATATTGGCGCCAATATGCGATTGGAGGAGGCCAAGCGCACTCTCAATAATGCCATTGATGGTCTCAAGATTCGGCCCAGTGCCGCTAACAAGATTGTCAGCCAAGAATTTCGCCGGGTGCGTGTTGCGATGGTCAATGAGATTAGTCGCAAGACCGGATTGTCCAAGGCCCAGACCCGCAGACGGGTTCATATGTCACGTGGCCGGACTTACAAGAGCACAAAGCTCAAGTGGAAGTTTGCTCAAATCAAGACCGGAGGGAAGGCCCAAATTATTCATGCAGGACGGCTCAAGCCGCGCATGGCCGGACGGCGCAAGAAGGCAGGGCTCATCGTCCAAGGCCAGAAACTCCCAAAGGGATTCTTCTGGAACCCAAAGGGCAAGACCTTACAACGGGATGAACGCAGGGTTTACAGCCGCACTATCCTGGGTGGCAAGATACGGGCCATTCGGGAGGCAGATTTGGGCAAGCCACGCATTACCAAAATCTATGCCACTTATGGCAAGCGTCTAGAGGCCATTGTGATCAAGCGTCTAGCCAAGCGGATTCTTCGCACCGCTATCCCAACTGTTCGCAAGTCGAGGGCGATATAATGTCGAGAGACTGGAGAATGAGAAATGAAGAAGACAACCTATGACATTATCATATGGGCCTTTCTGCTCACTGGAATTGCCCTGCTCCTGATGGGATACAATGATAGCTTTCATGAGCGCCTAGAAAAGGAAAGTGAGCACCGGATGCAGCTTGAATCGCAGTGCATCGAGCAAGGCGGCATATTGCATTTCAGGCAGGGGGATAACGGCATTACACAATGCATCCCCCTAAGCATTTCAAAATGCCTAGATGCTACGGAAAATTGATGTGGACTTTTTGATTTCACTTTTCGGAATGGCAGCCGGCACACTTGTCGGAGGATACTTCACATGGGAGTTCTCCAAGTGGAAGGCCCGCCAGAAATTCGACTCAAGGGAGCATAACAAGGTTGGCCAACGCTTGCTCCGAATCCACGGCCCGAACTCCGGGGTGGCCATCATGGAAAATATGACCATCACCCGAATCGAAAAGAACGAGGTTTGGGTCGAGGATGAAACGGGCCTAATGGAGTTGCCCAAGATTATCTGGAACTCCTATCGTAAAGTTTATGCAAAGGAGGAATTATGGAAGTTTGGGAAATTTGGTTCATGTTCGG
>FUIF01007165.1_pt1 | contig 17534 bp, 17 predicted proteins | sample 1003461 | NCBI WGS metagenome assembly FUIF01 (sample SAMEA80401918, study PRJEB19352) | marine metagenome | reverse complement strand
ATTTTTGTTTCTTCTTAGCGACATTTCGTTAAATTTAGCAATTGAGCGGTCTGTGTCATTTGAGAGCCTCATCCATTCATCTTTAAATAAATGAGAGTTAATTGCACCCATAGATTGGACTTTATATTCTTCTGCAGTACTATCAATTAATTCATTGAGCTCAGGTTGGGTAGTAGGGGCAATAGGAGGCTCTCTATCAACATTGGGGTCATATCCTTCTTCTCCTTCTCCTTCTCCTGTATCCATATCTTCTCCTCCTTCTCCATATCCTCCTCCTATATCTTCGTCATCAGCTTGAGGCATAAGACCAGGAATACTAGGAGCTTTTGTTTTGATCTGGCCTTCCATATTAGTAGGCTGTTGTTCTTTTAAGTGATCGCCAGGTAAGGGTTCTTCTTCAGGTATTGGAATTTCTTTCGCTGTTGTTTTAATCTGGCCTTCCATATTAGTAGGTTGTTGTTCTTTTTCTTGGGGTACTTCATCTTGTGCCGCTTCTTCAATAGTAGGGGCGCTTGTTTTTTGTGTATCCATAGGAGTAGGAGGAGAGGGTGCGCGTAGGTGTGCATTATCACTTGAAGGAGCATTAGGGTCATCAATTTCTTCAGATCCTTCATCTATAGGCATCTTCTCACTTTCTTTTTCTTTAATTACTTTTTCTGTCATAGAAGAGGCTGTGGGGTCGAGTGGGGGTTTATCCTTGGGGGCTTCTTCACCAGGGGGTCTTGCAGAAAGAGGGTTTGTAGGTTCTGTGTCTACTGTGGGTCTTAATCGTTCATCTGTGACACTCACATCAAGTGGGGGTAAGCTTGTGTCTGTAGGCTGATTAAGAGCTGTGGTACCTTCATCCGCAACTTTTCCATTGGTACCCTCTCCAGGGTCTTGAGGTTCACTATCAATCTTTTTTCTTTTCTTGAGACCCTGGGTATTTCCCCCTATTTGTTGAACAGGAATAATTTTTTGAGGCTCTTTTCTAATTTCTTCATCCGCATTTGGCGTCGTATCTTCTCCTTCTTCTTTTAGCTTTTCTTTCGCGGCTATTTTTTCATTGAGTATTCTTTGCCCCATGTCTAAATCTCTTTTTTTCCTATTATCAGTTGCAAAGGGAACTTTCCTAGCAAATCGATCTACGTCACCTTTTGCTGCTCTTTTTCTAATTGTAGGGGTAGCAGCTTCGCCAGGTTCTAGTTTTTCTTTTACTTGAGGTGTTTTTTCTTGTACTTGAGGAGTAGTAGGAGGTATTTTGCTTTCTTGTTGTGGGCGAGGAGTAGAAGGTATGTTTTCTGGCTGTGAAGAAGGAGTAAGAGAAAACCCGGGAGAGAGGTCTCCTCTTTCTGTAGACAAACTCTGCGTCTTGGCTATTTGTTGGTTTCTATTTTCTATATTCAATTTTTGGGCGGGTGTTAAAAATATTTCTCCACTTTTAGAAGCGGGGGGAGGGAGCATAGTGGGGTCGCGCGCTTGTGAGGGGCCAGGAGTAGAAGGTGGTGGTTGTTGGCTTTTGAATAAATCAAGAGAGGTCATTTTCTTTTGTTTTGGTTTAGAAGAAGTAGAGGGAGAAGGATTTTGACTGATAATTCCAGCGGAATCTCCTCCTCCTAATAATTCTCTGGCGTTGAGTTGAGAAGTCTGCGCTTTTATCGCGGGGGTTAGACTACCAAGAGAGGGTCTATGTATAGGGCTTTGTTTTCCAAGGCTTTTTTGATTATAGGTTCCTAAAGGAGGGTGTCCACTTCTAGGTGTTGTTCTAGGTGTCATTCTGGGTGTTTTTTTATCAGGTTCCGTTCCGGGGCGAGGTATTTTAGGGTCATCTCTTCTGAACGTGATAAGTGGCTTTACAAATTCTTTTTCAAGAGGTGTTTTTCCAGGAGTTTCCCTTGATTTTAATTTAGGTGTTTTTGCAGCGGGTTGGTGGTGTTTTAATTCATATCCTTTTGTGTCTCTATCAAAAGTGTGTTTTCGACTTCTACTAAGAGGGGTTTTATCTACTTGGTGGCTGACTCCTGGGGGAACCTGGCCAAAGATGTTTTGGGGGGTACTTGCCATTTTTAGCCAATTTCTTTTTCTAACGAGGAAAAAAGAAAAAGCGTTTTTTCTCATTCTTTAAATGACCGTTACAAAATAGTGACCGTTACATTTTTTCTTCTTTTAAAAGAGACGTTTTTCTGGTGCATTCTTTGTTTTTCAGGTTGGATTTTCTTTTTTCTTTGTGAAAAAATATGGAAGTAGTAGAATCAGAAAAAGAAGAGGTAGAGAGGGTGAAAGAAATTGAAAAAGAAGTGGAATCTATTTTAGAATTATCAAAAAGAAGATCTCTCTGTGGCTATTGTTTTACTGAGAAAATTTTTCCTGAACCTGACCCTGGGATGCCTACCATTATTTTTCCAACTGCTGATTTTCAATATTCTTTAAAAAAAGATCCTCTTGGCTCTGAAAAAGCAACTTCTATTGACGCTGAAAAAGACTATTACTTTTGCCCTGGACATTGTAGAGCACACGCTTTAGCTTATTTAAGAACTGAAGAACAATTAAGAGCCCATATATTTTATAAGAAAGCCTATCAAAAATCTAATGCAGTCTTTCCAGAAATTCATCAGAAATTTTCAGAACAACAATTGTATTGTGACGCGAATGGCAGATCCTTCATCAGCGAGACATCGAGTAGTGGAGGAGTTAGTAGAAAACGGAGCCACAGAGAAAGTGAACAAGGGGCCAAGTCGTACCCCTGTTTCGCGGTCCCACTCCCATCAGAGCAAATCCCACACTCCAGTAAAATCCTCGCGGGCCAAGAGTGTATCAGGAAAGACCTCTTTGGAGAACTCTCGGAGCCACAACAAGGAGAGTCGAGCTCCAAGCGAGGAAAAATCGAATAGTACTACTTCTTGTGCTCCTTCTTCTCCTTCTTTAATTACTTCATTAGATTTTGAGGATGACCCTTCTCCCTTAGAAGAAGAGGAGGAAGCCCCTCCTCCCCCTTTAGCCCAGGACCCTGATCTTTTAGAAACACCAAAAAAGGGCTCTAAATCTAGCCGCAAGAGAAAGCGTGACGAAAAAGAAGAAAAAGCCCGGCTAGAAATGGAATCCTGGATTGCCTCGAATTCTAAGTCTCTGAAGCGTGAGAAAAAAGAAGCTCAGAAAATAGCCAACCGTGTTTTTCAACTGCGAGATTTAATTGACTTTAAAAAAGCCATTGAAAAAGAATTTAGAGCGCAAACAGGAAAAGGGTGTAATCTTCGGATGACCCACACTCTTCCTCTTTTTCATTTTTTAGCCTCTCCTACATGCATTGTAGACCGAATCTCAAAATTTGATGAAGGGGGGTGGAAAGCGATGACTACTGCAGGAATGGATCGCTGTGTAGATATGATGCAACAAGGTTTATTAACCCCTGATTTGGAAGAAATTGTGCGAAAAAAGTATGATAAAAAGTGGTGGAAAGTTTCTTTAACCTCTTCTCAGAGAAAGTACTTGTATGGCTACACAGGAAAAGCTCGCTTAACTTTGGTGAATGTGAAAGTGAATAGAGATGATGGAGGGGGTATTATTTCTGTACTCCCCTCTCAATTAAAAGGCTATGAAGGGGGCCATGAATCTTCAAAATCTAACGAAGAAGAAAAAGAAGGAGAAGAAGAAGTTCCTATTGTTTGGTTGACTCCTGTAATGAGAGTTGAAAAAATTTAAGTTTTCAGATTTTTTCTAATAAATTTTTTTCTTTTATTAATTCACATGGTGAATAGAAAGAGCATGATAAACATCGTTGGAGCTTAAATTAGTTCCTCCAAAAAAAGTTTCCAAGTAGTCTCCTGTGCTCATTTCAATAATTCCACTTATAGATTGGGAACCTCTCTGTGAAGTATTTCCATTCATATCTAGCGCCACAGTTCCATTTTTTTGAATTTGTAATTCAAAAGAGTTGGTATTGTCAAATCCCGCACTTTGTACTACGTGAAAAAGTCGAGTCGAAACTCCAGTATAAGTATATCTTGAATGATTGGCGTCCACCGTCCAGTCTGCGCTTACTTGGATATTTCGATTTGTGGGTGTCCCTGTCAGAGTAAAAAGAGCTAAAGCTACAGTAGGCGCGAATTCTCCAACTCTTGAAAAAGAACAATAAGAAGCAGTGGGGACTGGGGGAGCGGTAGTACACCCAATACAAAAAATTTCATAGCCTTTGGTAGTATGAGTCACTTGAATAATAGAGCGATTTCCAGCAGTAAAAACTAAATTAGAATTCACTCCATTAATAAGTGTAGTAGCACCTTGAGGAATAAAAGTTAAGTCTTGGGCTCCATCCCAGGCAACAAACCAAGTACAAGCTCCCCACATAGGAATATAATTCATAGGAGGAACTTGCATAGAAAGAGGAGTTGTAGGTCGAATAATTAAGGTCACATTGGAATAAATAGGAAAAGGGTTTAGCGCGGGGCTACTTTCTGTGAATATAAAAGGGGTTGTGCCACCCACCCCTCCTGAAGTTAATTCAGTATCGCCAAAAGTAGTCATGGGGGAAAATAACAAAATTCTTATTTTTTTCTTTATTCAGGGGGTTGATAATTGTTGTCTTTATTATGGGCTAATTCTATTAATTCGCCAAGTATCGCGGGTTCCTACGACTAAAATAACGCCTCCAGTACCAAGGCCAAAAACTAAGTTCGCGCTTGTTCCATTAATTAAAGTATTCGCGTCATTGGGTACAAAGGTTAAATCTTGAAGTCCATCCCAATGCACAAAGTGGAGAGAGTTGCCAAATCCGCTCAATAATCTTTGGTCAGGTAGCTTCAGTGAAAGTGCAGTAGTAGGTCGCACAATACTAGTAAATAAATTTCCATAAGCAAAAGGAGCAGGTGAAGAAGTGGCCTCTGTAATTTGGTCGTGTTCTGCGCCGTGACACCCAATAGGGAGAGGTTCAATTGAATTTCCATACGAAGTCATTTTTTCTCAGTTTTCAAAGTGAAAAACCAAAAATAAAAGAAAAAAGAACTTTCAAAGGCTAAATAAAAAAGAGATAAGAGAAAAGAAAAGTTTATATCATTTTTTCTCCTCATTAGGCAGTGACAAGCTTGGATTGGCCTCCATCTTGGCCCACCATAAACACCGCATTGTAAAGGTAACTTGTTTGAAGGACTAAATTAGGGTTCTTGGTTTTGTTAGCGGAGGTGTCCCACTGGCTAGGTGAAAAGTTAGGGTAGCTAAGTGAAATATCAAAAGCCAACTGCATAGTTTGATTGGTGAATCTCGGAGTATTCATCATATGAGCCTCACGAGCTACAGCTCTTAATCTAGAAAAGTTAATTTCATAAATTGGACAGCTGAGGTCATCTAAGTGAAGTCGCTTAAGAGTATCTTTTGAATCAGCAGGCGCATAAGGTGCCACTATCACATTGGCCCAGTAAGAATCCAATACATTAGCTAAATAAACCATAGGGTAAGAAGTAGAATCATAGTTATGAAGCCTCTGACCATTCAAAAGAAGTTGAATATTCCTCATTTCAATAAACTTAAAGGGGGCGAAGCGATTGGTACCACTTGGTTTTTGATCTTGGTCCCAGGTGAGAGCAAATTGAATAGTAGTTAAATCCGCATTCAACATAGAAGTAATATTCACAAAGTAAGTACCACTCATTCCATCAAACTCCCCTGTGCCTTGTGATGTGAGAACATTGAATCTCATATCTTGAAGATACTGGAAGGGGACACCCACAGAAAAGCGAGGGTTGGCTAAAAGTTCATTTCTCAAAGAAAGAGATTGGTCGCTTAATCCTTGTTGAAAAGATTGGAAACTTAGAGATCTAAAAGCAGTTTGGAGGTTTCCAGGAGTACTCAGCGCAGAAGCTCCCACCTCCATAATATCAGAACCAGCTCTCAAAGAGAGAGTTACTTGAATAGGTTGTTGAAGAAGTTTAGTGTCAAAAGAAATTCTTTTTTCCAAGGCGCAAACTGAAGAAAAAGGGAGGCGAATAGGAATTACCGCGAGAGCTAATTCGGGGGCTAAATAATTCACTTGTACCCATTGAGTCATGCCATCATCCCAAATAGGGTTTGCGTTGGCAGCATTTCTAAAAAGAAATTGGCTTGTTGCAGCGTGGGCCATTCCTCTCCCATGGTTTTTAGCTTGGGTAGACCAAAGGTGCTTGTGACGCCCTGTAGCATTTGCTTGGGGCGCTAAAATAGAACCCGCGCCATTTAAGAGAGCATTTCTTTTTCCATCTGTTTCACAACTAGAAAGGTGAAAAATCATGTTGGCGAGTCCACTAATTTGGATATTGGCCACACTAGAAGACCCCAAGTAATAAACGATATTATCGATACAATGAAAACCCCACCCTGCGGGCATATAAAACTTATCATCTGATGCAGCGTTGGTCCAAGTAGCAGTTTGGTACTCAAGCTCTGCAATCACAAAACAAGTATTGGTAAAAAATACATTAGGAATGTGAACAGAGGGAGTAGAGCCAAAATTTTTGTTGTTGAAAGCAATGCGATCTCTCCCAAAAAAATTTGTTTGTTCTGCGGCTTGAACAGAGGAATTCGCGGCGTCATAATATAAAGTATTGGGAATAAGTTCTCCAGGTGAGTTTAAGAGAGGAAGCTTATTAAAAATAATAGATCTCAAAACTTCAGAGGACCCTCCTGCGTCATCTGTTTGTCGATACCCTTCTGCGTCTGCCATAGAGTGTAGTAGTTTTTTCCCAGGGGGAATTTTAAAAAAGAAAACCTTTTTTATCCTTTTTAGAGGGCTTAAAAATTTATGTTTTTCCTCTCTCTTTCTTTTCAATTGTTATCATTTTTTAGTGTTTTTTGGGGTCTAGGGTTTAGGGTCTATTTTTGATTTTTTCTTTATGTCTGGCGCCAATTTATTAGCGGGTGAGCCTTTTGACACTGAATTCAAAATTTGTGACGCTTGTTTTAACAAAGAACAAGTGAGAGTATTTTATAAGGCTACGAAGACTCCTTTTGGAAATCATCATTTTAATACGAAACATTTCTGCTACCGTTGTTTTCAGTATTCTAATACTGCAGTGGGTTACGCTCCTTTGTGTCTTGACACTGATTTGGCTAGTTTGGGCGTTGGTGCTCGCACCAATTCTGCGAGATATTATTCTGAGCAACCAAAAGAATCAGACAGAGAATCCTACAATTGTAGTTCATCAGGAGGAGTCACCACCACAACATCATGGTACGCCCCCGCAGCGCCGATTCGAATGCCGCCAAGAGCGGGCGAGCAGGCCACCCCCGCAAAGGAGAGCCCGTAGTAAAAAAAGGAGGAGAGAAGAAGAAATCAGCAGCAGTGACGAAGATTTCTTCGGCCCCGAAGAAACCCCGGAAATCTGGCAATCCTATGAGATCCCTCAAGTCTGCTGGCCAGAAAATAGCGCGAGGGGCCAGAGTAGCCGCGGCTACAGGTCGCCTAGCCGCCCGCGTAGCCAACCCAAAGAACGCCCGGAAAATGATTTCAGATGCTGTCCGAGGCAAAGGTCTCGTTCTCCCTGGGTCTAATTATATAGGGCCTGGAAATCCTATGGGGCGAAAAGTAAAAAGTAAAGGAGATGCCCTCGCTAAAAAACATGACGAGGATTATGAAAAATATCTTAAGGCTGGGTATAGTAAGAAAAAAGTTTATGGGGGGTATTCAGATGCAGATGAAAGACTTCGAAAAAAATCAGATATTAAAACTCCTGAAGGAATTGCCACCCGTTTAGGAATGGAGGCTAAAAGGGGACTCCATAAATTAACGGGCTCTAAAATGATTAAAGATGAAACTGCAGCCAAGCGAATTGTAGCCAAAAGGAGTTTAGTTCCTAGTTCCTAGTTTTTTAGGGCCCCCTCACCAACCCCCGCCGCCCCCCTCACCCAACCCCCGGTGGTGTGGTGGCCCGGGTGGGGGTGGTGGGGTGGTGTCCCCCCTCCCCCCGCCGGCGCGCGCGCTAAAAAATAAAAAATTCTAAAATAAAGCCCCTAAAATTTATTAAAACATTTGATTGAGTAAAAAGTGAACTTGGGTATCTGTAATACTAACTCTCGCTCCATTGTCATAATAAGTTTTTAGGTCTATAGGCTTGGTAAGATAATTTCCTTGAAGATTAAGAATTGAGGCAGGAGATTGTTGAAGAACATTGGGAGAGTTATAATATGACCACCCTGGAAAATTGGTAGTAACCCGGTCTAGTTCAACAGGTCCATTGGGGTAGATATATTTGCAGTAAGCAATAAAAGGGGGGTCCACAGGAGTTTTTAATAGAGGGTTGGCAAAGTCATCATAATCTCTTCTTCCTGGTGCATTTCCTTCTGAAGAGGCTAATAATTCTTCTCCATAATCATTAAAAGATTCAACAATAATTCTCATAGTAGAAGCCCCCTTACTAATAAAAATAGAACTATTAAACCCTTCACCCCCATACTCACTACTTTCCCCCCAAGGTCGAGTAGAATATTGAAACCCTTCATTTCCTCGCTCATAACTTTTAAAGTCAATTCCAAAAGTAGCGGGGCCTATTTTAGAGGGGGCTCCATTATTTATAAAGGGGACTAATTTTCGATCATAGGAAATTTCATCTGAATTGTGCACAACATAGCGAGCATCTTGAAGAGCTGGAGCTCGAACTCCCACGTAGATATTATTTCCAGCAGAAGGGGGTTGAAAATTACCACGGGGGGCTGCCACATTAAAACCTAAAAGGGCCATCATAAAAAGACGCTCTGCGTTATATTTAGCCTCAGTCATTCCACCTGAAGCAGTATCAAAAAATTCAGAAGAAGGAATAGGGTTTCTAAAGTTAAAAATTCCTTGGCCTGGGTAACTCTTAAAACGAAGGTGAGTTTTTTGCACATCAGCACCACTATTGGTAACTAAAGGCTGAGAGGCAGAAGAAGCATAGTTAAAATCAGGATTTGCGTACCCAAACCCCGTCCAAAAACCCCCTCTGGTAGTTAAACCATAAGGGTCATCGAAAATTACAAAGGTGGAAGCACTTGTATTATAACTCGCCGCCATTTTACTAACATCCATTTGGATCACAAATCTCTCAGAAGTTTCATCTAAATAAATGGAAAAAATAGGGTCCCGGTAACCCCCACTTCCCGCATTAGAAAAAGCAGTTTCCTCCCACTGCCCCCACCCATTAATAGGAACTGGAAAATCAGAGCGATAGGTTCTATATTGAATTAAATAATTCAACATAGTAGCCACATCTTTTCTACTTTGTTTTAAGTTATCTCGAAAAACCAAGGCATCGGGGACCTTAATATAAAAATCCTTAATATAATAACTCCCATCAGGTTGGCCTACAGGATTATTGGGCTCTATAAAAACTCGAAGACTTAAAATAGTATTTCCTCTATGGGTGTCCCACTCGGGTCCTCCAGTAAAAGATCCATAATACTTAATACGGTCACAACCACTTAGAGGATTAATTGTAGCCCCAAAAGCTCCAGGACCAGGAATAAAAGACCCCCCTAACCTTGCCACGTCTGTTCCTGTGCCTAAAGAAGAAGACCCTGTTGCAGGAAGTTTCACATTATTCAAAAGAGGCCCAGCTTGGAGTCCTTGGGTTGAAGAATAGACCCACCCCCCTTGTTGTAGGAATTGACTTTGACCATCGCCAGGATAAGTGGGGGCTTGGCGCGTATCCAAAATGACACTAGCAGTATTTGGAAAAACTCCTTGGCCAGGTCTAGGCTCCCCATCTTTTTCTAGATTTTCAACTTTTCTTTTCTTGGCTACAGGTAAACTCATTTTCTAAAAATGACAGCTCACACAGGTTTAGGCTTTAGGGGAGAAAAGATATGTTTATTAAGCTGAAAACATAACCATTTGACAATAGTGAACAATAGAAGTGCTTAAATCCATGCGAGCATTGATAAACTGATTTTTGTTGAAAAAACTAGTAGTACTAGCTAGGTCCGTTAAAATAGCCGTTACTAAATTATTACTATAGACTGGGTTCGCGTGTGTAGGGTCATAGAAAATACCATCCAAAGAAAAAGAAGGGGTCCCCCCTAGTTGGCGAATATAACTGTGGTATAATTCAGAAGGATTTCCACTTAATAAACCCGTTTGTATAATTTCTCCTCCTTCATCTACTACTTGAAGTCTTAAATGTTGAAGAGAGTCCCCAGGGCGAAGGTTTACTACTGTGGGGTCTTCTACCGTTAAATAATTTTGGAGAGAAGAAGTATTTTGAAAGATAATAGGAAGAGTAGTCATTTCAGTGGCGTTAATTCTTCCTCCTTTTCTTAAATTAGTAAAAGAAGTAATTTTTCGGTTTCTAGACGCTTCTTTAGAAACCACGCTAATAAAGCGTGTATAATTTCCATTAGGTACCGCCGCGCTAAAATAAGTATTGACTCCAGTAGCATAGAGGTTCGCCTCCATTTGATATTCATATCGGTCAGGTGAAACTTCTTTTTGAACCCCAAACCCGTGTAGGTTATGACCTCTATTTAGCCAACTACAGGGTTCTATTCGAAAATAAGCGGAGGATGGCAACCCTGTTTGATCCATAATAATACAAAGGCCTTGGTATCTAGAATAGCGCACGCGCATACGTGAGGCTAAAGCTGGCACAGAAACAGTTAAGGGGGCTGAAGTTAAGCGGAGCCCTGTTTTCAGAGCTTCTTCTAACATAGCACAATAGTAGCGAGCATCAGGAACTGCAAAATCTTCTAGGTCTTCTGTTTCTCCCGCAAAGTGGCGAAAAATGTACCAAGGAGTCACAAAACAAGAATAAGAAGTAGCAAAAGAAGTATCGCTAAATGAAATTCTTAATTCCCAGTCACTGAGATTGTGTGAATAGAGAGGCTGCGTCCATTGCAAATTACGGTAAATAATTCTTCTAGCTCCTGAGGCACTGTTCCCCAAATCAATAGAGAAATCAGCGGGGTTAGGATCCCTACTATAATCACGCTGTTCACTATCAGCAAGGAGAAAAGAAGAGTTCGGATCAACCACTTGGATTGGCCTGGGTTCATCTATTCTAGAAGTGGAAAACATACTTTGAACCAGGAAAACTTTAAAAAATAAAGACTTGGAAAATGATAACAATTTATTAATAAATTTTCATTCTTTTTCTATCCCTATTCTCATCCTCTTCTACTGCATTTTGAATGAGGTCCCCTCCAAATTCTTCGTTACTACTAATACTAGGAGCAGAAGAAGAACTTCGATTAAACATTTCTTCGGGGGGTCTTTTAGGTAATTCACAAGCTTGGTAATCAGAATTCACATGATAACACTTGTGATTTAAATTATCCACAAAAAAGAATTGGTACCCAGCCACCATATCTTTGAAATGGCTTAGTTTTGCCACGAGTGAGGTCCCAGGTAAATAGTGCATTAAATAAGCCTCCACTACTTGTCTAGCTGCTTCATCATTTGAATTGGCTAAAATAATCACAAAATAGAGAGACCCACGCACACTCAGGGGGCAGTGTTTCATATATTGAAGAGAGACCATACTAGTAACGTTCATATTTCGAAAAGTCAAAAACATTTTGTAAACGATAGGTAAATGTTTGACACCAATCACATCATCAGAAATCACCACGAAATTATAACGCTTCTCATAAGTATAATTCATCGCATACATCCAACTAATAACATCTTGGTCAAACCCACAAGCATCTAATATCGTATCTTCACCCTCCCCATGGAGTCCCTTTAGAGGGTCGGCGTGTTTTGACTCTGTAAAGAAAAGAGAAATAAACTCATCCTCTTTTTTAACAATCCTCTGGTTAGAATAGACATCATCAATAAATACTTTTCTTAGTAGAGTTGATTTTCCAGAACCAGACCCCCCAAATAAGGCGTAGGTGACCCCATTTTTCTTTTCACTATCATTATCTATTTGCATAGAACTTTTAGCCTCTCTTACTAAATCTCCAAAATAGATACTATGATTCAAAGAAAGAGAGCCCGTAGTACTCAAGTTGCTACTCCCCCCATTGTCAGGGCTCATAATAATTCCTCCTCTATTCTCCGCCCCACTATTCATTCTTCTGGCCAAAATAGAAAACTCCCTCTAGCTTCTTATAGAGCGGAGCCTATATGGATGAGGCCCTCTCCTCGTGTAGCTTTGGGGGTACCTAGAGGGTGGGAGAAAAATTATTTTTTAGAATTTGCCCCCAATGTGAGAAATTTAGTAGACGCTGCACCTAGACCTCTTACTCCAAATCCTCCAAAGAAAAAAGAAGACTTACTAAAGGAATTTTTTGATGAAATGGGGGTAGCTTTTGGTGAGCCTACAAAACCTAAAAGTCTCCAAAAAGAAAAAGAGGAGTATGCACCTACAAGTTGGGAGGTGAGAGAACAGCTAAGAAGAATAGTGAGAGAACATGAAGGAAGAGCAGAGGAAAAAATGGTAGTAGAATCTAAATATCCAGTAATCGTCAGGGGAGAAATCGACCCTCGACTGGCGGCGAAAAGTGAAAGAAAAAAACAACTTAAAAAAGAAAAAGATGAAAAATTACAATCTCAAATTGACGCAGCCAAACAAAAGAAGTCAGAAGCTAGCCAAAGAAGAAGTACCTCTGAAAATCCTAATCCTCCTGAAGCTAAAGTTCAAAAAGATCTCCAAAAAATGTACACTACAACTCGAAAAGAATATCATCGAATGGCTGCTCCTACAAGATTTTATAAATAAAACTCTAAATAAAGATAACAAACAACCCTAAAACCTAAACATAAAAAGAAGGTGGGAAAAACAAAATGCCAAAAAGAGCTAAACGAAGTTCAAAAAAGCGAAGCGGGCTAAAAAAACACTTTTCGAAAAGTGTCCCTGTGACAGAACTCAACCCAGGAAATGTCGACCCCTCCCCCTCTCCTCGCCTCAGATTAGGGGGTATGAAAGTACTCAAAGGAAGATCTATGAAAGCCCATGCAATGAATCGCGCCTTAACTCGAGCAGCGAAACATCAACATAAAAGAGCCCCCATGGCCCACGCTGTAGGAGTGCTAAAATCTCTAGGAAGAGGTGCTGTGACCAATCCTACGTGGAGTAACTAATAGAAGAGAGAAATAATAAAGTCTAAAAAACTTTATCTTTTAGCGGGTTTAACCGTAGAGAAATTTTTGTTCACATCACACTCAAAACAAGTACATTGACATTTTGTAGGGTCTTTCCAACAAACACAAACATAGACATCATAGGAGTTGGGTTTTTTCATATCCATTTCTTCACAGAGATCTTGCCACCCATAGGGAAGACATGGTCTCTCAACATGGTGAATTTTTGCATTTGCTAAAAGTTCAGCGTGAATTTCTTCATGTAGTACATCTAAAGCACAGACGTGGCAAGCACATACACAATCCAATGAAGCGCTAACTTTTAACTTATACCCCCTATTCCAACAACGACACCAGCGCTCACAACGTTCAAAATCTCCTTCATATAGATGGCGAACTTCAGAGATATGTCCACTTTCATCTACAATTTCAATAGTAGGAGGAGGAGAGTCGTAATTCAACATCAGGGAAGACATTTTTAGACCTAAAAGAAAAAAGAAAAATTTCTGTAACGGTCAAAAAAGCTAAAAAAGAGTTCCAAGGTCTAAAATGACTTTTCTCATTTGCGACAAGTGTGAATTGGTGGATTGGATAGGAAAAGGGAGTATTCTTGAAAGTACTTTCTTTGAAAAAAAGAATAAGGGAGAAAGACCCAGGTGTGGGGCTTGTGGAGATGGTTTTTTGATTAGTGGGGAAGTAATTTCTCGTACGCATTACAATGGAAAAGAGATCTCGCGACACATGATACCGACATATGATGAAGAAGACGGGCCTTACTATAATTCTCAGGAATGCGTTTGTGCTATAACTGGGAATATGTATTGCGATTGTACTTGTCGCTTTTGTTGGCATAGAGATCGTTACTCGAAGAATAGATTACCTTGTTCAGGAACATTTAGAAAAATGCCAGCTTATGAAATACACTCTGTGGCGATTCGAACCAAGCTATATTTTCAAGGGTACGATGCCAAGGTAGTCCACGATTGTACTTGTAAAAATGACCCTTCTAAATGTATGTGCAACTGTGACGTCTGTTTAAGAAACGCCTTGAACAAAATAAAATCTTTCACCATAAAAGGAGCTAAAAAGCGTGACAACTAGCCGTTACAAAAATAAAGAACTAAAAACTAAAAACTAAAAATGAATTTCCCATTTGAGAAATGCTTTTCTGTTTGTCAAACATGTATCAATATGGTAGCTCTGACTACTTCAGAAGCTCACTATCGTAGAGAACACCCTGAACACCCCTGTGAAGCCTGTGGAAAACCTGACCTTATGATTGCCAACTCTATGCTTTTAACTTCAGTTTATGGAAATACAAAAGTTCGCCAACATGTAATGAAACTTCGAGGAACAGAAATCAACGGCCCCTGCTATTGTTTTTGTAATAATATTGAAGTGGGGATGGTTTTTCTACCCAGAATGGACTGTAGTTGCCAGTGTTACTTTTGTAGTATATTCCAAAAAGAAGGAGTTCAGGCTGCCTTAAAAGCACACGCCAAGGCGCACGTGAAGCTCATACGCCTAAGTGGTCCCTGTCATCAGCACTACACTGTCCTCACAGCGTGTTTTTGCCATATAAACCCCCAAGAATGCTTATGTATGTGTAGCGAATGTAAAGAACATCGAACTTTTGTTACTATCAAACCAGCTAAAAATAAGCAATAAAATACAACAAAATTTTGAATATGTCACTTGGAAAAAGAAGGTCTTTTTTCCGAAGCTTCAAAAAACGAAATGGCGTCAAAATCAGCAGGAAGAAAACGCTTAGAGGAGTTGGAAAAAAGAAGAAACAAACCTAAAACCATTAAAAAACCTGAAGATCGAAAAAAACGAGACCTCGAAAAATTTAAAAAAGCGCAAAGGCAGTATAAGCTTTTGAAAAATCACCCAGCGCATGCAGAACGGGTGCATAAACTCTACAGAGCGGCAGAGAGAAAATATGGAGCTCGCTAAAATTTTAGATTAAAAAATAAATTGGCTAAAATAGGATCCACCAAGACCCTGCATTTTATCAAATGCGGAGTCTTGAGGGACTCGAACTTGGAACCTAATAAAACACAATCACCAACCGATGATTTTTTAACCTAAAATTTTACAAACTAAGCCATCGGTGGTAATTGTACACTGGCTATAAAATTTATTTCTTTTTACTTTGCAGCAGACCCCACTGTGTTAATCAACGCTCCTGCGACTTTTGCAGCGGTGGCGGCTTTTGCTCCTGTGCGCATTATTTTTCCAAGCGTGCCTTTTCGATGTCTTTTTTTTCGTAGGCGAGCCATTGCGTGCGAACTAATTTCTTTCATCATAGGAGAGCTGGCAATTTTTCCTGCTCTTTTCGCGTGTCGTTTTACTCGAGAGATAGAAACCATCTTTCACACGAAATTTAGGAATTTATTTTAGGAAGAAAATGATATTATTCATTACGGTCAAATATAGCATTAATTTCTTGGTATTCTTCTTTTTCTTCGACAGATGTAGGAGCGTAGTGTAGATTCTCCTCTATTTGGTAATATGAAGATAAAAATTCCTTCATTCGCTCAAAAGTAGGAATTCCTCTTTCTTCTATCACTTCACTCCAACGATCAGGCATAGTATATCCTAGTATTTTGTTGGTCACATAATGTCTAGAGGGAGAAGGGATAATTACTTCATCTTCATCATAGTGAGAACCATAAGGGACTACATAAGAAACAAAACCATCCAAATCCCCAGGAGGAGAGGAATTAGTAAACCCCTTACAATACCCCAAATAAGTAGAAGAGTCAGGAGAAAATAAAACATTATGTTGAATCTGAACTCCAATATCACAAGATCTTAGCCAGCGAGTACCCAAGTGTTCATTAGGAGACCCCAAATAAAAAGCTTCTAATAAACTCAGAGACTGGTCATAAGCAAGCTTAGAAAAAGAAAATTTTCTCCCATCTAAATCAGTTCCTTGACCCATCCACCCCTTATAAGTATTCGAAATATAAACTTCTCCTGTGTAATCAGCCACCACATGAAGCTTTACTTTTTTAGCCCCAATCGCGCTAAATAAAACAATAGGATCAGAACCTGGAGATTTAAAATAATCCCCATAGTCATTCTTATACTGACCAAGCGCATTCCCCATAAGAGAAGAACTTGTACAAAGTTCTTTATAAGTAGGACCAAAAATAGCCAAAGAGTCAGTATCAGTATAAGTACACTCTTCAGGTTCAAGTTCCATCATCACTAAGTTCATTACATGGCGAGACCATGATAAAACAGCAGCCCCCATATGATGAGGAGAATACCCCTTTAACCCCTCAGCTAGTTCTTTGGCAATAGAACATTTTACTAAAGACTGGCCATTTCCTAAGTGTACTATATCTTTCACAGAAAAGCGAGAGTCCATTTTCTTCTTATGGTTTGAAGTTAAATGCGCAATTAACCCTGGAGAATCAGGCCCACAATCTTTTAACTCAGGTGGAAGACTCGTTACAATTTCAACAGAGCGAATAACCTTCTGAGATTGAACTCCAAATAAGCCATTCAAAAATAATTTTAGAGTTTGTTGAAGACATTGGTTTCCCTCTTTTTTAGCTTCGAGTCTCATATTATAGCCCCCATAAATTAAAGTAGAAAGAGCATTTGTAGTTTTCCAACCAAAACCTCCCACATATTCTTCTACATAAAACCCGTGACGTAACATCCAATAGAGGTCTATGTTTGTATAAGCTTCAAGACCATCATCCTCCCAAACACGGTCTAAACGATATCTCATATCTCTCACATTTTCTAATGTATATTGTAACCCATGTTTGTCAGATTTTAACTTACGCCCCATCTGAGCCCTTAATTTCTTTTTTGCCCAATCCGTTATTTTTAAACCTTTCACAATAATAATTGCAAAAGGTCGAGAGACCCCCTGAGGATTCGAAGCTCTATGATTCCAACAGATAGTTCTTTCACTCTGGCAATTTCTACACATCATAGCATTGATAGTACTTCTACATTCCTCTGAAGTTTTTAATGTATATAATTCACCAGTAGGCATCCACCCCTCAGCCATAGCAAAAGGATAAAGAGAGTTCGCATCAATCACTGCTTTAAAAGCCCCCTCTTCATAAGCTGCTTGTACAATTCTCCCCACTCTAGCTTTATCTTTTTCTAAATAAGCATTTAGAAACGCAGGAAAATAAGAAGACATATATCCTTTTGCATAGGGAGAAACTCTACCCCCCATCTGAGCCATATCTACCCAAAATCTAAGAGCCCCCACATCAATAGACATTGGTTTTTCAATGCTTAAAACATCAAAATAACCATTCAACATCTTTTTGACTACTGACATAAATGTAACAAAAGAAACAATAGGAGGTTTAGAAGAAGCCACAGAATAAGTTTTCACAGCCTTAAAATTCTCTCGTACCATTTGTGCAGAGCTAGAATTTGCCGCCCCAAAACTCTCAGACCCTGGGTCAACCACCCACTCCTCAGCTCCTGATGTGTAGAAATTGCCAGAGTGAAAGAACTATCTGTTGGAATCATAGAGCTTCGAATCCTCAGGGGG
>FUIF01018215.1_pt1 | contig 17564 bp, 21 predicted proteins | sample 1003461 | NCBI WGS metagenome assembly FUIF01 (sample SAMEA80401918, study PRJEB19352) | marine metagenome | reverse complement strand
CCATCGGGCAGGTTGGCAATATCGGCTTCAGACCCTCTCGGCAGACTGAATGAAGCCCGCCAGCCGTTCTGAACATCGGCTTCAAGCGTGTTCATCCGTACTGCCAGCGGCTGGGTGCTGCTGTCGTATACATAGATAGGAATGCGCTTGGTGTGGGCCTCGCTGTTGTCCGCGTCGGTCACGGTTAGTGTGATATGCCGAAAGCCAACCGGGAACGTTGCCGTGATGGTGCTGTCGGTAGCCACACCGCTGGTAATCGTGCCGTCGTCAACATCCCACAGGTAGGTCAGACCGCTGCTGTTGTCCGGGTCAATGGGATAGCTGTCTGTGCCATCAAAGTTGACTGTGGCAACACTTGCGCCGCTATCCACAAAACCAAACCACGCACCGCCGCCATTGGCTACCGGGGCATAATTGTCGGTCTGGTCGCTGTAGGTCGTGCGGCTATCTTTGTCGAACGCCTCATTTGCCGCGACCAGCTTATCCCAAATACGGTATTCGCCCAGCACATCAAAGCGGTCATTGTCCTCCAGGTGCAAACTGCCCTGTGAGAATTCATTGACCTGCAAGACAGTACTACTCGCGCCGCCGGTGGCAACCCGCAACATACCCTTTAGTGTGGTCGTGTCGCCGTCATAGACCAGCACGGTCATGCCTTCCACCACGTCAGTGTATGCACCCGCGCCGCTGTAGGCATCGTCAAAAGTGATGGTCGTCGCCGGGTAGCTGATCGTCGCCATGTTGACAGCGCGTGAGAATATGACGGTCTGCGGTATGGTTCCGATGTGACCTGTAAATGAAAAACGACCACTTCTGAAGGTGGTCGCTTGTGCGGTTAAATCTGGCATGATACCCTGATTAGAAAGGACAGGACATGAATTCGAAGATCATCGGCTACGTGTTTGGCGGCTTCTCGTTGTTCGCGCTGGCGGTTGGCGTGCTGGTTATTATCTGGATGCTACTATCCCTGATCGCCACACAGGGGCAGACTATTGACAATCTGGCGCTAACCGCGTTTGTGGCAGTGCTGGCATTCCTGACCGCGTATGTTACAAACCGGGCAGGTCGGCAGTTGCGGCGTTAGATGCTTGACCACGCGCTCACCCCATCGCTTACAATGTTGACCCGGCCCGTAACGACCAGCGTTGTACTGCCGTCGATTTCCTCAGCGCCGTTTCCATCCAGCGTTAGTGTATTGCCGCCGCCGGTCTTCACGAAACTAAAGACCGTGTTGGCATTCACGGTATTAGCAGCAGGCAACGTCAGCACCACTGCCCCGCCGGTTGTATCGCTTTCATTGTAGCGTTCGCTGGTCGTGATGGTTGCCGTTGCGTTCTCGATGTTCTCCTGTCGCACCAGATTGTAGGCCGGTATCTGAACATCCCGCGCCCAGTAGCCATTTGCCGACACCTGATAATGTTGACCTTCAACAGGACGTTCTAACTCGCAGCTAAACGGACTGTAGTGCGCCGCCCCATTGCGAGCCGTTTCGTCCAGCCACGATATAAACAACGTGGCGCTGGCGGTGGTGTAATCCGACCAGTGCGCCAGTATTAGCGCGTCCAGGTCGGATAGTTTCATGCTATCGCAGGCCAACGGCACATCAATGCTGCCATTGCGCTGTACGGCGTTATCCAGTGTGCGCCGGGCAACCGGCCCCTGTAACGGAATGCGCTGGCTCAGGGCGTGAAATATCGCTGTTGGGGCGGTGGCTTCAATATTGGTCAGGCCCGCCAGCGTACTGCCAATGGCGAAATATCCATCAGGCATTGGCGTACCCCCGTTCGAAGTCGTCTAGCTGGCGTTCTACTTCACGCAAGATTTGACGGCGTGACATGCCGGAAATATTGAAGACCACGCTACCACTGGATTGGCCCCGGTTGGGATTGGTAATCACCTCGCCCCGCTGCACCATTGCCAGCCCGGTTCGTGTGACCACGCCGCCATTATGGAATACCGGCGCACCGCGCCCGATTGTGGTCGGGATTGGCGGGGGAACACCCGTGCCCAGCGGTCTGCCCTGTGCATTGGCAATCGACTGGACAGCATCCCGCGCCAGATTCAGGCTGGCCTGCCAGAATTGCCCCTCCAGTTGCAGCCGGGCGCTGGCACTCTGCACTGCTATGCTACGCCGCTGGTTTTCGCTAACCGCCTCAATTTGCAGCAGTGCCTGTAGCGCCTGTGTTCGCTGGCTAATTTCAGCCTGCGCCCGCTGGCCTTCTAGCCGTATAGCCTGTTCAGCAGCAATGCTGGCAGTTTGTAGCTGCTGTGTATACCGCCGCTTTATGGTGCGGGTCTGCTGTCTTAAGCTGCGGTCTATTTCGCGGCTCTGGCGGTTCAGTTCCTTTTCGCGGTTGCTGGCGTTTTCGCGCTCCGCTTCCAGATCAAGGTCGCGCTGGTCAATCGCAGCAGCAGCAGCGACGGCATTTCGAGACTGGATAGCCCCGGCAATAGTGGCGTTGGCCCGGCGCACAATGCGGTTGATATTCTGCTGGTGTTCGCGCTCCGCTTCCTCACGGTCAAGTTGCAGGTCAGCGCGGGCGTTACTGGCATCCTGTTCAGCATCTGCTATGGCATTGTTGCGGGTCTGCTGGGCGCGGCGCTCCGTTTCGGTTCGCTGGGCGGCGATTTGGTCCAACCGGGCGGCGCTGGCGGCCTCGACTTTCGTAATCGCTTCACGGGCCGCTTTGATCTTTTCGACATTGGCCCCAAAGTCTTTAATCCCCTGCGACAGGTTGGTCAGCGGATTCAAGACATTCTGGATAGCCTCACGCGCCTGGTCCATCAGCGCAGTTTCCGCTTCACGCGGGCGGATAATGTCCAGCGTCGCCTGAATGAGCGCCCGCCGTCTGACCAGCAATTCGTCTTCACGGGCGGTCAGGTCTTCAACCTGGGCGGCGTTCAGTTGCCCGGACTCCAGCCGTGCCTGAATATAATCCAGTTCCGCGTTAATCAGGTCGGTTTGGGCGCTGGCCTGTTTTTCGGTCAGGGTCTGCGATTGGCGGAATATGTCCAGTTCGATTGACAGCGCCTTACGTGAAAATTGCTCCCGTTCCGCATCGCGGGCGGCGCGGGCATCGGCAAGGTCGCGTTCAGCCTGTTCAGCATCATTGGCAGCAATGGCACTGCTACTGCGGGCGGCGGTTAAGGCCGCTTCCTGCGCTGACAGGTTCAAAACTTCGGCCTGCGCGTCCTGTGCAGCCTGGCGGGCGGCTGCCAGTTCGACTGTACCCGTTCCGGCGCGTGAGGCGACTTCGGCGGCGGCGCGGTTCAATACCCCGCCCGCGTCAATGGCCTGCTCCAGACCGTCAACAACAGACCGTGAGAACGTTGCCTGATCCTGCGCGATTTGCTTTTGCAGACGTATTTGCTCTAACTGCTGGTCAATGCTATCGCTTGTGCCAGTTCGCAGCAGCGAGAAGTAGTCTTTTTGGGCAGCAAAGGCCGCTTCTGCTGCCGTCCGCGCCTCATCTGCGGCCCGCTTTTGCAACCCGGCGATAATCGCAACCCCCGCCGCGACGGTTGCCACCACGACACCGCCGGGGCCTAATGCCTGTACTGCCGATCCGATGGTCGCGGGGAAACCGACCAGCGCCGTTTTAAGCCGGGGGAGTTCTTCGACCAGCGCGACCACTTCACCGGCTACCGCAATTTCGCCACTACCCGATAGCGCTGATACCGCCCCCAGATTGGACTGCACATCACCCGCCAGCCCCACGTCACGGGATACCGTATCAAAGCGTTCATTGGCGATTTGTGTTGATTGCCGCAGTTCGGTGTTCAGCCGCTCAACTTCAGTCCGGGCTTTTTTGGCGGACGCTGCCAGTCCGGTATCAAACGCTTTTCTGAAGCCCTTACCGGCGCTATCTGCGGACCGATCAAGCTGTTTGATCGTGCGCTCAACTTCACGCGCCGCCGCTTTGTCCGGGCGTATGCGGACGATGGTTTCGTCAATACTACGGTTATTGGTCATACCAGACCTGCTTTTGCCCGTTCAGTTTCATCCTCAAAGAACCGTCGTAAATGCTGATACCGCCCAAGATCGCGCATCCAGATGGTGTCGGCTTCCTGCAATGATCGGGCCTGTAAGTTGCGCGGATTGATAATTAATTGACCACTCAGCAACATGTAATCATTGGCAAGTTCGAGCCATTGCACGTCATAGGTTAACGCTTTGGAGGGCAATGTCACTGTTATGCCATCGTGCTTTCGCTGGGCGCGTACTTTATCCTGTGTGCGCTGCACAACCGCTTGCCATAATTGGTTGTGCAGCGCTACCCTTCCGGGTCAGCGTCAACTTCTGGTTCATCCTGCAACGCCAGCGGGCCGTCCATACTGGTATCGCGGGTGGCTTCATATGCTTCAAACCATGCCAGGGCAATGTCACGACTGACAATGGTTGTGAACAATTCCCAGTTATGTAGCATACTGCCGTTACGGTTTTGCCAGTAAGTTTGCAAAACTGCGCCCTGCCCGGTCAATTCGTCGGCGAATTCAATATCAACGGTCAATGGGTCACAGACACAAAACAGGTTATGAGCATCGGCCCACAGGTCAATTTCATCCCACTTTGAGTTTTCGCGTTGTGCCCTGCCGATCTTGTCATCACCCAGGGTTGCGTGTGGGTCTTTGTAGGTTTCCTCGCCTGTTTCGCCGTGTACCCATTTTTTCATTGGCATTTGACGATTCAGCGCTTCGATTGCAATATCAACATTCATCGTCCGATACGGCATCATGTAAACCGTGACGGTACCATCGAACAGTTTATGCGCTTTCGTCAGTGCTTTCAGGTTGCTCATGTTTTACTCGTTTCGCTGGTTTCAGGGCGGCGATTGCCGCGTCAATATCAAAGCCAGTTGCCTTAAGGCCGAAGTCCAGAATAACGAACTGGTTTTTGCCGATGTTGCGTGTTTGCTGAGGCCAGTCCTGTGGAAATACAAATGGCCTACCGCTAAGCGTCTCGGTAGGCCATTGAACGGTTTCACCCCACTTGCCAATCTTGCCCATTAGATTGCCACAAAGTTAGTAGCATAGGTGAACACGCGCACCTCGCCAGCAGACCCAGCCGTAACGGTTGCCACGCCGGTGGTTGTACTCAGCGCTGAAACATTGGCATTATCATCCACGCCGTCTGCTGTGAACATATTGACCGTGCCATCCACAAGGCTGCTGGTTGGGCGATACCCCATCGTAATCGAGGTTGCCGCGCCGTCGTCAATGTTGGTGGTGATGGTGAATGGGTCGTCATGGATAAGACCAACAACCATATCTTTATTATCCTGCACCGCCAGTGCTGTAGCGCTAAACAGGAAGCCCATTGGCGTGCGGGTGCTGGTGTTGGGTGTAACTGTGTACACCTGCGGTTGCGGGTTCACGCCGCTGTCCTGCCCTGCTGCCTGGGTGATTGGTTGTATCTGGACATTTGTCCAAATCTGGGTCAGGAATTGATTTGTGCCATCATTCCGCTGATAACCCATGACGATACCCAGAATTAACTGTGGCAAGTCAGCGTTTAGCGTGTTGGGCGCGGTGATGTTAATTCCGCTGGCAGTCGTTTCGTCAACTGCCGATCCGCCGATGATATTATTGAACTTTTCGTCATAGGAGGGCAACGAAATAGTGAATGTGCCAAGATCGCTGATACCCATCTGGCGCTGCCCAAGAATAGTCAGGCCAGCCCGGAACGTCGCCACGTCAACGGTGGGCGTAGGAACGGTGTGTTCAATAATCCGATCTGGCAGGTAATAGGCGTGTTTGGTTTCACCGTTACTCACGGCATCCGGCGTAGTATCATCTCCCATTGGATAGCCACTACTGTTGCGAAGGGCAACCCAGATGTAAAAGTCGCCAGCCAGGCGACCTGATGTTGCTGCCATAATTCGTTACTCCGTATGAATGGTCGTTACGTTCAGGACGATTAACGAAATGACATACTGCGCTCCGTTAAACGTCATCAGTTCGATTGTAAGCGGGTCGGGCGCTATCGCGCTGCCAAATGCCAGCCCCTGATCGTTGTGTTCGAGGCGGGGCCGCGTGACGAAATACAACGGCACGCTTATCAGGAACGGTTCCATGCTTTCGCGGGCCGTCTGGTCAAGCACCTTCATATCGTGCGCCGTTCGCGCAGACGCGATCAGCAGCGTGTAGGGCCGGGTCATAACCATTGTGGCGTGCCCATGTATGCCATATTGCACGACTGGCTGTGGCGTTACCACAATGCCCGGTAGTTCAGCGGCGGTCAGCGGAAAATCGTCATCAGGCCAGCTATCGGCTGTCGAATTGATACCGCTTACCTGACCTGCCATCGTGACAATGCGGTCTTTGATCTGGCTAACTGTTGGCCCCGGCATTAGCGTTTACGCCTCTCGATTTCAACCTGCAAGTTGACGGCGAACACCGCCCGATACTCACGCCGCCAGCGGTCTATGATGCTGTTGGCGTAGCGCCAGCCCGTGTTGCGGTGCATCCGCTGAATGACGGACCGACGGCCCGACTGATCGTAGCGGACAAAGCGCACATAGTTGTTGGGGTTGGTTATGCTGACCCGGACGATTGCGCTTATCCGTTCCAGCTTGCCACGCCATGCTTTTGTGGAACCGCCGGTGCGCCGGGTTGGGATACCGCGCCCAAACCCATTGGTTGCAAAGAACGCCTTACGCTGCTTCTCCGAAGTCCACTGAATAGGACGCTTTGGCTTGCCCGGCGCGATTGCTAAATCCTGCTCAAGTTTGGGGATGACCACCCGCGACGTGTTGAGGGCGGCGGTGTAGGCAATATCATCCACCTGGCGGGCAATGGTCAGGTTACGGTTTATGGTGTTGCGGCGGCGAATAACGTCAGTTTTGGCGACCATTAGTCCAGATCGTCATAGTCGGTGTTGATATTCAGGTCAATACTGCCAGGCGAGATCGTTCCGGCATATTCACCATAGCGACGTTCAAGGCGTGGGATAATGCGATCCTCAAGGTTGCGGTGGCGCTGGCTGCGAACTTCATTCTGATACTCGCCAGTCGTATCTACCTGCGAGGCATAGATACCCGACAACTCATAAGCTGCTCGAACGATGGTTGCGCCGAAGTCATCACTTTCCTCAGCAAAGATCGTGTTCAGGCGAGCATCAGCAAGTTCCGGCTCATCTGTGTTAACATCGCCTATTTCGTTACGAATACGGGTGATCTGGTCAGCGGTCAATGGCATGGTTAGCCACCCTTGTTATTCCAGAACGTGAATTCGAGCGTCAGGCTTTCCTCAGCATAGGTCGGCGTGCCCAGCGTCTCAAGGTACACGTAATATGTTCCGGCTGTCACAATATCGATGTTCGGCGAAACAAACGCGATTGAATTTGCACCGCCCGTTGGGGTGATATACTTCCCGGCGTTGATAGTGTAAAAGCACGCTGCATCGTCCAGTTCTGAATCAGTTGGCGAAAATGCCACGTCATCGGCAATGTCAGGGTCAGCCCGGAAAAACCAGATACGCATTCCGGTGGCCTGAGCAGCTTTATCAACGATCTTCAGATGCCGCCAGACACCTGCTGGCAGATCAGCGATGGTTTGCACGCCACCCAGCACATCACCGGCGGTGTAGGCATTGGTGTCCAGTGTTGGCGTAAGCGTCTTCAGGAATGTAGTGTTATGCTTCTTCAGGCTCATCTTCGATAACCTCCGTTTCACCATACAGCGCAGCCTCAAAACGTTGACGCTGCGATTTTGTCATCATGGCATCCAGCATGGCCTCAATCGTGATAAGGCGCTGTTCAAGTGCCTCCAGTTGATTGCCATGACCCTCAAGCGCCTTTTGAATACGGGCCTGTACCCGTGATGCAGCAGCCATGATTACACCGAACTCAAGCCGACACTGCCGATGTTCTCCAGAATGAACCAGCGGGTCGCACTGATCGCAATCACATGCAACGCCTCACCGGGCGCATTCAGGGTAGCGGTGTTATTGGTGCCGTCCCACGTCACCCCGGCTGCCGTTGTTACGGTATGCGCGGCGGTCCCACTGGCGCTGGTGTTGATGATATACAGTTCATCGCCAACAGCAGGTGCGTCCAGCGTTGCAGCAATGATCGTGCTGGCATGGTTTAGCATGACCAGCCCGCTATCCAGCGTGATTGCACCAGTAGCGGTTAGCTCCTGATTTGAGTGCTGATGTTCGCCGACCACTGGCACACTGGGCGTTAATGCGGTTGCGGTCAGAGTCATTACATCCGAGCCGCCAACTTCAAAATCAATCTGGTCGTCAGTGGGCGCACTGATGGTTGTGTCGCCGTCGTCATCCAGCACAAGGCTGTCTGCCAGACCGCCCAGATCAACCAGTTGCCCGGTTGTCAGCAATACACCGCCGACCACATCAGCGCCATCGACTGTCAACTTCTTGACAATCAGGTGTTTTTCGCGGACTACGCCGCCTTTGCTAGCCATAAAGCCTCCAATACACAGGCAGGGACCGAAGCCCCTGCCCTATACACTTTAAGTGTAAGCGGTGGGGACGGTGTAGGTTCCGCCCGTGCCAAGTTCCATCACGCAACCATTAAGGCGATTGCCGACGGCAATGCCAAACCGGGCGCGATAGATAGCCGACATTAGCGGGTGACTTTCATCCTGTGCAACCAGATTCAGGCCGCGAGGCAGACCGGTTGCCGCCGGGTCAACCCGTTCTTTAAGCGGGGCCGGTGCATCCAGATGCAATGACAGGATGTAATTTTCCGGGATAAAGCGCCATTCGCTGACCCATGTCCCATTGGACCGACCAATGATCTTACCCGGCACGCTGGGCAGATTGGTTGGCACATCAACATTGTCGCCACTGCGAATCCAGTTGTCTTCAACCTCGACAAAATCCGTCAGGTCTTTAATCTGGGTGGTTTGCGCGTTGTTGATAAACGACACAATGTTCTCACCACCGGTCATGGTTCCGAAATGCTCGACAAGTTCATCAACGTTGGTTTCCAGCGGATTGTTCGTATCGCTGATGCTGGCAGCGGCATAGCCGCTTTCGTTGTAGTGGTCATCGGTGGCTTCTGTGTCTGCACCCAGAACTGGCGGGTAGGTTACGCTGTCGCCGTTTGCCAGGGGGACCAGTGTTAATGTGCCCCACTGTTTGTCAGCGAAACTCTCAGACGAACCGCCCTGATCGTCCAGCAGGGCGTGCAGGATTTGCCAGCGGCGCTCACCAATGTAGCGGTTCACAATCGTGTCCACATGGTTTTGGTATTCCAACGGGGTCAGGTAGGCCAGATCAACATCGTCGCCGACAATGGCCTCTTCGAAGTCGTACAGCGGGTAGGCAACATCCCAGCCGCCATACGCACGAACCGCCGGACCACGCACGCCAGTGGTACGCCGCGACATACGCCCCGTGCCGGGGAGTTTGTAACGTTCGCTATGGTTCTCGGTCTGCATGGCAACCAGCACGCTTTCGGCCCGCTGGATGTCCATATTGATCCGCATGGTGTAATCTACCGTTGCCTGGTAGATAAGCTGTTCGCCCGCTGTATGTACATACTGGTAATCAGCCGCAGCCAAACCAGCCAGTGCAAAAATTGTACTCATAGTTTAGTCTCCTATGACCACACCGTTGTCCAGTCGAAATCGACATAGACAGCTTTGGTGCTATCAGGCAGCAACACAATGCGCCCACAACGGGCCTCGGTGCTACCGGCTGCTGTGTCGAATGCGCCTGCGGTATCGGACAGATAGACTAATGCATCGTAGTTCATGGCTGAAACGTCATAGCCGTACAGCCAGCCACGTTTCATGGCAGAAACCCACGAACCGGCAACGCCGCCTTCAACAGCGACAACACGCGGCTGTAGTTCATTGCCTGACCCGTTGGCATCGGCAATACCGAACGTGCCGTCAGTGTCCTGATTCAGCACCTGCCCGGCGGTAGTCGTTGCACCCAGCTTGACTTGAATAACCTCATCTTTATCGGGCTGGGCACGCCCCACCTGAGCAGCGGTAACAGAAATTGCTGTCATGGTTGTTATCCTCTAGTAACGTACAGTGATTTTGTCCAGAAGTTTCTGGCGTTCTGCGGTTGGCGGTGTCCCGCCAGCGTGTGACCCTGTACCCGGTCCGCCAGTCTTGAACATGCCGCCGTAGTCCGCTTTGGCCTTCTCAACCAGCGCTGCCAGCGGTTTATCCTGCACGACATTGTCGTCATTCAGGATCGCCGCAACCATATCGGACTGTTCAGCTTTCAGCAGGTTCAATACCGACTGCGGCCTCTCAGCGTCTTTTAGCGCGGTCAAAATGGCGCTATCCCGGCGCTGGTCAATAACCGTCTGCGCGGCTTGTTCAGCAGCTTCCTTAGCGGCCTTCGTTGCAGCGCGTTCTTTTTCAAGTTCGGCCTGCAGCTTTTCCACCTCGGACATTTCTTGTTCTTTGCGCTGCTTTTCGGCCTCGACCAGCGACTTCACATCGTCAGCCTTTTCGAAGCCCATGCCTTGCACAAAGTCAGCAAGCGCTTTTTCCGCCGCCCGTTTTGCCCGTTCACCGACAATGCGGTCAATATCATCCTGGGTGAAGGTTTGCCCCGGTGTGCCCGTGTCCCCCGTTTTGTCCGGTGGGGTATCCGGCGGGCTTGCCGGTGGCGTGTCATCAGCGGGCGGATCATCTGCATACCAGCAGCGCCGCTTGCTCAGCAATGGTCGGTAGGTCTTAGGCCGTAAGGCCCGGTACAGGTTGTATTGCATGGTTATGCCCTCTTGAACCGTAGAGTAACGTAATCAAAAACACCCGCCGATTGGCAGGTGCTGGTGAACTGAAATAAGGTGTCTATTCTTAGAATATTTTGGTATACTTAGTTAGGGACTAGGACGGCTTAATTACCCGTCTGAAAAGCCAGCCTTACGGCCCGTCCCATCATCGAAGTAAGGCCAGTAAGGGAATATCACATGTCGGATTTGCACGCCTGCCAAGAGTGTGGCAAACAATTCGTTGATCGTAAGCACCCAAATCGGAAATATTGTTCGACTGCGTGTTCAAGTAAGTCACAACAGCGCAGAGTAACTAAACACTGCCCTACGTGTGACAATGACTTTCAAGTCAGGCCTAATAGGAAAGATCGAATCTACTGCTCAAGAAAATGTTATCTTGAGCGCGAGATAACAGGACCAAACCTTGAACAACGTACTTGCTCGCATTGTGGCAAAGCTTTCGAAACATGGCCTAGTCGATCAACTGAGTATTGCTCAAAAGATTGCAGCAACAAGGCAAAGGAAGTGCCCGGTAGTATTATCACCAAAGTTTGTCGCACATGTGGCAAATACTACACAGTAAAACGGTCCCAAATGTTGTTACGCGGTAGCAATTACTGCTCTCGTGACTGCATGGGTGCAGCAACATCTAAGCGAATGCGTGGCCCCAAAAACCACAACTATCGCGGTGGCGCAATCCCTTATCGAGGTCGCAACTGGCGACGGCAGAGCCGAAAAGCGCGTGAACGTGATGGTTACCGCTGTCAGATATGTCATAAAAAGCCCAAGAGCCGCCATTGCCATGTTCACCACATTAAGCCCTATCGTGAGTTTAATAACGATTGGCAATCAGCGAATAATCTATCAAACTTGATAACCCTTTGCAGCAGTTGCCACCGTAAAGTTGAAGACAGGAAAATACCCTGCCCGAAACTTCTACTACCCTAGATAGAACATGCCAACGGTTGGGAATGGTTGTAATACACCATTTCTAACCTCTATTGGTGACCAACCTCTAGCCCGGTTCAAACATTCGCGGCAATGCTCCGCTGGTGACAACCGCCAAAAAATATCAAAGTTGCCAGCACCTTGTAACCTGACAACCTGAATGAAACATCGGCAGTTTGTGCGACAACGTGTCGTGCCGTCACGGGGATAAGCAGGCAATACCGGCAAGCCCACCGCCCTGCCGCGCCCCTCTTGCAGCATTGCGCCGCTGTGGTCAAGGTACAGGTTCGCCCGGCGTGCTATCCCATCGGCGTTGATTTCATCCTGTGTTCGCAGTTGATTAGCCCAGCGCTCCAGAAACCGGAATTGCGTACTCACACGCTGGTTAATCCGCTGGCGATCCGCACTGTCAAGCCGTTCAATGCCACCGCGACCAATCGTGTAGGCCCCACCCTGCGCTAAGCGAACCTCGCGCATCATAGCGGTCTGCCACTGGTCAACGGTAATCGTACCATCGGCTAGCTGGTCCGCAAGGTCACGAAAACGGCCCTCGAACACACTGCGAAAGCGGGCGAACTGTTCAGTATCCAGCCGGGGCAACCGTTCGTGTCGGCGTGCCGACTGCCTGATAACCAGCCCGGCTAAGGCCGCGCCAATGGGCAATAACGGTAACTGGCTACCACCCTGCAACGCTGCTTCCCCGGCATCCTCAGCGTCATCAGACGCGTCAAGGAATGCTTCAGTGCGTAAGATCACCTCTTGCACGTCGGGACTGGCTTCATTTGCCAGTAGTCGCCGCACATCGTCAAGTACCGCAAGCTGGGCTGTGACTTGCTGCTGGATAAGGCGGTCAATATCGGCATTGCGTTGACCGCCCGTGCCGGTAAGCACCGACCCGGTAATCAGCGCGATCAACTCACGGCGTAGCAGGTCGGCCCACTGGTCAAGCGATAGCTCACCACTGGCAAGCCGTTGCGCCAGTGTATTAGCCTGCTGCTGGAAGCGCTGGCGTAGTGCCGTCGATTGCGTTGCCATTTACTTGCCCGCCCTCAATCTCACCGAAGATATTCCCCAACTCGGACACTGCATCGTCGTCAAACGGGTTGTTATCGGCGAACGGCGTTTGCTGCTGCTGGTTGCTACTGCTCAGACCGTTGACCACCCGCTCTATCTGGTCGGGCTGGTATTCCATCTCTTCCAGAATAAGGCGTGCTGTTTCGGGCTGGTCAGCCGGTAGCGCCTGGAGGGTGACGATCTTGTCGTGAGCCGTCAGACTATCCTCAAAGAATGCCCGTTCCTTAATGTAGAATTCAAGGTCGCCGCGATCAAAACTATCCGGCGAAAATGACTGCATGTCATTGTAGTTTCGCAGACCACCGATACTCACACACATTTGCAGGCCACGAATCAGCGCGTCGTCAAGATTGCCTGCTGCCTCATCTAACCGCCCGGTAGCATCGGAGAACATATTTCTCACCGCAATGGCGCTGGTGTTTCCAGCACTTTCCCGGACACGCTGTAATGCCAGTTCGGGAATATCGCGCTCAATATCCTGCATAATTTCGGCGATATTCTGAACGGCTTCGCTGATCGGTATAGGCATAACCAGCGCGGTTGGCGTGCTATCCGCCGGACCGTGCAGGGTAGATACTTTATCCCGCCGGGCGCTGGGATCGCTGCTGCCTGCTGTACCATCTGCCAGATTGCCGCTGACGGTTACATCCGATGCTTTGCTGTTCGGGAAATACCAGGGCGCATTCAGCGTCTTACGAACATTGTCATTCAGGATACTTGCCGCGTCGTTCAATTCGTTAATCTTGGGCAATGCGGCGTGACAGACATTAACACCCCACCCCTGACCAATATCTTTGAATTTGGCAATAAGTAGCGGCACAAAACCGTACTCATTTTCCCATTCAGCAACACCGTTGCCGGACTGGTCCGTAAACCACCCAAATGGTTCATCGTCTTTGAAGGTGGCGAATCGTTCTTTGTCCGCCTCCATACGAAATACGGCAATTTCGGTCTTGTTGGTATCAGGGTTATGCCATTCCCTGCCGTATTCCAGCGTTGCACTTTTCACATTGCCTGCATCGTCACGGGTAGCTGCTTTGATCTTGTAAGGTTGCAACACCTCTAAGCGGACTTTTTGGCGCTGGCGATCATCCACGACCCACAGCCCAACATCACCCTTCATGGCGGCCTGCCGAACATACAGCGATTTATTTACGCCCCAGTTGGACCAGCGCAACACTTGGATAAGCGCCGCCAGCAGCGTGTCATCAGCCTGCGTAACCTGTAATGCGCCCTTTTGCAGGTCGTCCCAGTCAATGGAACCGCCCGCGATTTTCGAGGTGTTCAGTTCGACGGCGCGATACACCGGGTTGTAGATGCCACGAATGTGTTTGTACAGTTCCTGATTCTGCTTGAAGACGTGCGACCAGTTATTGATCGTGCGATACGCATTATTGTTATAGAACGCTTCCCACAGCAAATAACGAAACTGTCGATGTGACAGCATATCCGCTTCATTTGGGATAATTGCGCGTTCGTTAAACGCCGCGATGCCAGCTTGAACTGCGCTCACGAAACGCCCCCATACACTCGCCACACGTTATATCCTCTTGCTTAATACGTTACTCAGGTGATCGGACTGCTCAACGCGCCCGGAATGGCCCAGCATCAACTCCGTCAAGGCCCATACCAGTGCGTCAAGGCGGTTGGGTGATGGCATATTACTGTTCGGTTGCCAGCCTACCATTTCGGCCTCTAACTTTGGGAATTGCCCCACATGATGAACTTTCAGGCGTTCATACTGCGCCGCTACGGGTTCAGCACGAATAGCTTTGCCCCGGCTGGCATTGACATTCTTATAACTCAGGGTGTCACCATCGTCTGCTGTGCGAATCACATGCTCGACCATATCGCCGCCGTAATTCTTTTCGCCGGCAACGCGATCAGCGCTGTGATGATAGTAGGCTGTCACAACCGCCCCGCCCCATGTATCTGGCGATCCTTCGAGGCTGTCATCTGCCAGAATGTAGCCGTGCCCATCACTACCTAACGCGGCGGTGACAATGCCGCATTCGGTTGCGCCGCCGGGTGGGTCTACCCCTACCACAACCCGCCGCAATTCCACATTCTCAGGCACACGGTTAAGGCGTAAACCTTCAATAAGGTCACGCTTCCACAACGCGCCCGGCGCTTCGTCTTTATCTTCAGCAAGTATCTCTTGCTCATAGGCCAGCGTGGTCATTTCGCCAGCAAGGATTTGAATAGCTTCGCTGCTGATGTGCGGGTTATCGTGGCTGCGGAAATGAAAAGTTTCCCATAGCCCGCTATCGTCAGCCTGTGCTTTTTTGAACAACTTAGCCGCGTGCAGTGGGTCATTTGCTTTGGTTACGGACCGGCTGTGCAACGACGGCGGCGTGTAAATGAATACTGCATCGCCGTTATTGTCCAGGAGCATGGGCATTCCAACCCGCTCCCAGGCATCCTCGCTGGTAAGCTGGTATTCATCGAAGATTAGCAGGTCGCCATAGTCGCCACGCAACCCGTCAGCATTCCATGCTGTTTTGGCCCGTATGCGAGTTTTCGTGTTGGGCACCTCAATGTAATGCTGGCTTTCATTCTTGTACAGCAGACCAGCGTCAAGTGCCGCTGCACAGGCCAGCTTGACTTCATACCAGAACGCATCAACCTGCGTATTCGTCGGTGCGGTGTAGTAGACACGCCGCCCCGCTTTGAAGTATTCCGCTGCCATGATGCCGATGCCGGTGGTTTTCCCACCACGACGGCCCGCCCGAATAACTTTGAATTTGGCGGGGCTGGTTAGAAATTGCCGTTGCTTCTCATGAGGTTCGCGGGTGTTGATATAATCTGCCCACCCCCCGCCCGCGCCGGAATCAGTCGTCAGCAGGGCATCCAGCAGCGCGTCAAGGTCATTAGTGCTGGTAGCTAGCGCGGTCAATCGTTTTCCTCATAAATGGCTCCGGCTCATGGCCCAGCTTCCGCACTGCGTCCACAAATTCCATGACCAGTTCAAATGACACATCTAGCTCAATCCGTTGCGGCGCGGCGGTTCCGAGTAGCTTGATTTCGGTATTGATCGCTTTGAGCGCCAGTTCCGGGTTTTGCTGTGAGAACGCCTTGACCTTGATCGCCTGAATTTCGGCTAGCTGGCGTGACTGGTGTAATGCGGTATCTTTTGCCGCCTCGTCGCGCCATTCTTGCTCCAGCGTCTGAATATCGTTATTGATCGTGCCCAGACTGTAGGGTTCGCGGGTCTTGGGGTTGATAATGCGCCCTGTACCCTGTGCATCGCCCTGTGCTAAGGCTTTCCATATATCGCGCTGGGTTAGGCCCATGACGCGCAGTTGGGCCACCCGCTGGCGGCGTAAATTCATGACGGTTTCGGGGCTGGTGTTATCTGGTCGCATGTTCAGTCTTTTGTGTTCAACTTATACGTTCCGGTTGCAGGCCCATGTCGGCGAGTATCTCAGTGCGGATATGCCGCGCTATGGCCCGCATCATAAGCGGCGGGACACTGTTGCCGATGCGCTCCTTAAAGCTGGATTTCCCGCCTGTCCACTGGTATTCAGAGGGATAGCCCCCTATCAAGCCAGCCTCTATTGATGTCAACTGTCTGGCAACTTTATAATGCCAGTTTAGATGTGCCTTAATTTGCGTTGGGCTAGGTTTGTCGGGATCAAGTCTAACAGACTGAAAACTACCAACGTACCGGCAGGTCTCTCCGAGAGACCTGCCGGGCTTACTTCTATTCCAGGCATCTATTATCTGCGACCCATGATTGCCTTGAGTTCCAATCGGTAAGTGCTCAATTGCCTCACGCACCGTAATCGGCCTGCTCTGCCCTGCCGGATGACTCGGCGCAATGCCCAGGTCATCACGCACGCCAATAAAGATCATGCGCTGCCGGGATTGCGGCACATGGAAGTACATGGCATTCAGCAACCGGGCTGACACCAGATAGCCGCTGGCTTTCAATTCGTGCAGGATGTCAGCGAAGATCAATTTCATCTTGCCCTTGACCATACCGCTGACGTTTTCCATAACGAACACTTTAGGCTTCAGACCGCGCAGTAATCGCACATACTCCCGGAATAGCTGGTTGCGCGGGTCATCCATAATGCGTTTGCCAGCCGTGCTAAAGCCCTGGCATGGTGGTGAGCCGTCAAACACATCCAACTCACCCGGCTGAATACCCGCCATCTCAAGGCATTGCTCAACGCTCAATTCAGCAATGTCACCATGATAGACCGGCACGTCGGGAAAATTCAGCTTGAACGTTTCAACAGCGTTATTGTCCCACTCAACCGCCAGCAATTCACGATAGCCCGCCATTGAATAGCCCAGCGATGAGCCGCCGCCACCAGCAAAGGTGCTGATAACCGTTGGCGCGTCATCAGAGCGCGGGCTAAATGCTGCTGCCACGCTTCCTCAAGAATATCGAGGTAATTATTTGGGGAACTGGTGGCCGCACGCCGGGCAAGTGCATTGCTCAACCGTGTCGCCAATTGACTCGTCATATTCCGGGAACTCCTGCGGAACGTCTAGCTGCCGAATGAGCGCATTAACATCACCCTCGTTATACCCCGTTCCGCGCACCAGCGCCGCATCATCGGCGGCAATATCTGCCAGCAACGCGCCCAGCATCTCAAGGTCAGGATCGTAATCAATTTCACTGGCACGATTATCAGCGATCATCAGCGACTTGGTGCGACTATCATCGGGCGCGAGGTCGGTGCGCTTAACGATCACCCACTGCTGCCCGTTGGTCTCGACTTCGATAACATCCTCAATACCGGCCCGCGCCATGCTTTCCCATGTGCCATGACCGGCGATGAACGTACCGTCATTAGCAGCCAGACCGGAGCGACCCGCGCCGTTG
>FUIF01005341.1_pt1 | contig 17588 bp, 34 predicted proteins | sample 1003461 | NCBI WGS metagenome assembly FUIF01 (sample SAMEA80401918, study PRJEB19352) | marine metagenome | reverse complement strand
AATGACAAAGATGATTTAGGTGGGGAAACTAAGTATGGTATTACCAAACGATTCTATCCTCACCTTGACATCAAGAACTTAACCAGAGAACAAGCAAAAGAAATATACTATCAAGACTACTGGATTCCTTCCAAAGCCAAATCATTACCAAAAGATTTACGCTATCCATACTTTGATTGTGTAGTAAACACTGGACAACGCAGAGCAGTAAAGATATTGCAACAAGCGTGTAACAATAAAAACACCTTTGAAATCAAAGAAGATGGACTCATTGGTGCAGCAACTATCTCTGCGTGTAAAAGATTAGAAGCAGATAGATTTATTTCATATAGAATCTTATTCTATTCTTTGTTAATTTCTGAGAACCCTACGCAAGAAAAATTTTGGTATGGGTGGTATAAAAGAGCCAAAGGAGAGTAAATGCCTACATATATAACATCACGAGATTTAAAAGATACTTTTCCAAATTTAGATGAATTTGATACAAAGAAACCAGTGTATGGTTGGGTAGTAGATTCAGTCAGTAGATATGTTTCTCACGACTCTGGATTGGTTACACAACTCTTTGCAGATGGACAAGATTTAGGTGCAGCAGAAGCATCAAAGACTGATGTAAACTCTAATGGTAAATGGTACTATGAAGAGTCAGAGGACGCAGTATATTATTACAATGACGCAAGTAGTCTGATGATTTATTAATGGAAGCAGGAGAGGATTTTGTTACCTTAAAGAATAGAGTAATGAAAGACGCAAGTGATTATGTAGACTCTAAATTAGATGCTACGCTTCCAAGAGAACAATTCTTATTGAAAGATGGTACATACGATTATCTTATTAGACGATTAACTTCATTGGTTGCAGCATACTTTCTTGTCAAAGGGAAAGATCCAACAAGTGAAATAGCAGAAGCATTGTTTGAAGAAGCAACAATGCACATCGAAGATTTAAATGCAGGTAGAGCAAAGTTAGCATTTCAGAATACTGGAGATGCTTCTAAAGGGATTGTCAGACAAATATCCGTGTCTGGAAGTCTTAATATTGTTGATACAAGAGGAAATTACTATGGTAGCTACGATAGATTGAAAGTGATTGTAACTACTGCTGGTGCGATTGGTACTGCTACATATACTGTTTATGCAAAAGATGAAGATGGCTTAAAAAACAATATTGTTCTACAAGATGAAATTATTAATGGAGATTATCAAGAATTAGCAGGTGGTTTACAAGTAAGATTTCAGGGTTCATCAGACGCATCTACTGCAACCTTAAATGATGAGTGGGAAGTAGAAGTATCTGGAATCTATGAAGAAGTAGATAATCCTTCTATGCGTTCTGTTAAAATGACTCGTAAAGATTTCAAACAATTCTATCGAGGTAAGAATGGCAGTCGCATCTACTAATGCTTGGAAAGTTAATGTAGAAGAAACAATCCAAAAGGGAATAAAGAATGAGTTCTTTACTTCTCTACCTATCTTTCGTTCAAGAGATTTTCAACACAGAGGAAATCAATTCTGTATATTAAAAGGAAATGATTCTGATGCACAAAATACAATGTATCAAGTATTGCCAAATGATTATAATTTAACTTTAGAGTTCTTTATGTTAGATCATAAGCGTAACGATACTACCGTAAAGCGTTTTTTTAATACGGTATCACGCATAGAAGAGATATTTTATACTTTAGTAGATTTAGATCCATTGTTCAGTTGTTCTATCAATGGAATCACTTATGAGGACGATGTAGAGTTTGATGGATATAGAAAAGCAACTTTTGATATAACCGTAGGAAATGTAAGATAATGGCTTTGACATACGAAAATATTACTTATGAAAAGATTATGATTCCGTTGCGTGATAAATTACGCACAGAGTTTAAAGGTGCATTGCCAATATACTTTGATAATCAACATCAAGACATTGGTACAAAATCATTACGCATTTATCCTACCTCACAAGAATTAGTAGAAAAGAGAACCAAGTCTTATCTGAATGTATATAATCTTGAAATGGATTATGTAATTAAAACATATAGAGATGATGAGAAAGCATTAGACCAGATGTACAAAGACATTACCAGAATAGAAACCATATTGTTTAACAACTCTAATGGTGGAGATATTCCTTATTTCTATGCAGGTATGCCTGAAGTAGAGCATAATGTAGACGCAGGAATAGATAATGTCTATGTGTCACGCATTACTGTTCCAGTGCTATATGAAGAGGTACACGAACAGTTTGTAAGATTTATTACCTCTAATGATAAATTCTTTGTAACTTCAGATGGACTTTTTTATATTGTAAGGAGTTAATTATGGCAAAAAAATATAAACTAAAAGATGGCTTGATGCCAAGACAACCAAGTTTTTTAGGTTTAAATACAGATGATTGGTACAGCTTGAATGCTCGTAAAAAGGTAGAATTAGAAGTAGTGCCAGAATTAGCAAAAGATTATTTAGAAGAAGTAAAATCAAAAAGTAAAGATAAAAAAGAGGTAAAATAAAATGGCTATCAGTTCAACAGCATATTCCCCAAAAGATTTTCAGCTTGGATTATAAAAGAAGCTACTGCAGGTACAGCAGTAACTTCATCATTAAATTTAGTTAATATCGACTCAATAGAGCTTCCAGCTTTAAATCCGTTACAAGTAACAGATGTTAGACACGGATTAGGAAGAACATTAAAACAAGTCGATACTTTTGCGTCAAATAAAGTGACTGTAAAAGAAATTAGTTTTTCAGGGATAGCAGATACTACTATTTTACCTATTTTATTACAAAACATAACACAAGATACTTCTGACGCTTCTGTGCCAGATAATGATGACTTGTATGATATTTTAAATAACTATGAACCTGCTTCTATCATATTAGATGGAACAGAAACATCAACAAGCTATGCAGACAAAACATTAACTGTTGTTATTGAGAATCCAGCTACTGGATATTCAATGGTATTCAAAGGTTGTGTTTTAACTTCTTTAACAATCAATGGAGATATTGGAGAAGAGTCAGGAAGAATTAAAATGTCAGGTACATTTAAAAGTGGTATGGTTCCTGATCTATCACCTTCTTCTGCTCCAACATTTGGAACAACTGCACATTTCAACAATAATTATTTTGTAACTGATTTTGATACAACTAAAGTAGCAGGTGTTACAGACTCTGTATTAAAATCATTCAGCTTAACATTAGAGAACGATGTTCAATTTATGGGTTTTGATTCTACTGGTAATTATGAAGTTCTACAAAGAGCATTACCAGAAGTAATTGCTACTTGTGATTCTGTTGTAAAATATGATGGAAATACACAAGCATTAATTGAATCATTTGAAGGACAATCATTTGGAGATGATAGTGGGCAAGTTGATATAAACTTGCAAATGTCTACTGGTACTAACAAAGTTGGTATTTCAATAGAACATACTATTATGACAGATGTTAGTTTTTCAGAAGAAGAAGCGATGTTCTTGAGTGTTTCACAAAAAGCGATTGCAAGTAATACTTCAAGCGAGAAATTTTTCTCAATTAAAGCAACTTAATAAAACAAATAAAGGATAATCAATGTCTAAAAAAATAACGCTTAAGAGTGGCAAGAAAGCTACCCTTATAGAAATGTCTGTAGATGTATTTGACGAGTGTATGGATTCTATCGTATACGAGCAAAACGGAAGTGACATTATCATTAAAAATCAATTTTCATTAAGCACTAAATGGATCAGAAATGGTGTAGAAGGTGCAGACGATAAGTTTATCAAATCGTTATCAATGGAAGAGAGAGCAGAATTACAATTAGCTATTCAGGATTACAATAGCTTGGGGGAATAGAAACCCTCTCACTTGAATTAAACATACTAATAGATGATTGGTGTGAGGGTTGCAAATATTCTACCTTTCCTTATCAAGCTAAGTTACCTCTAAAAAAGAATAACAGCATTCACACCTTTACATCTATGGAAGATGTATGGTATGTTGTCAATCTATTAAAAGAAGAAGTAGAAGAGCATAACAAAACTTCTAATAAAAAGTTTCCATTACATCAAACTATCAAATCACATATCCCTTTTTTTACTTGTTCTAATCATTTTTTAGACAAAAAATTACAAAGCGATATTCAGCGATATACCTATTCTAAAAAGATGAATGTATCTCCTTATGAAGGATCGTATGGAAATCACCCAAAAAAATGGATTCATAAGTGCAATGTTATAGAAAAAATGTTAAATTACATAGAATCTCAACAATATAAAAAGATAGAAAATGGCAAAAAACTTTAATGTAGAAGTAGAATTTAAAGCATCTGGACACCCAGAGTTAGAAAAAGCTATTAATAGCTTAGTTCAAGCACAGAAAAATCTGCGTAATGGACAAGTTCAGTATAATAGAACTTTGACTAAAAGCAATGCTGCTATTGCTGCGTTAGAGAAGCGAAATAAAGCATTAACTAAATCTATCGTATCTACGAATAATGCTTTTGAAATCAATGCTAAAACTGGTGCAGTGGTTGCTAAAAACAATCGTTTGCTTACTAACTCATTTGCTACTGTCCGAAGTCAATTATTGCTTATTTCTTTTGGTATCGGTATTGCAACTTCAAGTATTGGTAGATTTGTTGCATTAACAGCAGAACAAGAATTAGCAGAAAAGAAATTAGAAGCTGCATTAGGGTTTACCAATCAAGGATTATTAGATTATGCGTCTGCATTACAGCGTTCAAGTGTATTTGGAGATGAAGCAATTCTTACTGCACAAGCATTACTTGCTGCATTTATCAAAGATGAAGAACAATTAAAATTAGCTACCAAAGCAACTATTGACTTAGCTGCTGCTAAGGGTATGGACTTAAATGCTGCTGCCGACTTGATAGGTAAATCTATTGGATCTTCTACCAACGCATTATCCAGATATGGTATTGAAGTAGAAGGTGCAGTTGGTTCAACACAGAGATTAGAAAGTGCTACTTCGTCTATTGCAAGATTATATGGTGGACAAGCATTACAACAATCATTAACACTTTCTGGTGCGATGCAATCTCTTGCAAACACCTTTGGAGATTTCCAAGAAAAGGTTGGTGCTGAATTTACTGGAGATGTAAAAGAGCTTGTAATTTCTTTAAATCTATTTTTCCAAAGCATACAAGACAATGAAAAAGCTATTAAGAATCTTGCAAAGACAATTAAAACATTATCTCTCGTTGCTCTAAGTTTATTGTTACCGTTTGGTAGCATAATTAGAGGAGCAAGAATGCTAACTACTGGATTTGGTTCACTTGCTAAAAAAGGAGATTTGCTAAAGAAATCATTAACTGGAATTAAGACACTAATTACATCAGTAGGATTTCAAACATTCTTATTAAGATTAGGATTTGTGAAAGCTGCAGATAGTTTTGAAACATCAGAGTTAAAATTAGAAAACTATAAAAAGATTTTAAGTCAAACAGAAGAAGGTTCGTTATTATTATCTCAAGCTATGTCAAAAGCTAATAATCAAACTACTGTAAATATTAAAGGGGAAAATCATCTTGTAGCAGAAATCGAAAGAAGATTAAAAGCACAAGGACTTTTAATAGATCAAGGCGAATTACAGAATGCTGAAACATATAGAACTATTCAACAGCAAAATATGTTAAGAAAGCAATCAATGGATTTGATGGCTGCAAAAGCAAAAGAGAATGTATTTAATCAACAAGACTTAGCAACTATTCAAGCACAAGTAGCAATTAGAGATGCTTATTTTAAAGCAACTAATCAGATGTTAGTTGCAGACGATGGTAGATTAATGTCTATTGAAGAATTAAAACTTCAATTACAAAGCCTTACTGGATTTGAACACGATTATTTAAAAGCATTGATTGCAACACAAGAACAATTACTTGCTAACAAAAAAATTCAAGAAGATAGAGCTGCTATAAAATCTCAAATACAAGGATACCAACAGATTGGACAAGCAATACAACAATTTGCAGGAGAGAATAAATCTCTTGCTATTATTGGATTAAGATTACAACAGATTGCTGCAGTAGCTGCTGCTTATGCTGCTGCCAATAATTACATTGAGGATCAGCGTCCAGTATTAGCTGCTGCTGCTCTTGCAACTGGTTTAGCAAATGCTGCTCAAATACAAGAACAAATTAAAAAAGCAAACTCTGTTGCATTAGCTCGTGGTGGTTCGTTTGTAACTCAAGGAGAGCAATTTATTAAAGTTGGGGATAATGCTGGTGGTAGAGAACGAGTTACAGTAACACCATTAAGCACACCTGCTTTCGGAGATGCAGTAGGAAACAATGAAGGAATTACTGTAAACATTATGGGTAATGTGATTGGTACGCAAGAATTTGTAAGAGATAATCTTTTACCAGAAATTGAAAACACAATTAGAAACAATCTTGCATAATGGCATTATCATTTCCAGCAGGTTATAGCTCTAATTTAGACGCTACCGTTACAGAAAATTATCTTATTAGATTATACAATGAAGATGGGAACTTTATTGCTTTAGCACTCAATGATACTACTGTTAATTCTATTAATTATGATGGTGTATTAAAAAAAGCACCAACGATTCGTGAAAGTTTAAATATACAACAAACAGACTCTTCTTTGTCTAATGTTACTTTAGAAGCAGTGAATTTTAGTTTTACTACTTCTGGGAATGTTACTTTATCAAGTGCTGCACAATTAGATCAGGAACTTTTATTTGGAGAAAATTACTACATCAACAGAGAAGTTCGTATTTATTCTCAATTAGACAATGATTCTACAGAGGGTAATTTATTATTGTTATTTAAAGGTAGGTTAAAAAGCGTTTCAAGTGCTAATAAAGTAGTTACTTTAAATATTTCACCTCTAAATCCATTGAAAGACTTAATGTTTCCAACTGCAAAAACAGAAGATGGATTATTTAGCCCAGTGGTATTTGGAGATTACACAAAACAAAGCACAACATTTGCTCACAATAGTTTGTTAGGATTGTCTGCTAATACTTATCCAGTGGAGGTTGCTACAGAAACAGCAGGTAATGTTTGGGCAATTATGCCAGACGCAGGTAGCACTGCAACAGCAGGAAATGGAATATTACATTATAACGAAGCAGGATTAGTTCGTAAAGGAAGTGCGTTAAGTCCTTCACAATTAATGTTTCCATTTAGTTCTGCAGAAGCAATAAATAATTCTGGAGATAGTAAACCTTATGTTACAGCACAAAGTGGTACAATTTATTTACGAGGAACAGAAGCAGATTTAGAGAGAAGTTTTATAGCAGAAACAATTAATAGTAGTAGTGATTTTACATTTACTACTTTGTATTCAAACTCTGGAACATTAACAGCATCAGATAGTGCAAATGCAGGAGATGGAACACAACAATATCAAACAACTTATACTTGTGAAGGGCTTGGATTGTTAGAACATACTCCAAGCTCTTTATTGTTTACCAATGGACTATCTTATTCTTTAACTTTAACCAGAAGTGGTGGTGCAACTACTGGTGGATTTAATTCTGTAAAACTTACTTTAGTTTGTCATTGGGACGATGGTAGTACAGATAGTGTTATATTATACAACGAAGCAGAAAGTGGATTGTCTGCAAGTTTTAATGATACAACATTTCCTGATAGCGTGAATTTATTAACACAAACAAATTCTACTGGAAATATGCCACAGAAAGTAGTAGCAACATTAGAGGTTAATTATGATGCACCAGATCCAGGAGATACTGGAACAATAACTTTATCAGGTACTGCTACTGTAACACCAATTAAAACAAGTGGAACTACTAAGATTGTTACAACAGATACAACTGTACAAAGCGACACAAATGTAAAAACAAATGTGAAAAAATTATACTCTGCACAAGACGGACATCAATTAAGTTCTACATTAGTAGAAAAACCGATTGTAGCACATAGATATTTATTAGAAACATTTGCACCAGATACTTTCACTTCTGGAAATCGTGGAGATGGATATGCAGATTTAAAAGAATACTTTGAATTGTCTGGAAGTCAGGGAGATATGAATTATTGGCAACACAAACAAGAAGAATTAGAAAAAGGATTAAAAGATTTGCAACATTTTGGTTTCTTTATTGGAAGATTTAGAAGTGATGGAACATACGAGTATATTTCCCCACACTTTTTAACGATTGATATAAACTCTACTGACAATCCCAATGGAATATTTCTAACATCAAAAGCTACTACCACCACTACAAGTTTAAGTTCTCTTACATTGGATACAGCTGGAGTAGGATTTAGTGTTGGAGAATTGATTTGCATTAAACATAGTTCTGGTGGAACAGATCAATATGATTTTAGAAGAGTATTAACTGCTGATCCAATAACTGTTTCATCTACATCACAAGGAATTACAGCAGAGGTATTAGAACCATTCACTACATCTGAAGAAAGTATCGTATCTGGTATTACTATTTATACGGTTACTTTGCCACACGATACTATCGATAAAAATGATTTAGTAGAATAAAGGTAAGCCATACTCCTTTTGATAGTTTAAAAACAAAATGGAGAATAAGCTACCATCGTGATCCTGCATCAGAATCTAACTATTTACAACAAATAGAATATACCAATTCTACTACAAGAACTAATTATAATATTAATAATGAAGATATAGAAGAAGTTGAAAATCCTTATGATAAAGCAGGTACTTTATCTACCAATTATTATACCTACTATAACAACATTGTTGGACAACCAAGATTAGAAGTTTCATTAGATTTAATTAATCCAGAGTTTTTTGATTTAGAAGTTGGCGATATATTTAGAGTAAATCCTGCACCTCAAAACTTTTTTGGAGAAAATTATTTGAATGTATATTTTATGGTTACGCAAACAACTCGCACATTAGGGAAGTTTAGTATTTCAGGTTATCAGATAATATAATAAATTTAGCTATGGCAATATCAGAAGTAAAATTTGGAGAAGATACAAACGGATTAAATAGTGGTGATTATACCCCTAACAGAAATCCTAATATTGGATCAGAAGTTTCAAGTAATTATGAAGGAATTATTGTTCAAAAAGCATTAGGTGGGAAAACTTTTACTTTTGCCAATCACGAATCATCAAGAAGGCAACGCAGATTGATTTATGAAAATCTTGATGAAACTAATAAAGATTATTTAGTTGCATTATTTAATTTTGCCAAAGGGCAAAAGAAATCTTTTCATTATACAGAAACTGGAAATTTTGCTGACAGCTTTGAAGTTCGCTTTGTAAATAACAAATTACCAGTATCAGAAACGGCTTACAATGTGTACCGTGTTGAAATCAATATTGAAGAGCAATTATAGAAAATTTTTCTTCTTAAAATACCCCTACAAAGCCATAAAAACACTCTTAATAGCATATCATAAGCGAGATAGAACAAAGTGGTATGAACACCGTAAATAATGCGTTATTTTGAATTTATTTATTTTTCAATGTGTTTTGCGTCTTGATATACAATAATAGGTGTTTCTTTGCCTAAATATGATCCTAAAACATTGTAATCTATCCAATCAATAGCACTTTGTTCATCATTTCCTTGTTCCATTAATGTTTCAACGCATTTATTGTAATCATACACAAATCGTTGAGTTCCAGATACGACATCATCAGTTAATCCAATTATTGCATTATCTAAATTCTTTAAATTTAATCATCTTTTTTATCTTCCAAACTACGCAGGATTAAGTTTTCTCTGATCTTATTGTTGCGTTTTGCTCGTTCTTTAAGATTATTATTCTCTTCATTTAAGACTTTTAATAAATCCTTGTATCGTTTTGCTATTTTTTTATCTATCATAATTTTATAGGGCAACCAGTAGCCAACCGTATTTACTTAAAATAATCTCATTTAAAGAAACTAAACAAAACAAAAAAAGGCAAACAGGATTGCATACCTGCGACAGTCCTTTTAACTGACATTAGTTTATCTAAATTTTATTTTATGTATATGTTGCCCTAATCTGTTAAAATGGTAGTTCGTCTTGACTTAGTGGTTTTTTATCCTCTTTTGGTTTGGGAATAGATACTGATAGTCCAAAATATTTCTTTCCACCTTTACTTTCATTAATCCAAGCAGATATATTATACAATGTTCCTGCTACATTGATTTGTCCAGTATAATCAGGGTGTGTATCTTTTTCCTTTTTTTCGTTCTTAAAAATAGAACCTTTGTTTTCTTTGTGTTCGTAAGCCATTATTTTAATCTCCAAGTGTATGTACTTCTTCCAGCATTTCCTAATACTCTTTTATCTGTTTTTACAAGTCTGTTACGATTTGTTAAATCAGTAATTGATCTACGAATAGATGTTAATGGTGTTTGTTCGTTAATTGATTCATTGTCAATTAAAAACTGCCATACATCATAAGCAGATAGATTATCATTAGGATAAGTCTGAAATACTGCTAATGTTAATTGTTCTTGATTGTTTGCTTGTTTCATATTTGTTTGTAGCAAACTTCCTTTTTCATTTGTTGTATTGTAATACATTTTACCTTCCTTGTTTTTGTATTTAAGACAAAGCGATACTATTGCGTTATAAACGCATTGATATAATTTTGCGATAATCATTAGTGTTTAATCGTCACAATTTTCGCATTGCTTCCAAGTTGGATTAAGTGTTTTATATTCTTGTTCAGTCACTCTTGTAGGATTAGTAATTGCTCTATTAATCTCTAATGCAACATCTTTGATTTCAGGTGGCAATTTTCTAACATAGTGGCTTTCAAAAATATGTTTTAGCACTTCTGTTTCCTTTGGATTTAACTTTAACATCATATCGTTACCTCAAATATGGTTTTCTTTGGTTTTAGTTTTGTAGATGATTTTGCATTATAACTTTCTAATTCCTCATCAATATTATAACACTCTTCTCCTACATATTGTAAATCTATTTTCATAGCGTCTATATTTTTATCCTCGTGGAAAATATAAATATTCTGACTTGCTCGTCCTGATAGATTTAATCCTTTTTCACTGTACTCGTTAGCACCAACCAATGAACTACTTCTACTTGCTATATCCCCTACCCTTGCAGAGTGAATATGCCCAGAGATAATATAATCAATTTGCACACCTCTACCTGCATACCTCCCTTTTATTTGATTGACGCTTTTTTCGTATTGTGTTGTAAAACTTCCGTTACCGTGTAATAATAATAGATTTTGTCCTGCGACATTGACTACCACTTCTGCAGGATCATCAACTACAAACTGCACATCAGTTGTTTTAAAATAGTGGCGTAGTATCTCAAAGATAACAAAGTCGTAATTGTCTGACGCCATAAAATCACTCCAACCCCAGTCTTGTTTTAATCTACTTTCGTTTCCAGTCACACAAGCAACTGACACGGAATAGTCTTGTCCAATATCAAATATAATCTGTTGCAATAAATCTACTGCAAGAAATACTGCTTTACTTCTATTGGTAGACATATTAAGCATTTCATCTAATCTTCTATCAGAGTTGATTAAATCCCCAGTAATAGCGATTAATACATTATCTATATCATAAACTTTAAATATTTGTTTTGCTCTGCTTACATAGTGTTTTAGACGCCTTGAAGCAACTTTGAAATCATAATTGTTATGAGGTAAGGAAACAAGCTCGTTAAAATGTGTATCAGATATTTGAAGAACTCCAACACTTTTGCCTTGTTTGACTTTTTTAAATTTAAAGTCTGAAAAATTCTTTTGTTGCAATAGTGATTGAATATCAAATAATAACTTAGTAATTGCGTTTTCATATCTTGCTTGTTCCCTAAATGCTTTTCGTTCAATTCGGTTGGTGTCTTGTGCAGATTGTTTCTGCTTTGCAAGTTTAATGTTTTCTCTAACGATTTCAATATCGTCAAGTTTCGGATTTACGGTTTGCACTCCACAATCTTTACACTTATATCGTTGCTTATATGATCCGTCATAGTTCTTTTGCCTTGACTTCTTTATCATATTTCTACTATGACAATTAGGACAAGATATTATAAAACCGTCATCTGTAATTTTCATTTTATTAACTCTTTATATGTTTTTTATGAAATTCTGTTGTATGACTTTTTTTACATATTCTACAAGTTGGCATTTTTTTCCTCTTACTTTGTTAATCTTTTAAATCCGTTGCTATTGTTTACTAAATCTAATAAATCCTTAAATTCAAAGCAAACCATTACTTTTGAGTGGTTTTTTGAGAAAACTAATAGTGGTGTTAAGTCCTCTGAATTTTCACACGCTTGTTCGTAGCATTGCCAAATATTAATTCGTTCTACTTTTTACACTCAACTGCATAAGGGAAAGTTTCTCTACCTGCTTTGGATAATCTAATATCCATACCACTTTCTCCCATTACTGCTGTTTTTATATCGTGTTCATTGATCCCCAGTTTTTCCATTATCATCTCTCTGACTTTGTTCTGAAAGTTTCTACCCTTTGCTTTTGCACTACTCGGTTTCATCTAATTCTCCATTTTTTGCTTTTGTGATAGTTTCAGGCGTAAGACTTAAAACAACTTTCTCTTCCTCTTCTTTTTTCTTTTGTTCTGCTTTTTGTTTGAGATATAATTCTAAGTCTTTTCTTTGTTGCTCCTCTCTATCTCTCCTGACTTCATTGTTAATTAATTCAATTCTGTCAAATAGTGGATCAATATCTCTTTCATCAGCAACATAATCCATTAACCAATCCCAATCGTAAGTATGTTTTTTATAAGTGCTATATCCTGAATATATTCTTTTGTCCATAGCATTGTACTTATCTTTATCAATTCCATATCCCCAAACTAAAATACCTAAAAATTCTAAATCTAATCTTCTAAGGTGTTTAAATTGTCTAACTTTCTCTCTTAGTTTTTTATTTTCTGCAACTAAATCAGTTAATACTTCAACCTGATTTTCTAACTTATTTACCCTCATTTATAAACTCTCCTTTCACAATGTCATCAATTATAAAACCAATCGTCTGATTTGTTTTGTATTTCTTGAAATTGATTTTCTTTATTTTCTCAATCACTTCGTTCCATTTTGTAGTATTCTCGTGCAACTCTTGTTGCGTTTTTAATAATAAATCAAAACTCATTTAACCCTCCAATTTGCTTTCATAGACAAATTCTCCCCAATCTTTACACCCTCCACACATAGCGATAAACTTATCATCATCTTCCATTGGCTCTGATGAGGGATTGCTACCAGTATTGCATACTACACATACTAATAATCCTTTGTCCTCGTCTTGTTCTTGTTGTTGTTGATCAATTAAGTGATCTATATTTTCCTCTACATAATCTCTATATGCACTCATTTGTATTGCCCTCCAACTTTTTTATGTAATTTTTAATATCAGATATTATTACATTGTCGCTTACCCTGATATTGCTTTCAAGTTTTCTTACAATACCATTAAGATATTTAATATTTTCTTGAATTACCTTTTGCTCATCTTTTAAATACCAATTATATTTCATTTGTATTCCTTTCTTAGTTGTATTTGTGAAATTTCTTTATCATCTACTTCAATGTTAAATTCCTCTTTAAATGTATCTTTTACTTTTTTGACATATTCCTTTTTGTTTTTTGCCTCTAAGTTATTACCACTAAAAACTAAATTTACTTCACATATATATTCTTTCATTTGTATTCCTTTCTTGGTTGTATTTGTTCATCGCAACACGAAACATATAAATCTCTATATTCCGATGTTGTCTTTGTTTGGTTGCATTTACCACATTGGTAAACATAAATCGGCTCGTCATCTGCAACTGGTAATACTACCTCATCTGTCCAGCGTTCTTGATTTAGATAAGTTTCAGGATTAGGTATGTATTGTTGGTTTTGCCATTGATCCGATTTCTTTTGCAATTCTATATTTTTTATAATTAAATCAATAGGATAATTGTTTGCGTTAAACTTATCCTGAACTTTTTTCTTTCCTACTTTCTTTGGATAATGCTCCCAAAATAAATCAAAGTCTTTATTATTTATTACTTTCTTACTTTCTTTCTTTCTTATAATATGGTTAAGTCTTGGTTGAGTGTTGGTTAAGTCTTGGTTATTCTTAATAGAATTATAAGTATTGTACTCGACGATAAAAAGGTGTGTTGTCTGTTGGTTGGAATTTGGACTACTTTTTATCATATTTGTTTGTTTTAGTTTCTTTAAAAATGTTCTTAATTGTTGCCTTGACATACCATTTCGTTTAGCAAAGTTCTCTTGTGAGAATACGATTTCTCCTCTGTTTACTTCTACGATCTGATTGTTTAGCAACATTGACGAGGGCTTTATACTTGCCTCATCAACATATCAATCCAACATTTTAAGTAAAGTGGATTATCCCATATCCAATTATCTTGGATTTTGCGATATAGTTTTATAAAACTATTATCCATTGTAATTCCTTGATAAAAATAAAAATGTCAATATTGCTACCCATAATAGCGTATCAAACATTTTTATTATCCAATGCGTTTTTAAGACTTGCTAATGCTTTTTCATATACATTAACATTGGATCTAATACCATTACTATTATTCTTTAACCACTCTCTTGCGTCTTTACTCAATACGCCAGTATCAAGTGCTTGTTTTTCAAGTCGGTTAAATTCCTCTATCTGCTTTATGGTTGGTGCTTTCATTTGAAAGTCCTCTGCCTCAACATCAGAGTAAAAAGCGTTCTTGCCGTAAAGTCCTAACAATTTAAGACTTGCTCTTGCTTTACCACGCTTTTCTGCCATTGCCCAAAAGTATTGGTTTTTGCAATTAGTATCATTCGCCTCGCCAAAAGTTATTTCCTCAATTAAACCAAGTTCATCATTTTCCTGATATGCTCTTACTTTAATTGCTACACTTGGCGATACATCAAGATTATCAGACATTTCAAACTTAATGTTTTCTGCCTCTATAATCTTTATCACTCCGTCAAAAGATATAATCTTATTGCCTCTCAAAGTCCAAAAATCGTCCTCATCAAGATTATACTTTTTAATTAAATCATCACTCATTTTCGTTCCTTTCCTTAGTTAAATAATTGTTCATAAGGTTGCCCAGTAACATAACATATAGCCAACTTACCCATTTCTGATATTTCTCCTGCTCGTTTCCAACGATTTATAGTTACTTCGTGTATATCTAATCTACGAGATAACCACGCTTGACTTCGTTCGTTGGTATCAAGCCAAATCTGTACCATATACCAATCGTTCTCTTTACTCATTTTTCTCCTCCCAACCTGTTTCTATTGCACTTGCAACTAATTGAAATAATGTCAAGTGCGAATTTGTTTTATAATCATAGTAGGTTAAATCCCCACTATCGCAATAACTCTCAACAAATTTATTAGTTGAATTTTTTGGCAATGCCCAATTTTCTCTTATCTCACTATCTCTACTTCTATCTACATCTATTTGATTGTGAACATATTGTATTTCTGCAATATCTTTTACTTTTAAATGTCTTATCATAGAGTTTATTTGTTTGTCTGTATATTCTTTCATTTCTTTTCCTTTAATAATTTTATTACTTCTCTTAATTCAATTATTTCATCACTTCCAAGTCTATCACTCCAACTTATCATATCTTGTAATTTCTTGATTGCTATTTTCATTATTAAGATCTCCTCACTTCAAACTTATACATATCCTCATCACAATTAGGACAATACTGAAAATAATCACTTGTGCTTATATCATCATTTGTATTACTTCCACATCTATTACAAGAATATTCTAATTTCCTAATTTCCTGCACTCCTTGTTTTATTAATCTATATGCTACATAAATACCTATTAATGCTCCGATAGTGTTCATTATAACTCCTCTTTAACCTCATCAAATAAAATTAAACTTACTTCTTGTACTTCAAATTCATCTTTATCCTCTGGCATTTCATTATCTGCTATTCTTTGTTTATTATGTTGTTCTAACCATTTATCAAAGTTATCTGTTGTAGTTTCATAAGTCATACTATTGTCATAGTCGTAATAAACATTAAATAGTTTTATTTCCTTTGCTTGTTTCATTGTGTTATGCCCTCGTTCATTTCGTTTAATTTGTTTGCAATAGTAACTTTTATCCATCTTTCAAAACCATAAACCATACTATTGGTTGATCCGATATTAAACTGGACTTCCTCATCTAACTTCCAAAAGTCTACTGGTTTAATGCCGTCGTTATCATATAAGGTAGTATGTTTCCAATCATATAAAGTTATAGGTGTTCCAGTTTCAGTATGTTCAAAAGTATATTCACCTGATACTTTATAACCATCAGAAGTCATAGGTTTACCAAATACCAATAATAATTCTATTGGTTTTAATTTGACACCTCCATATAGAGATGTACCATTTCTACTGATATTAGGATTTATTCTGTATTCATCTAATTTCATTTGTTCTCCACTTCTTTGTATAGTTCAAACGCATCTTGAAACAATTCAATGTTGTCAAAGTATTTAGGGTGTCCACTTTCGGTTTGATAAATCCACCCCATAGGCTCTTGATATTTTCTGTTAAATCCCCAAAACCATTTCATAAAACCATTCCACTCTTTCTTAGTCAATGATTTTCTGTGTAGTTTTGCCTCCTCATAGTTAAGGTACATAGGTACCCATCTTGTATACATCTTTTCATCTTTCATTTTTGTTAGTTCTCCTTGTTTGTTATTCTAATATAATTATGGACATAGCTATAATGTGATTTAACTGATAGGGTATATATTAATGAGATATATGAAGATATAGCTATGCCCAATATAATATAATTCTTGATCCTGTTTGTTTTAATGTTCATAATGTTTGTTAAGGTATTATAAGCATAATATTATAATAATGCAAATATAAAATATACCCTGTGAGATATAATATAAAAATACCCTCTGAGATATAATATAAAACCCTTTGTATAATTATATAAATATAAGTATATTAAATTTCCTTTCTATGTTCATTTATAGAAACCTTGTTTGTTAGAAAAGAGGGCGTTTAGCCTCTTTTTTTTATGTAGTTATTATTTAGCAAATACCATTTTCTTTAAACTCATCAAGTAAATCAAATTTCTTACCTGTTTTTTCAAAGTGTTCAGAAATAACCATTAATTCATAATAACTAAAATTATTATTACTTATTATATTTTGAGTTTTTATTGCTTGATCTCTTGCCTGTTCTTTTGTTTTTGGTTGTTTTAATTCCATTTTATAGTTTCCTTTGCTTGTTATTGTAATATAGTATTTTCGATATTTTCAAAACTTTCAGATATACTGGCGTTCATTAAATTATTATTTCTTATTTCATCTTTTATAGTCGCTAAATTAGATATAATAATATAAAGCTTATCATCATCAAGTTTATTTTTATCTTGTTTGTCTTTTTTCATTTTATAGTTTCCTTATGTTGTTATTTACAAAATTTATATAATTCTTTTTCAGATATATTATTATCTAAAATTGATTTTTTGATATATTTATTTGTATTTCTATTATTTAATATATAGTTGTTTATTTCAGATTTATTATAAAGTTTATATTTATAACCTGAATTAATATATATATCTGAAATTGCAACGCAATATAAACTTGAATATTTATCTTTTTTTCTTTTTTTGATAGTTTCATTT
>FUIF01009822.1_pt1 | contig 17628 bp, 32 predicted proteins | sample 1003461 | NCBI WGS metagenome assembly FUIF01 (sample SAMEA80401918, study PRJEB19352) | marine metagenome | reverse complement strand
AATGAACCCCACACAAGCTTTTATTTCGCTCCGTGACCGAGGATGCGACATTCAGCCAAGCAAGACTTCAGAATATGCTGACATCGTGACATTGCCAAACGGTCAGGTATTTGAAGTTTGGTCACGCGATCTCGTCGATTTCGCTCAAACGGTCACCATCAAAATGAACAAAGATCAACTCCGCATCCAGATCGCCAAAGCCTATAAGGAGATGGGAATTGCCATCGAAGCTTTCAATCAACTAAAGGATGGCAGTCTTGACCTAGAAGACGATGTCGATATCGCAGGTGAACTGGTCGGCCTCAAGCTCGTGCAGGATGGCAGCTTCTATAACAGCGAAGAAAGCATCCAGATAGAAGAAGAAATCCTTGGATCGCCTAAGTTTGCGTAGACTGAAGTCTAAAGGCCCCCACGCTGCGCTTCTCCATTAAGGCAGCTTAAATTTACGGTCGAGTGCTTTATAAGTACGAGCCTGTAATCTGTTCCTGCCTGTTGCCGATGCTGTAAAGGCTTTGCCCGCTTTAATCCAAGCCTTCTGATTGGCGGCAGATGGATTTGACCTGAAAGATTGTGATGCTTTAGATACCTTTGCTTTCGCAGCTTCAACGCGTCGGTCTGCAGAACGAGTCACCCTTCTAACAATCTTGGTCCGGCGCTCAGTGACTAATTTAGTTTTGGTGTCATGCCGACGGGCAGAAGCCACCATCGATCTGTCAGATCCTTTATATGGTTTCAGACTGCTGCCAGTGCTAGCGAATCTGCCATTTTTATCGCGTACATATCGCCGTGCCATTGTTACTTCCCAGTGAGACTCGCGAGCATGTGAAGCTCTTTATAGCATCCTAGCGCCACACCTAGTTGTCCATCCTCCTGAGCTTTAGCAGCCAGCGCCTCAAGCCTGGTCATTTGCTGCGCCAAGAATTCAGAGCGCTCCACACTCATTGAGCTTTTGTATTCAGACCTTGCATCAGCAATCAGCGCGTCTGTCTGTGCATGGTCAAATTCCCAGGCCTGTGCAGCAGACTCATATATCCGATGACGTGGCCAGCTCAAATCGAGCCACTGCTTAGCCACTCTCAGCTGATCTTTCCGAATACTCTCAGGTGTCTTCTTCGCCATGCCTCAAATCTAACGCAAATTACCTACTTACCTACTTACCTACCCACTCCTTTTTTTCCCTTCCGATAACCCGCTTTTTTTTTAACCCCCCCCTATATAGGGGGGAAAATAGGTAAACTCGGCACTGCCCGCTTCCCGATTGACGATTTGCATTACCTACCCTTACCTGTAATGCATACCGTTGTATGATATCGACATTTCGACCGTGAACAAGTCCAAAAGACATGAGTAGGTAAACCCCGGTAAAGGCCGGTAAAAGGTAGGTATCACTCATCGGTGCCGCAGCGGCGCCAGATGTGCTTAAACGTGCCATTGATCTTCTTTCGGCTCTTGTAATACCCACAAGCGGTGAGAATGCGGTTAATACGCATCAGCTCACGTTGCGTCTGGCGCTCGATAGGCACCTCTAGGACGTGGGTCAATAGATCACTGCTGACGATGAAGTCGCCTGATGTTCTAAAAGCCAGATGAGACGAGATCTTCTCAAGCCACGGGTCCTCTGCATAAAGCCCACGGTTTCGGTCATTGTTGGTCTGCGTCTCTGCCTCATCTAGGAACCATTGCTTGCCTCGCAAATAGTCACGCTTAGCACTCGCCCAGATTCTGCTGCGCAAAGACTCGATCTTCCCACTATCGATGCACTCCTCAATGTTGAATATCACAAAGCGGCGGTTGCCTGTCTCATCACTGAAGAATCCGTCTTTCTTGTTGGTGGTGCCACAAAGCACGAATGACCTCGGGCGTTCCTTGTGACCCTTCCCGTAAGCCTCACGCACAAGATCTGTCTTACGAGTGATGAAGTTCTTTAGGCCTGCGCTATCTCTATTCTTGATGCCGCCATCTAACTCGCCCCACTCGCAGATCCAGCGCATATGCAAGCCCGTAATGTCGTCTGCGTCCTTGTTGGTCTTAATGAAGCCCTCATAGAACCAAGCCTCGGAGGCAAGCGTGTTGTAGAAGCGAGTCTTGTGGAGATGCTGATCACCAGCCAAGATATGGACAAAACCGCAAGGGCAGCCAGGCTCATAAATGCGAGCAACGCAGAAGATAAGCCATTTGCGCAAGGCAGAATTGTCAAAGTCTGCAGCATGCAGCCCCAGCAGTTCGCCTGCGATATTGTCCCAGATCACATCCTCTAGCGGGTCATTGCAGGACTCCAGATAATCGCGGATCGGATTGTACGGGCGCTCACGGGCGCTAAGTAGCAGGGCATCCTGTGCCACATCCTTGCTTACGTCAATATGCGCAGCTTGGAAGCTGCCGTAGCTCAGCTTGGCATCAATCTCACTTAAAGGAGCGCCATCGATCTCAATCGCCTGCTTCAGGTCATTCCATTTCAGCGCTTCATGCAGCATGGAGGAGAGCACCTTGGATAGATCAAGCAGCTTCAGGCGGCTGTATCCACCCTTCTCATTCTTGTAATCACCGATCCGCTCAAACCAAGGCACAGTAGGCAGCTGCGGTGCATCACGCCGGACCGCAAGCTCAATGCGCACCAGATCCGCGCCATCGGTTACCCAATCTGCAACATCGTACCCATCAGCTGGGTCATCCCAGGCATCGGCATTAGTGCCCTCTACCCAGAGCCATCTAGACCCAGGGAATTCTTCAGATAGACGCTGCATCAGCTCGATGCCAGGTCGATCTCGATCAGGACAGAGCACAAGCTCATTCGCATGCAATTTGGGCATGTCGGGCATGTTGCCCTTCCAGCTTCCACTGCCATTCGGCACACTAGTGGCCCACAGACCCAGCTTACGCAGCGCCTCAGCACATGTCTCGCCCTCCGCTATGTAGATCGTCTCGCCAGACATAGGAAGACTCTCATACCACAAAGGCAGCAATGAATCGACCTTGGTACCCTTGGACCAGGTGACATCTTTAGGGCCGAAGTTGTAATCTGTGCGATTGTGCTGATAGGACCGACCGTTCTCTGCGTAATACTTCCAGGAACGATATTCAACAGCAGTACGTTCAGCATGCGGCTTGAACGTTACACATTCAGATTCGGCATTGACTTTGACACAAGCCCACTCGCCGAGCACATCACCTGTTTTGAGGCGTGGGTGCTTCTGGAATGGACTACATTTGGTACCAATTCGACAATAGAGCAGTTCACCCTCAGTCCGGCAGCCGCTAGACGTGCGGCCACAGACAGGACAAGGAGTTTTAGCAGACGAAAACATCTGTTACAATACGTTTGGCTAAGGAAGATGGCCTGCCCCTCGTGTCCTATCGCTGGCACGGGGGGCAATCCATGTGAAGGCTATCATAGCCGATCCGAGGAAACAATTACCTAGGAAAGGCTGGTAATAGCCTCTTCTATGGTGTGCGAAACACAGGCAATGCCACCATTTGCTTCTAAACGATCAAGCCAGTGCTGCTGATCATCACGCGTGTTCTCACCAGGCATCTTGACTTCAAGTCCGATAAATACGGCTAGCTCCTGGCCCACCATATCCTCCGTTATCTCGACCCGTTTGTACCCAACGAGATCCGGGCTGCCAGGTGACAGGCCGAACTGTACGAATTTGCCTCTGTTATCACGTAATGCGCCTGTATGGTTGCGATAGAGCGTGACATCAGGGCACTGCGCACTGACTGCAAGACGAATCCCATTCTGCAGTCTGGTCTCAGGTTGAACGTAGCTCATGCTTTCAGTATGTTGCGTGAGTCATAGCAGGTGATACTCTGACCAGAAGCGATGCGTACAGAAACGGACTTGGAGTGCTTCATGAGGACAACACCCTTGATCCACCCAGCACCCATCCGTACTTTGCAGGGTTCACCAATGCGAACATGTGAAACGTCGAATTTCAGCTTCATTTCAATGCCTCGCAGGCAGATTGGACGCCATGTGCACAGTCAGATCGAGTCATGCCATCGAGCGTGCCCGTTAGGCAATAGAAGAAAGCACCGCCAAACAGCAGATAGCCGCTGATAGTGATCAAGATGTTGCGAAAAGCAAGAGTCGGTTTCATGGTAGAAGCTCTAGATAAGATTTGGCGGTGAGCATGCATACGAGTCCCTGGTTGATGACGCTAGGGGGCACAGCTTGCTGATCCAGCTCTAGTAGGTAACACCGGAGCTGGTCTGTAAAGCAGAGTGCATCATTGATACGCTCTTGTTGCCCTTCGCCGATAAGGCCTTGAGCATCCTCAACGGCCCAGCGCGTGCGCTCCGATAGAAGCATCAAGTGTTCAAGGATTGGTCCGTATGGAGGCTGATCCATGATCTGGGAAGAGATAAGACTGAATCCAGCGCACGCTATCTGGCTTGTGGCGTCCTTTTATTGTATCACGCATTTCAGTAGATGTCAATGATTCCATGTACGAGTATGTCGATTCCTAAGGATGTGCTCGACCCAGCCTGGGCGGTAGCCACGTTCTTTACGGATTTGCTCAAGTTGCTCGATGCTGCGTGCACGACCAATCTCTTTGCGCAGCTCTTTTCGCTTTTGCTCCTTCTCTTGCAGCAAAATGTCCCGCTCCTCAGGAATGCGGCTATCCAGGGGGTACCGGTACTGGCAGAAAGGGCAGGTCTGCAAATGAGGCCTGTGGACACCAAAACAGCGTGGACATATGCGTACGGCCAGATTTGCGACTAGACCGGCCCTTCTTTTCTGCCGACCTTCTAGGCTCCAGGATCTGGCGTCATCCGGCAGTCCATGATGTTCGCTATTACCTGCAGCATCGAGGATGACCGCATGCTGGGATGAAGGGCGCAGAGCTCGGCCTACTTGCTGCAAATGCAGGCCTAGTGACTGGGTGGGCCTTAGCAGCAGCACGCAATCACAGGCAGGGACATCGAAGCCTTCAGAGATCAAATCGACGCTGAGCAGCACAGTGATCTGCTGTAGCCTGAATCGCTTGATGGTGTCATCCCTGGAGGATTTAGACATCTTGCCATCAATCGACGCACAGCTGATACCGGCTGATTTAAAGCTGGCTTGCACCTTCTCCATGTGGGCAATGCTGACGCAGAATCCGATCGTCTGTCGGCGTCCAGCCAGGGTTAGCCAATTGCGGACAGCAGCGGCTACGACGCGAGTCTGACTGACAGCTTCGGTGAGCTGCCGCTTGTTGTAATCACCGGCCACACGTCGTATTCCCTTCAACCCTGCAGCGCCTGGTGGGCAGAAGAGCTTGTATTCCGACAGCCAGCCATCATCGATCAGCTGAGCTGAACTAGGCCCAGTAGCCATTGCACTATACAGCACATCAAGGCCACCGCCATCTAGGCGCTGAGGAGTAGCAGTGAACCCTAATACCCGATCGCAAGTATTCAATTTTTGGAGCCAAGTGCGAGCGCAGGAATGATGCGCTTCATCTACGATCACCAGATCTTCGCCGTCAGGTTTCCATGATTGGATCGTCCGTACGCTCTCATCTGGTGTCTGGTCAACAAGCTCTCGACGATGCACTAGGACTTGTACCCTTGCTCCGCGAGCCCTGGCACTCTTGGCGATTTCACAGAATATTCGAGTCTTGCCACCGCCGGTCGGCAACACTGCAAGGACATGACTATGGGTCCGCATCGCCTGGCGGACATTCGCCATCAGTTCAGTCTGATAAGGTCTGAGCATTGCTATAACGCGTCATGACCAATTTAGCACTTCATGTAATACCTTGACACTTGATGTTACGGCTGATATAATTAGGTGGTCCACTTTTCAAGGTTATGGCTATCTTCCAGCCTGATGAACTATCCAATGAGAGCTACCATGCTCACTCAGCTCTTTCTAGGTCTGCTCTGCTCACATTTGCACAGAGTCCAGCTCACTTCTGGCATCGGTTCCTAAATCCAAAGGCTATCGCGAAATCACCAACGCCTGCCATGCTGTTTGGCTCAGCTCTGCATTCTTTTGTGCTAGAGCCTGAACGCTACAACCTCGACTTTCTGGAGCTACCTGAAGGCAGCAGGTCATCAACCGCTGCACGGGTCATTCAAGAACGGGCAGAGGATATGAACTGCGCAGTGCTCCCTCATGGCACCACTGCTAAATGTCATGACATGTCTAAAGCGCTTATGGCTCATAGAGCCGCCAATAAAGCGCTCACTACGGCAGGCCAGAATGAAGTCTCATTCTTTGCTACCTGCCCTGAGAGCGACTTGGAGGTGAAATGCCGGTGTGACCGTCTCACCAACAAGGGATGGGTCATTGATCTAAAAACCACGATCAATGCAGCACCAGACGCATTCACTAAAACAATCGCCAACTACAACTACCATGTGCAGGCTGGCTTCTATCTAGATGTGATCGAGTGGGCCACAGGACATAGACCTAAAGGCTTCATTTTCGTCTGCGTTGAGAAAGAGGCACCTTATGCCGTGTCCGTGTTTCGAGCTAGTGATGCAATGATCAAAGCCGGTTCGCAGAAAGCTAAAGAGCTGCTAGCCGATCTAGCTAAGCATTTTCTGGAATTTGGCCCTGACAAACCATGGCCAGCGTATGCAGACTCAATCACCGAACTTGACCTTCCATTCTGGGCACAATGAGTAAGCTAATTGCAGCACTGATCGAATTCCACAAGTCTGTCGGCCCGATCCGTGAGCTATCGCAAGCGCAATATGGCGCATACGCAGACTTGCAGACAGTCCTTGCGGCTGTGACGCCCGCGCTCTTCGAGCAAGGCCTGATTATCTCACAGACATTCAGAGACGAGCATCAGCTCATCACCACTTTGGCACATGTCTCCGGTGAAACTATGGAGTCTGCGACGCCGCTAATCATTGGCGAGCATCGGAAAGGCAATATGTTGCATGCATGGGGTGGTGCAGTGACATATCAGCGCCGTTATGCTATACTCGCATTGTTAAATCTTGCTGCAGGAATGGAGCAGGATGACGATGCCGATCACAGTGATCGCAAAATAGCAAAACGTACTATTTCGGCACCTGATGACGACTTCCTTTGATTTCGATCCAGAGCAGCATCTTACGCCTGCTCAACTAGTGGACAGGTGGCAAGACACGCCTTTCCCTGTCTCTCTCGTGACGCTTGCTCGATGGCGTCGCGTGAATCGTGGCCCTAGGCACATCAAAGCCGGTCACGCTAGCCGCATCTTTTATCCGATCGCGGCCATCGTAGCTTACGAATCCACACTTTCTCCCGAATTCTGATGCCTGCTATCAATTGCTCGATGTTCAAAAACGACCGCAAAGAGCGCGACAATCAACCAGACTTCACTGGTCCTGGCCAAGTCACAAAAGAAGATCTGCTGAGCATGCTGGATCAAGTAACAAAAGGCCAGTTCAACGCTGACCAAGAGGGCCGCGTTAAGGTCCGAATCGCCGGTTGGAAAAAGACTGCCGCAAGCGGTAAAGCCTACATCAGCCTGTCTGTGCAGATTGATGATTATGGAATCGAGGCACAGCCTGTAGCTGCGACTCCAGATTCAGCCGCCGATCTGTTCTAATGCGACAGCCATCTTCCCAAGCCGCCACCACTGAGGAGCTACATAAATGGCCAGCATTCAAACTCGTCACCGAAGTCACTAAGCAAATACGCCGTGATTACGGAGGGCGCAATGCGCAGGTCGTATTAAAAGAGCGAGCTATGAATAGCTTTGGCTTTGATGAGGATCAAGCCAAGAGGGCTGCACAGTTTGCCTACATCATTGCAGGTGAAGCCACGGATGGATGCCGACGGCGTGTGCGCTCTAAGTTGATTGAAATCCTGGATCGTCTCGAAATTCATGCATAAACAACACCTGATCATCGATGCCCAGTTTGGCTCTACTGGCAAAGGCCTCTATGCGGGATACCTAGCCAGGCAGATCCAATGCGATACAATCGCCTACTCGCCTTCGCCCAATGCTGGCCATACGCTCCTGTGGCGTGGCCATAGCTTTATCCACAAGATGCTGCCCAGTGGCATTACATCGCCAATGCTACAGAAGATCGTATTAGGCCCCGGCAGCCTGATTGATCTAGACCGTCTACATGCTGAATTATGCGGCATATTCGAATCCTTGCCTAGGTTCAGAGATATCAAAATCTTTGTCCACAAGCATGCAGCCTGTGTCTATGACCGGCACAGACAAGCTGAGGCTCAAGGAGGAACCGCTCCTGGATCTACTAGGCAGGGAGTGGGTGCAGCCCAACGAGAGCGCATCCTGCGGTCACCAGCGCAGAACAATGTGATTGGCAATGCAGATCATCCAGTGCTGCGCCTAGTCCACTTGGTAGATACGGTCACCATGCAGCAGATCTATGGCGAAAGCCAAGTTTTGCTAGTCGAAAGCTGCCAGGGGTACAGCCTGTCGATGTATCACGGCCAGTACCCGTACACTACTTGCCGCGATGTCACAGCCGCATCCATCATGGCAGACACTGGTGTTCCAATGGGACGTGTCCTGCCGACTGTGCATGGTACCTTCCGCACTTATCCGATCCGCGTCGCTAATCGACCAGAGTCTGGTGAATGGAGTGGCCCAAGCTATAGCGACTCAGCCGAGATCACGTTTGAATCAATTGGGCAGCAGCAAGAGCTAACAACTGTTACCAAGCTGCCACGGCGCCTGTTTACCTGGAGCCAGCGACAGGCCATTGAGGCTTGTACGCAGAATCGCATCAGTGTGGGGTTTCTTAATTTTGCACAGTATCCGATCAAATTCTCTCACCTTATCGACATCTGGGAACAGCTCAATGAGTGCACACAAGTCAAATACCTCGGATTCGGACCAGACATCGAGGATGTCTACCGCGTCGGCTCACCGTCTCTCGAAATTCATCGAATCACAAAGATCTATGAGCGATATCGAGGAGCTGCAACGTGACATTGCCTCATGGGCCAATAATGTCAATCCAGACCGGAACAGCATGTCCACTATCGCCAAACTGCTGGAAGAGATCGGTGAGCTGATCGCATCGGAACGGATGTCTGATCCAATGGAGCTGGCCGATGTAGCCATTCTGGTGCTTGACCTTTTCTATCTGCAAAAGGTGGATGTAGCTCAGGCTGTTATCGGCAAGATGACGATCAATCGTTCTAGGCGCTGGAAAAAGCAGGATAACGGAGCCATGTCACATGTCTGAGCATCAAGGACCACTAATAGGGGCGGCCACGCTGCTCCGCGCCAGCCACATCTCAAGGTGGGGCGATCGTGCTGACTGCCAAACCACAGAGCATTGCTGAACACATGTACCGTGTCTGGATACTGGTGCATGAGTGGGGCATTGCGATTGATCTGCCAATGGCAGAACAGTTTATCGCTGAGAGATGGGCCGTGACCCATGATTTGCCAGAGATACGCACGGGTGACATGCCTACGCCACATAAAACGCCAGAGGTTAAAGCCTGGTTGAATCAGCTTGAGCACGACATCTATCCGCCATTGACAGAGGCACATAAAATGTCGAAGGCGGCAGCTGCACTTTGCAAATTCTGCGATACTGCAGAATCGATCCTCTATTTGAAGGTCAATGGCTTGGGGCAGCATGCTGCTGATGTCAGGGAATTACTAGCTCGTCAGATGTGGAGCAGGCTCAACTCGTCTGTCCTATTTGAAGATGAACGGCAGACTCTGCACGATTTATTCAACAACACCTACGATCAATCATGACCGAAGAGCAGATCAAGGAAGCAACAATGATGAAGGCCAAAGGCTACTCGGCGATGTCGATAGCCAGATGCCTGACTGGAGTCCACTACAAAGAGATCACAGAGTATTTTGGCGACACCTGGCCAAAGCACCAGCCTTATGGCGGCTTCAGCCCTGGTTTCTATAAATGGCTGATGGAGGAATGCATCTATACCTGGCGCCCCAACAATCCAAATCCACCAGATGCACCATGGTCACGGATCGTCAAATGAACACCCAGGAATTCCTCGACATTCTTGATAGCACTTGGGACACACTGGTGCAGCTTACTAAAAGTAAAGGGCATGAATATGCCAACAGCGATAACCAGCTGGCTAATTTCGAGAGACTCTCAGAGACCCTGGGATTGGCACCGGATGCCGTTTGCTTTGTCTATCTAGCCAAGCATATGGACGCTATCCAGAACCACATCCGAGAGCCAGAGAGAGCCGCTTCAGAGCCTATATCTGGCCGCATTGATGATGCAATCCTCTATCTACTTCTATTGAAAGCCATTTACGCATGCCAAACCTCCCAACAGACCACCTGAGCTATATCTCCCGTGAGCCGCTCCTTACTCCGACAGAAGAAATTGAACTTGGTCGCAGGATCCAGCAACGCAATGAACTGATTGCACAAGAATCGGATCGAAGTCTGACGCCACGCGAACGCCGGATCTGTAGGCGTGGCGAGAAAGCCAGAGAGCGCATGGTGACAGCCAATCTAAGGCTGGTCGCTCATGTCGCCAGAAGATATCAGACAGTGCCCAGGTCGATGAGTTATGCAGACATTATCCAAGAAGGCGCTATTGGATTAATGAATGCCGCCGATAAATTCGACCCAGAGCGTGGGTATAAATTCAGCACCTATGCGTATTGGTGGATCAGGCAAGGTATCACCAGAGCCATCTCGCAGCAGGACAGGATGATCAAACTACCTATCAACACTGCAGACATCATCACGAAGATGCGCAAACATGCACGCGCACACTTTCACTTACACGGCCAATACCCGACGCTTGATGAGTCGGCGGAGTATATGGACATTCCCAAAGAGCAGCTAGAACGCCTGATCAAGATGTCAACTGCTGTAACCAGTCTCAATTTCCAGAGCCATGAGACCAACCACGAGATGATCGATTTGGTGCATGATGAAGCAGCAGAATCGCCTTTAGCCGCCGTAGATAAAGTCGAGTCAGTACGACAGGTACGTAAAGCAGTCACGAAACTGCCTGAGGATGAACGCAGCATGATCCAAAGTTACTATGGCCTTGACGGCAGGCCCAGCGTGACACTGGGTGATATAGCGGTCCACAAGTCTGTCTCAAGGGAAGCCATTAGACAACGCGTTCAAAGGATCAACAACAAACTTAGATATCAGCTTGCATCGCGGAATTTCTAACCGACCATTGCTGTTGCCGAGTCAATCTCTGCGATATGATTCACTGCCTGTCGCAGGAGTTTGCTCTGGTGGAAATTTTGCCGTGTCATGGCAACGCAAAGTCTAGATAACATTTCGAGGCTCTCGCAGTCTTCAATCTCCCTGATGCTGCATTCAAGTATCAGTTCTTCTTCGAGGCTCTGTTCAACGATCATCCATCCGAACGGATCGTAAGGTTCGTTTTTCGGAGGCATAGGGTTCTTCTGTCTTAAATCGAATGTAATCGTGCACAGCAGGGAATAGCCAGTCCTGTGCTGGCAGGCAAGCCTCGATATTGACGGGCTGAATACAGTTGAGCACCACTGTATTCCAGAAAGCGAATGCCCATCTCATCGGTCGACGAATATGGCCCAGCCGCTTGCCTCACCTTCGATCAAGAAGCGTTGGTAGAAAGCAGGCCTTGGCATCCTGATCAGCTCGCCTGATCTCTTGACATTGTGGCCACCAGCCTCCATATTGGGCCGTCCCATCGGATCCATGGCAACGAATTCATCCTTGTTATACCCAACAATTAGGCTCCAGTGGCCGCATCCTTCGCTATCACAAATGGCTGGCTTGCCCTTAGTAAAATCGCCTTTATGCAGCCAACCGACTAAGAGAGGACGGCCAGCGTCGATCTCAATTTCTATGTCTTCCACCCTTACATTCTGATTAAATTCAGCTTCCAGGCCAAGAGCCCTTAGCGCAGAGACTTGAGAGTGGACCTCTGTCGTGTCACCGTATTTACGGCGCACACGTCGATATTCGTCTTGACTGCCAACCACTCGGTGGAATGCAGCAATCATTGCAGCCGCTGAGTCAAAGCACTCCCGATAACCGTAGCCAGTGGGGCTGTCTAGTTGACTGTAATAAGGAACTCCATAGACCTGTTCACTGCGACCAGTCGTCTTCCAGGTCTGGAACCACTCTGCTTCTTCATTGAGCAAACTCCGATCCAGAAGTGAATCCTCAAGCTCTTTAATCGCTGCCATTTGGTGTGGAGTCCCGCGAAACCACTTGAAGAACGGCAGTAGACTCAGCGACATAATGCTCGACAGCAAGACTACTTGGACAATGCCGATGAACATGATGCATGCCTAGCTGCAAAACCCGTCATAAACATCGCGCCGCTACCAAGCACGACAATCAAGATGCTAATCACAACGGCTAGTACGGATGGCATAGAACTACTTCTCTAGCCCTTCGGTCGGGAATAGCAGGTTTTTTAAATATGAACAGGCCACATCGTCCAAATCATTGTCGGTTTGTTCGCTGATCTTGATCAGGCAGTCAATCAGCAACTGCTTAACGGCCTTTGATTTAATGAATCCAAACAGAATTGGCTTTAGCAGTAAAACCATCGGATCATGACGGGTGCCAATAGTCTAGTTCCTATTGGCGTGTCCTTCCAGTCGTGCAACGTTCTGCTCTAGATCAGAAATGCGTGCAAAAAGCTCTTGATCCCGAACCCTCAGATCAGCATGGAGCACATCCATCCGTGATGCTAGATTGTCAACTGCTGAAGTCAAACGTACTAAGGTATCGCGCCCTTGTAGGTTCTCACGCCCAGCGCCTCTGACGCACAGGGCAGCCGCTCCAACGCTGGCACCGGCTACAGCAGCCCAAATCTCTACCATTCTTAAGTCCTCAATTCATCCACAGAGATGCCTGACACTAATCCTAAGCATGACACTGATCCGGAATCGACACCGCTGGCTGATTTCGTCAAGTTAGCTGTATTGACCTGGTCGATTGCGATGCTAAGCCTGAACTATCTTGGCTACGTCAAAGCTATGGATCCCACATTCCCGGCATCACTGCTAACAGGCACCATGGCGTCCTTCGGGGTGAATGTTGGTCGAGCAAATGGCAAGAAGAAAGAAGAACCTACACTTAGACCAGAAACAACTACGTCTAAACCTAAATGAGGCGTTTTCTTTTTACATCCAGCCTAATGCTTTTTGCGGTAAATCCTGCACTAGCTGACATCAACCATGTTTTGACACAATCAGCCCAGATCAGCATTGATCAGGCTTACAGCTCAGCCAAACGAATCGGTTCCACCTACAGCGCATCAGGCTCAAATGTCACGCCAAGCGTCACCAGTGGGAGCACTACAACCAGTGGGGCCATTGGCGGTCTGAATCTTGGCAGCCTGACCAGTGGCGTGCCTGCCATGGTTGACACGAACTACGCGGTGACTACCGCCGGTTCAGCTTTCTCATTTAGTGAGTCAGCGGTGATTGGTGACACGATAAGTTCAGCCACTGCGGTGACTACTACTGCTGGCACCGTTGACGACCTTCCGACTTACGGCGAAGTCGTGACTGGTTCTGGAGGCGTGAAATCGACCTTGGCTGCAACGACACTTTCAAGCGGGATCATGTCGATTACGGCAGGTGGAGCGGGCACAAGTGCAATCCTGTCCAACAAGATGTCACTTGAAATTGATTAGAGCTTGGCTGCTGGTTTTGCTGTTGCCTAGCTCTGCCTTGGCCGCTCCAATCGTTCCGCAGTTCACTCAAGGCCAACTCAATTCCCGCACTGAATCTACAACAATCATTCAAGAATCCATCACTAGTCACAACTACAGAACCGGATATTCTTATTCAGCGGCAGGCCATAATGTCGAAGCTGTTGGAGATATTCCTATTTCTCCTGACGCTACCGTCACAAACAATCAGACAGTTGGTGGAGTCAACTTTTCATGGACAAGTCCAAACCTTGAAACTAAGCCCCAATGGCAAGTAATCAACCCTGGCGCAAGCTGGAGCCTGACAGAATCATTCATGGCCCCAGGCTTAGATGCAGTGACTACGATCCAGCGCACCATCCAAACCGAAAGCGTAACCGAGTCGCAGTCGGTATTCTCGCAGTAATTGCTGCACTTGGTGGACCGGTTCAAGCCAACACAACAGTGGCAAATCCATCGAGTACATCAAGCGGTTCAGTGGTCAATAACGCCTATCAAATGATGACCGGGCCACATCCTATTTATCGGATGAGTCAAGGTATTCAGTGCCCTGGCCCTACGTTATCGCTTAGCCCATTTGTTACGTCTAGCCGAAACTTTGATCTACCCCATCAATCAGTAACCAGAACGCCTGTCTACTCAAGTGCTGATGCAGACGATAACGGCGAGCCAGATTCTCCCGGCAAGGTGCTTTACTACTCAGAGATGCCACGATTCGAGAAGGATCGTAGATCAGTCAACTACGGCATAACAGCAACGTTTTCGATGCCATTGGATGGTGGCCTAACTGCTAGGTGCAAGCGTGCCGTAGAAACAAACATCGAGCTGCAACAGCAGTTATTGGCAACAAAGCGCCTGGAGTACGAATTGTTCCGCGCTAAACAGTGTGGGCAGCTAGCTGAATCAAGGATCCAATTCAGGCCAGGCAGTCGATACGCTCAGGTTTGCGAAGATATTGTGGTTTACGTCCCGCCTAAGAAAGTGATCCCGCATGTTCACTCTATTTCCGCGCCTTCCGCTGGTTCTTCTGACGCTCAAAAATAGAAGGGCGATCTTCCTTCTTACGGGTTACAACCTCTTTTAGTTTCGTAATTACCTTTTTGACCAGCGGCTTGACGATACGCAGTAGAAATGGAGTGCTTAATGCAGCGGTAGTAGCAAGTACGGCGATGCTTGCAGTTTGCGTTGCTTGGTAGGGAGATGGAACAGCTTTGATCAACTGCTCCGTTACTGGTACATTTCGATAAACCTCTTTGCAAACGCCATCCACTAACTCGTAGGACTCAAGAATCTTGCGGCCATCAGGTGACAGTGTGCCAATCTCTGCAGCATCTACAGCAGGACAATCAATTTCTGGCTTTTTATCTTCTGGCGGTGGATTTGGCTTTTGTGGCTTTGTATCTGCTGGTGGCTCTTCTTGCTCTTGATTCTGAACAGGCGCTGCTTCGATGATTTTTAGATCCCGTGGGTTCCAATCCATCGGGCTATAGCTTGGCATTTCGCCTTCAGTGCACGCTTGTCCAACGCCATTGGGGTCATCACGCAACAGTGATGGGTTGAGCTGTGCATCTCTATGGACGTTGGCGCAACCAGGCACCTGATAAACCGGAGCAGGTGGGAGTTCTGCTGTTATCGGTGGAGCGTAAACGTATGGTTCAGGAATTATTCGCGGTTCAATGCTTCGGATCTGTATGTCCGGGATGTCAGGCATCTAGTCAGAACGGCGACTTAGGAAGCTCGACTGGCAACCCAGTGCTTGTAGGTAGCTCAGGCATGACGTCGTCTATCTGCGTTGGCACCATGTCAGTAATCATTCCCGTCAATTCGCCTTGAAGCTGTTCCATGTAGTGTTTTGTGATTGATGGGATGCGGCTATAAACCACCGCCGTTCCAACAAGCATTCCCGCTGACATCAAGAACCCAAGAGCTCCGGCCAAGTTAAAAAGCTTCTGCATGATTGATTGCGCAAAGAAAAACCCCTTCCCTGGTGTGAGGTCAGGAAAGGGGCAAATGTCTCCCTATTGTAGGGTAGCTCAGAAGCTGTACTTAGCTCCGACTTTCAGGCCATAGCCTGCATCAACGTCTTCGTACTTAGCGAACGATACTTCGCCGTACATATTTACGTTGTCTGCAACAGAAGCGGACAAGCCGGTTTTGCCGGAGAATCCAGTCTCAGCATCAGCGCCGTCAACCATAAGAATTGATGGACCACCCTGCAGGTAGAACGCACCAGACTCATATCCCACATGAGCGTCTAAAACGCCAGCAGTGAAATCAGAGCCAGACCAACCGGCATTATATTCCGGGTTCAGGTAGAAACCTTCGGCTTGGGCAGGAGATGCCAGCGCAGCAACGCCACCTACGGCAATACTCACAATTAATGCTTTGATCATGGTTAAAAGGAGAAATACTTTCGTGTGACAGATTAGCAGGCTTAGCCGGTAGACAGTGCAAAGGCTGGTCTTTAATTTGCACTAGATCACCAGCCTAAAGGTTTGCCAGATGCTTGGGTCGGTGTGACCTGTTCTGTGATTCGTGCCGCAAGCTGCGTTTCCATCTCAGTAACTATCTCCGCACCACCAAGTTTGGCTTGAACAGCAGTCACTATGTCGGCTTCAGTTAAATCATCAAAACTGACCAACACGTCAGGACGATCCAAGGCGATGCTGCCGTAAGCGCCAGAGTTATAAGCATTGCCCTCAGAGTCAACCTGATCACTGATTGCAACTACGGCCCAATGTGCCGTGTGTGCAAAACCGTCACTAAGGTCACGATTAAAGTCGTTGATCTTCCAGACGTAAGTGTTAGCCATGAAAAAAGAGCATTAGGATCAGTGTAACTTGAGCGCCCCACGCTGCCATGGGGCGGTTGCGATTAACCAGCCTCAAGGGCTGCAACTTTAGTTTCTAAGGTTTCGATCTTTGCAATTGCTTCTTGTAATGCCTTAAGCAGCATGACCGGCAAAACAGAGTATTTAATGCCTTTAGTGGTTTCCTCACCATCTTCGTTCATCTGACTAATCAAGCCAGGGAACACTTCCTCAACCTCTTGAGCGATCAAACCAAGTTCTTTAGGATCAGTGTCCTCCTGCTCGTTCCAGTTGTACTTAACAACACGGAGACGATTTAAGTCATCAAGATAGCCATCTCTGGTTGATTCAATATTTTTCTTTTTATTTTGATCGGAGACCGTAGTAAAAGAACCGTTTGAATAAACAAAGAAAACGTTGGTTCCAGTGGTGATAGCCGTTGAGCTACGACGAACTGCAAACACTGGATTTGAACCACTAGCGGCACCGCCGGTAGCAACAATAAGTGAAGTGCTTGTTGGATGCCTCGTAAAAGCAGTTCCACCGGCATCGATTCGCATCCGCTCGGTGTTGTTTGTACCTAGAGACAAGACATTGTCGTCTGTGTCATACAAGATGTAACCTTTTTGAGCGCTGGCACTATTGTCGAAAAGCAAACCAGCGTTGCCATCAGTAGTACCTGGTTGCAGTGTTATATAACAATCAGCAGCAGGATTCATATGTAAAATAGTGTCAGGCGACGACGTTCCTATTCCCAGCCTGCCACTTGAATCCAGGCGCATTTTCTCGGCTGCAGCTGTTAAGAAGGTCATATCGCTAGACTGATACCCAAGATAGCCTTGATCATTAGCACTATTACCTAGCTGCAAAAATGCATTAGCCGTAGGACTTTTAAGAAGACACACAGTGGCATTTCCAGCTAATGCGTCAACGGATAAAGTAGCCGCTGGAGAACTGTTGTTAATCCCAACCTTATTATTTCCACCATCGACAAACAATATGTGAGTGTTGCCGTTTGACTCCACGCGAAAGTCAACATCATTACTTGGGTCGTTAAATACAACTTCAGTGCTGCCAATCTCAAGACGCTCTGCACCGCCAGTTGAGAAGTTAATTTTATTGGCCGCACTTCTGCTTAAGCCGGTGTCAAGGTCCGACGCAAAGGCAAGGCCGGGGGCGGCCAAAGTGCCGTCCTCCATCAGCATCGTGCCGTCAAGCTCGAA
>FUIF01001279.1_pt1 | contig 17655 bp, 16 predicted proteins | sample 1003461 | NCBI WGS metagenome assembly FUIF01 (sample SAMEA80401918, study PRJEB19352) | marine metagenome | reverse complement strand
CAACAGGTGGAATACTCCCTTCTCTTCACCAGCACCCTTGCAGGTTGGGCAGGCTATCAGCTGGATTCCCTTCTTGCTCAATGGGGCACCTCGGCAGGTCTGGGCACATACTGCCCGGGCTTGATGCCATACAGGGCAATCATGGCAGCGTCCCGTTTATCGGCGTTGCTATTGCCAGTCCAGCCAGTAAGACGATTGAAGTATTCCTTATCTTTCTTGGCCTGTTTGAATCGGCCTTTAAGTGGGGGCACCATTACATAGCGGCAGTTCAACCGGATAAGATACTTCTCAATAAGCCGGGTAACGCCTTTGGCCTGCCCAACATTTTGCCCGATCTTCTCTCTGACCCTGGCTTTCTGGCCATTGTGCTTTGCGTACAAAGATTTATTCAGCTCAACATTCTCAACCGCAAAGATCACATTCGGATCAGCAACGGCACCTCACAACCGGGCAACCGCACAATCAACTCACGGTCACGCACACCGGCCACGATAAAAGAGCGCTCATCCACATCCAGGCTGATCACATCATTCACCCGAAAGTGAGCCATGGACCGATCACAATTAATGATATCCACCCGACCATCAGCCACCACCTGCATACCCGTCACCGGATCATTATCCTCGGGCGGTGCAATGCAGTGGTCATCGATATACACCCGCTCATCGTAGTTAGCCGCCTCCATGGAAACCTTCTCAGTACCACTGGGCCTGATAGACTTCACCGTTGCCTCAAAGCAAAACCGCTCAGCAGTACCAAACATCCAGAAAGGATCTTCCATCCTGCCAGAGAAGTCCGGCGCAAAATCCAACTTACCAACCAGCTCCACTTTATCGAACTCAAGCAGCCGAATCGCTTTGTACGGTCCGGACAATTTTCCGTCCGGCTTACGCAGTGCGATGTAGTGAGTCTGGTCAGGCTCCCACTCCAAGTCAGCATCGAGGCGCAACCGGTCAACATCGTTCTGCCGTTGCCAGCCAAGCACCTGCCCCGTCTGCGAGTAACCCGGTACATCATCCGCCAGCGCGATATGATCCAGCATTTTGGAGTTCATACCGTCCAGCTCAGTACTCCACTTGAAGGTGGTATTGATATACCGCATCGCCCGACGCTCACGCATACCAAACACCCAGGCTTTTTGCCGGGTTGTCACACCAAAAGCTTTCACCTTTTTCGGCTTGATGGCCTGATCACCGGGCAACAGACAAAGCACCGTTTCAGGCTTCCAGGTCTCACTGCTGAAGAACTCCACCTCCACCCCGTCCGGATCGTCAGGGTCTGGCAGTTTGTCCGTTCGAGACAATCCATTGCCGGTCATATTGTCCGGTTGGTACATATGGTCCCAGTGGTCCCGCTTATCATCCCGAATAGGCACCAGCTGACCAAACTCCAAGGTAGGTTTGGCAAACCCAACAGAGAGTAACCGTTTAAAGGCTTCCCAGCTGGTATCTTCCTGATCAAACTGGGCGCAAAAGGTATCACCACGCTCATGCCATATCTGGTGCAAGTGCAGCAACTCATCCATGCCGATCTCACTGTCAGCAAGCCCGTTATCATGGACGATATACCGCAACACAGGGGCAATATCACAGGTAGGCTGTAAATCGGCTGTCCAGCCGCCATTCCCGTCAGGCACTGAGAGCTTACGGGTAGGAATGGCCATCAGCTTATTCTCGGCACTGCGGCTCAGGGCGTTGGTTCCCCGAATCATCACCGCCAGAGTGGTCCCGTCAGTAAACCGGGTTGGTGTTCTCAGCACTGCCTTCAACCGCACCAGCTCAACCGTATCCTTAACTCGGCTATCACTGGAGTTTCCGGTAATCCGATAAGCCCTGAACTGAGGCCGACACCATAACACTTCACCATCCTTAGTGAGCGACAAAGACACCGTACTCCCCAGCTGGTCAACCGTAGCACCGGATCGTTTGAACTCCTGATCCACCCAGGGTGCATCGTCATGTTCTCGCCACTGAATCATCAGCCGGATATCACGGCTATCAATGCCACCCTCATCATTCAAGTAACCAATCCCCTGTGGAAACCTGATATCCACCCGGATCTCATTCGTCACTTCATTTTCAGGGCAGGCAAACATTACGTTGGTAGGCCTGCCCGGCAAACTCTGAACAGAACGGAATACTGGCCCAGACTCTTCAATATTTCCGGACTGATGAAAGTTGCTCCAGTTCGGGTCAGGAATCAGCGTCCCACCTTGGTTCTTCACCTTGTGCAAGGTTGTCCGGTTGTTACCGGCAATATCCATAATCCGGTACTGGCCGTTATCCTGTGCCGTTCCGGATATGGTCACATCCATCCCTTCTTCCCACTCAGAAGGCCAGTAAGTAACCCGTGCATCCTCCAGATCGGTAAACAGCAGTACCGTATTAGCTGACCAGTTGGAGCGCACCGGCACAAACTCATTCACCGAACCTTCCAATTCAATACCGCCTGTGCCAGCTGTTGAGCCCACCTCTGGAGAGGTATAAATATTCAGGTGAGCAGGGTGACTGGTCACGTCCTCCCCAGGCTCAAAAATCGTCGCATGAATATCATTGCTGTAATTGGTAATCGGGGTATTACCGATCAGAATGTCCTGATGGGACAATTCAACATAACCACGGCTCACCATGGTCATCAGCAACAGGTACTCTTCATCCTCAAAGTAATAGCGATGGGCCGAATTGATCAATGATGGAAACGTTCCCATCCTGCCAAACACTTCCGGCACACAGCCCATCATACGCACCTGGTTACCCTGTGCGTTGGCATCATAAATAGGCGAACCTTCCGGAGAGGTCTGGGCGTAGTTATCCGGCACCGAGGGAGCCATGGCACCCGCCACAGCACCAGCAACAGCACCCACCACAATGCCGATAATGATGCTCTCAACAATCCCTTTCGGCTCAACAATAATCTCTATTTGGTCATTGTCTTCAATCCGCTGGCTGTCCCACTGGCTCACTGGCCAAGGCTTGCCGTTGCAAATCACGCTGATCGGTGGCGTTGCCATCACACGGAATGAGGGGATGCGCTCAGACAATAAATCCGTCAGGGTTTGCCCAGGCTCAACAACGGTAATCTCTCGCTGGGTCCGATCCAGCTTATTAGGGTACGTGGTGATGGTCGCTGTCATCAAAATATCTCACATCCACCGAAAGCCGGTTAAAATTGCGGAGGTTCAACAGTTGAGCCCCGTTGCCTGCACGGGTATGGAGCACCTTCACCATTCCCCCGTCACTCACCACCACCCCCACATGAATCAGCACACCGCCTTTAAAGCAGCAGGCAATCGCGCCGGGCTTGGCTAGCACTTCCTGATACTGGTCTTTCAGCTGGTGATAAACGTCGGTCATCGCTTGGTGATGAGCTTCACACCCCTTATTAAGGATATGGCCAAAGCTTTCCAGCAGGGGCTTACCAAACAAAGCAGAACGGGCAAGGCGCACAATGCCCCAGCAATCCAACCCAGCCCAGTCACGACCACCGTCCACATAGGGCACCTGGAGAAAATCATTCACCGTTTGAGCCATGGGAAATCCTTTTTTTAAGAGGCGATTAACTGGCGTACTTAACGCCGGGGTACTTCTGAGGGGTAAACAACACCGAAGGCCAGCGCCGATCCATCAGGTCTCGGAAGCTGGCGGAGATGGTGGCCGTCTGCCGGTCATCGGCATAACCCACCACGGTCATGGTCAATGGCTTCTGAGCTGGCGAAGAAAAGTCAGAGGCAAGATAAGGCCGATAAATCAGCGTTGTTTCCTGCCCGCCGTTTTTGGCTTTCAACATCTGCTGTCGGGTATAACCAGTAATATTGCCGATCCCGAACGATAGATCCTCTCGGCCAGTAATGGAGCGTTCAGGGAGCTGGATACCCAGCCCCATGGCTAAAAAGTTTTTTTGCTCTCCACTTTCCAGCCCCATTACCAGATCATCAAATCCAGAACATAAGCAGAACTCCCCGACTTCAAAGTCGGGGTTAATCAATTGCAACGTGTGGATTATCGGATCGTCGGCGGGGGCGGAAGCGTAAGCGATTTCTATCGCTTTCATATAAATAGAATCCCGTCAAATATCACCAGCTATTCTTCCAATAACCGGATTCTTTAGAGAATCCCGATTTAGAACTGATTTTATTGAACAGCCACGACATATCGGTTAGCAACAATCCCACCTTTAGGAGGATGCAAATTATCAGGAATAAGAACCGGCCTGTTGTAGATACTCATGGACAGCTCTTCGTGAATTTTCACGCAAGGAATACCTAAGAACTCAGCGCAATCTAACTGGCTCAATACTGCCTGATTGGTTTGGTCATCTTCTACGAACGTCCCCCGATTATGATGCGTCAAAAACAAAAGCTCTGCATTCGGGTTAGCTTCGAGAATGTACTTAACCAAAAACCTAACAGAACTGGCAAAAGTACTTCTTGATGTATCATCTGCATCAATCGCTTTTTGCCATATACCTTTATTAAGGTTTCTGTCATTAATACCGTAGTCAATGACAAATACATCAGCGTCTAAATGTGGGGCTAAATGCTTTTCATAATTACGGTAGGTTAATTCGTCTATCAAATCCTGAGTTAAGATAACCCCGCTTCCCACCTGTTCTTGCTGGTAGTTTGTTGGACTAACCTCTTTTCCAAGGTTATGTTCAACTCGTGCCTGAACCTCAGAAGCTTTTAAGGTAAAACAAAAATTATAATCACCTTGAGGCGGCCAAATTCCCTCACCATTAAATGCTCCAAGCCTGCCCCCACCAATAGAAAGGTTAACCAGATTAGCCCCTGTAGCCTTAGCCACTTCTTCAGGATAACCAGCACCAGCAGGAATGGAAGTCCCTAGCCATACCAACTTTTTTCCAGACCACCTATGCTCTACCGTTAGCGGGTTTAGCACAGCAGCGCCATAAACAGGCTCGCTTTTTGGGCAAAAGTAAGGTGATACAGGCGGGTGTCCGTTCAATTTCTCTGAATGCGTGCCAGCAGCAAAACCGAAGAAATAGCTATTCAATCCATTCAGAGCTATTCCAGACCAAAGGCCATACTTTGTAAATTTATCGTAGAACGATCCACGAATAGTTATGCGGTATAACCTCTCGCTCAACCTGTCAATCGTCGTTCTGATTTGATTTTCTGGTTTAGCAGGTACGTATTGACCATCATTATTTAGAAAATACGCTAGCCCACCTATGTTTTTTACATCGTTAGAATACACATAGAAGGAGTTATAGAACCACTTTCCTTGCTGATCGCCCTCAAACATTGTTTTAGGGATGAACTGATGACTTCCCTCTTTTACAACTTCAATGCAATCCCCAAACGGAACGATACTCCTGATTTCTTCTATGTCTGTATACGTTGCTTTAGCAAATGAAAAATGAGGCATGCCTTCATAATCAAAGGCCGACTTATAGCCAGACAAGTCCTGAATTTTTATGGATGTTTCAATGGGAAACGCAATATTGAATATGTCAACCTGCCGCCAGTCTAAAGGCGTATTACTGACAGCCCCAAAAATATCAGCCACTAACTGCCGTGGGTCATCGTTATCAAAGGAAACACCCACGTTAATAGTGTCAAAATCAGAGGTTATCTGCTTTATGAAATAATTGATTCTAACGGTAGGTGTTAACTGCACGTAATCTGTGTATGGGCCTTTATAACTACCTGTGACTCCGATTTCCTGACTTGATCTATCCCAAACGCCTCTATCCTCAAACACTCCATTTTCAGAGTAAGAAATAATTCCAGCCGTAACCCATTTACCGGTAGCGTTCGTATGCAGCTCGTTTGACATGAAGGCATGTTGACGTTCTTCTGGAATCCAATAGATGCCTAATTGGTTAAGCAATGGGTCGTTTACTTTTCTTGAATCTATTATTCGCTCGTCAGTAAAATATTTCGTCGTATTAATTGCATTTGTAAATAGATTAGCCGCTTCCTTAGTGGCATTAAATAATGAAGCCTGTGCCAGTCTGTAGTTAACGGCAATATCTTCAGAGTTCTTTTGTATTTTGGTCAGAACATCATAAGGGCTTTTTAACCAAGCATTACCAGACCAGCCATATAGGCCGTTATTAACTTCTGTCGGGTCGTTCCAGACTTCCGCTAACTGGTCAGCGTTACCTGTTGTTGCTTGCAGCGCTGTCAGTGTTTCTTTGACGATTCGAGAACCGTGGGTTATGGCTGATATCGCCGCCCACTTGCTGTCTATATCATTGTTCAGCGCCAGCCACTTTTGCTGAATATCAGAATCCAGCGCATCCCAGTTATCATTGATCTGTTTTTCAATAGCGGCATATTTTGCCAGCAAATCAGCTTCAACCGGGTCCAGCTTGTCTTTTACCGCTTTATCAATGGACGGTTTTTCTACCTCATCAATAATAATCGTGCTGTTACTATCACCCAGTAGAACCGTATTGAGCCAATCTATATTGCGCTGAAACTCAGCAACCAGTTTAAAAAAGTTTGCGCTATTGCTCATGATTAACTCTCGGTGTAGTAACGATCCATGTCGGACCCGTTAACAAATTCGTCCAATGTTCCAGGGGCCAACATATCGGCCACCACTTTTTCAGCGGGTGCTTTGTAGAGATGACGAATCTCAATCTTCGCCTTGAACCGGGTATGCACCCCGTCCGGTTTTTCATCGTCGGCAGGGTGGGAGATAAAACGGCACTGGTGGTCAATCAGCTGATCACCCACCTTCACCGGCATCACAAACGACACCGCACCACCGGACAGCCCGTAATCCACAAACCCGATAAAGTCATTGCGATACTGGTTAGGCATCAGCCATTCAGCCGTCATGGTGGTCGGCACCGACTGACTGATGCGCCGCTGACGGGCACGCCCCGACGCCATCTGCGTTCTCAGGATATTCTTGGTACGCTTCAGGGCATAAGGCGTCAGCAATGGCGTCCAGTAGGGCCGATCCGGCCATGTAATCAATGTCATTAAAACTGCCCCTTACGGCTCAGGTTCCACATGGTCTGATAACCCGAGGTCACCTCACCCCCGTCCCGCTGATCCATCAACAGCACGTTGATCACCTTGCGCCCAAACTCATCTTCAGACTCATCCACTTCGGTATTCACCCCTGCCTGATCGATGATGTTGACCACCACGCCACCAGAGCCATTGTTGGCTGCCTGGTTCTTACCACTCAGGTAGTTTTTCAGATCTTCATTAGTCCGCGAATCCACCACCCGCTCACCTTTATCCAGCAACCAGGTACCTTCTTTTGGTATGTAATCGATACCATCATGAGCCATACCATTAAACTGGGTACCCTGAATGGTGGTAACAATGCTGGCAGTCTGAGCAGCTACAGCCGCCATAGCCGGTATATTACTGGGGAATGGTAATGAAGCAGCTTTAGCAATACCGGTCTGTATCGCCATGATGGATTCAGCAATGGAGAACGCTTTGGATACGGCAAATATTCCCTTATAAATTCCAGACTGCTCACCGGCAAAAGCCCCGGCCAGATCCGCCATACTGCCAAACAAATTGGCACTGTTACCTAACATGGCCTGATTATTGGCCGTGGTCAGCTTGTTCCGTTCCGCTTCTGCCTGCTTCTGAACCTGAGTCTTGAGGGATTCATAGTTTTCCATACCCTCAATATCAGCGTCCCGCCATAGCTTCAGCTTATCGAGCTTCTGTTGTTCCTGCAGATCAATCAGCTGCATTTCCGTCAGGAAGGATTCCTGGAGCTTGGCCAGCTCCGTTTCCATCCGGTCTTTTTCGGTATCGGTAAAGGTTGTGCCCGTTCCGGTTTCTTCTCCATTACCACCAGCCCCGGCATTGTAAAGCTTGGAATTGGCCGCGGCTTTGGCCTGCTCTTCCGAGAGTTTGCGCCATTCAGCCACATGGAGTTTTATTTGTTCTGATGGGAGAGGCTGGTTAGCCAGGTCAATAAAATCCTGATGGGCTTCATTGGCCGATATTCGAATGGTGGCAATGCCATCCAATACATCGGAGGTATCAAAGGTCAGGCTTTCCTGAATACCATCACCAAACCCCGCCAGCGTATCACTGATCTCCTGCGACATCTGACCAATATTGCCGGGCAGGTTTGCTCCCAGTTCCGCCAGTTTGGCTAACTCCTGAATTAGCCAGTTAATCCCTTTCCCCCATTCTCCCAGGGTGGCATTAAGTACTTCAGTAATGGTTTCTGCACTGCCGCTCATGGCTTCAGCAGCCACAGCCGCCAATTCCAGAAAGCCAGCTTTAACGGCAGATAGCGGAATGGTTATCCAGTAAATCCGGTCCGCAATCATCCCCACGCCACTGACAATGGTCTCTACCATTACTTCAGTCACCTGGGTAAAGCCACCCGCCTCAACCGCTGCATTCACCAGACTGGTAGAGACACCCTGAACAATGGGCGCCAGCTCAACGGTCAGCGATTTAGCAAAACCACTACCGGCCTGTGTTACCCGGTAGAAGGCATCGTTCGCCTGTTCCACCTGGGCAGCATCGATACGGCTCAGGGTAATGCCCAGGGCTTCCGCCTCGGTCATCATCCCGTGAATGCCATCCACCCCGGCATCCAGGGTATTCAGCAGCGCAGCCCCTTCCCCCTCAAAAATCTGGATGGCCATACGCACCTGATCGGAACGGCTCTCCACCTGTTCCATGGCCTTGGCAATTTCCAGAAACTGCTGATCGGGGGATAGCTTGTTCAGCTCTTCAGCGGATAACCCGAGATTCTGCAGGGCTTCTGCCGCTTCTCCGGTTCCCGTTGTTGCTTCGCTGACCCGCTCAACCATGCCCTGTAATGAGTCGGCCATGCGATCCGATGTTACCCCGGTGAGTTCACCGGCATACTGGAGCGCCGCCAGGGCATCGGTAGTAATGCCGATCCGGTCGGCAAACTTGGCCTGTTCATCGATGTTCTGGGCCGTGACCGTATAGACACCCACCAGCGCAGTAGCGGCTGCGGTACCCATGGCCACCATAGCGGTAGCCGCTGCACCGGCAGAGGCTTTGACACCGGCTGACCAGCTTTTGGTATCTTTGTTGGCCTTTTCCAGATCCGAACGGAATTTGGAGGTTTCCGCCAGCAGGTCTACCGTCAGTTTGGCAATGGTATTCATAAGTTTGTCAGTTCAGAACATTTCTCATGGCTGCATATTCCCGGTCCGGATCAGACTCATTGAGTTCTGGCGGGGTCGGGTTATTCCTGAGATCGAACCAGGCTATCCATTCATTCAGCTCTTCCATGGATAGCGACTGTTCCAACTCAGCCACGGTTTTATGCAGATGGCTGGCGAGGTTAAACAAGATCAGGCGATAGGGCTGCGCCCTCAGTCTTTTTTTGCCTCTTCAATGGCCTCAACCCCCAACTGGGAAAAAGAGATGGCCTGCCGGTAAATATGGGCAATGGTGTCGCTCCCCATCACATCAATAAACTGATCCACTTCTTTCTCTTTGGGCGGTCTGCCCAGTACGGCCTGAGCGGCAATGCCACCATAGATTTTGATGGGCAGCTCTTCTTTTTTATCCAGGGCAATCTTGCTCAATTCAGCCACCCGCAGCAATGCGCCCATGGGCAACTTGTACAGCTCATATTTACGGCCATCCGGCAGTGTTGCCGAGGTCTGCTGCATGGCTGGCGGATTGGCGATCAGCTCTTTAAACGTCAGTGTTGTCATATTCTATTTATCGGGCAGGAAGTTTATTTGATGGGTATTGGCAATATCACCGGAAGGCCTTAGCCAATAAGGCCCGGGTATTTGATGGTTATTTGCTGACGCTCAGGCGGCAACGCTCCAGTCTGTATCGCCGGACTGCTTACCGTACACAGTGACGGTAATGGCGGAACCGGATTCCGGCTCATTAATCTGGTAACCGGAGAGCGCCAAAACAAACTTGCCAATACGGCCATTGCTGAAGGTTACCTGCATATTGACCGTTTCATTGGCTTTGGCTTTGGCCAGGAACGCTTCCTGATCGGCATTGCCCGGAGCATCGTTCAGGGTGATCTCTTTATCCGGCGGTGTTTTCATGCCAGAGATAAACTGCTTGGTCAGTGCCGCAATGGGCGTTACTTCCACAAACTCACCCTGCTCACCAGTAGCACCAATGGTGGTGGCATTGAGCAGATCGATATAGGTGTCCGGAGTGTCTGACTCATAGGCGAGCACAGTACCCGCACCAATTTTAACAACCGTAGAACCGGCCATGGTTTTCTCCTTTCGTACGTTCAGTACTGAATGCTGTAATTCAGGATCAGCTGGTTAAAGTGGGGTTCATCGTCCATCGGGTATTCGAATCCGCTGAACTGCAAGCCACGGATCAGACCACCCAGAAAGAGATCTTTTTCCAGCTGTTGCTGGATCAGTTCGCCATAGTCGTCCAGATCATCATCGGCACTGTGCAGGTTGCCAAAGACGCTGATGCTCAGGGTGGCACTGGTATATGACTGAATGCCTTCGCTCTGGATATCACCGGATGAGAGATAAACGGTGACAAAATCATTAAGCCCGGAACCGTCTACAAACCGCTGGGTAAAGATGGTCATGGTGGGCAGTACGGTTTCGATCTGGTCCCGCACCGCATCACGGATCTGTTTACGACTTGTCTTCATACTTTTTCAACCGCCATTCCAGTTCGTGTTTGAGCAGGTCAGGGTATTTGTTTTTCATCATTTCCCGGGAATAGTTGGGCAGGCATCGATCCACAGCAGGGGCAATCTTTACCTTGATGATCTCAATGGGATAGGCCTTTGACGTTAGGCGTCGCATAATCTGCCAGCTGCCACGGGCTTGATTAATAAAGGCGTTCTGGTAGGTATTCTTGCCCACCTTAATGGAGGTATTACCGGCAAACTGACGTTTTGTGAATCGTCCCTTGCGATCCCTGCCTGACTGGGAAATCATCCGCTGACCACGGACCGATTTAACCAGCGAGGTAGCAACACCCAGGCTAATGGCGGGAATATCCCGCCGGTAGGCAGTCAGCGTCCCCTGTCGGAAATCCTTGGTAATCTTGACCCGGGAATAGACCCGTTTGCGGATATGCTTCTGCTGTACCTGGGTTTCACTGGCCACATCCTTGACCACCCGGGTTTTAATCCGGGCTGCGGTTTTTTTCAGGGCGGCAGCATCGGCCTTGGGGATGGCACTTTTACTGATATCGCTCAGTTTGCGAGCCAGCTTCTTGATATCCCTGTCCAGTCTGTCAGTCATCAGGTAAGGTCCGGTGCGCGGTGATCCTGCACCGCCGATACGGCAATCACATTGCCATCGTTCTCGATGGGCTTGAGGATCTTCCAGTGTTTGCCCTGGGCATCGGTCAGCTTGTCACCATGGCGGGGTTTGGGCATATCCGACGTCAGACAGGTAATCACCACACCACCACTGGCCACATCGGTTACCTGGGAATAGAAACTGAGTTCGTATTCAATCACCGCATTGAAGGTGGCCGGTTCACCAGTGGCCGGGGCATAGGTGCAGGACTCGCCAAACACTTTGATCAGGCTGGCGTCCATTCCCTGTACGGCAAAGGCAAAGCTCATTTTGCTTTTTTGCCCTTGCCGCTGTCCTGGCCTTCTATCAGCTCAGTGGTATCAGTGGCTCTCGGGTCGGCGCCTGCCGGTTCTACCATCCGATCGGTGTAAGTGGCTCTGCCGATATTGGTGAGCAGATGGGCGTCACGCTGGGTAACCTCGACCTCCTTACCGGCCTTAACAAACTCACCACCAGCCATGGTGTCTTTCAGGATTTTTACTTTACGGGTTGCCATGGTTGTCTCCGTTATGGTTAACCACAAAAGAAACAAAGGGTACTCCGGATATGGGTACCCTTTGCCATTGATGTTTAAGCGGTCACCGCCTTAACAAAAGACTGCGGACGCTTGATGGCTACATCAATATCCTGGAAAACGCGCATCATCAGACCGCCACTGGCGGCTTTAGTGGCTCTGTCCGGTACCACATCCAGCACACCCCACATCCCGATAGCCACATCGGAGAAGTTACCAAACACCAGGTCACCGGTTTCCAGACCGTTTTTACGGTAGGCGTTGTAACCGTTGATCATGCTGCCTTCCATCAGCATCAGGCCGGAACCGGCATCCCGTGGCGAGCTCTTGCAGTGGCCGATAACATTGGAGTGACCCACATAAGCCAGGTTACCCACCAGTGCATCGTCAGTGGCGGCAGCGGTTTCAAAGGCCACCAGCTCTTTCCATGTTGGCTGGCCAGCGGTTGCCAGGGTGACGGTAGAGATACCGGTGCTCTTCATCAAACCGGTTGGACCCTTGGCCGCGCCGACAAAGCCAGCGTTATCAATGGCCATGGAAGCGCCCAGCTGCAGCTGACGCATCAGCATGGCTTCTACCGATGGCGAGGATTGCAGCAGCAAACGACGGGTTACGGGTACCGCACCGGCTACGGTTTTAGGAGTCAGGGATACGGTACGGGTTGGAATGATGCTCTCGGTACCGTCTTCACTTTCATCAATCCAGTAGAAGGTTCCATCACCATCGGTGGCAGGAATATCCACATTACCCACCAGACCGGTTAGCACATCAGCGCCCAGCATCATCAGCAGGGTCTGGCCACGGAGAGCATCAATAAAGTTGCCCGCCAGGTGATCAGTACCCACCAGTTCAGCCCCCTGGTTAGCGCTGCCAGTGGTCATATCCCGTTCCTGTACCTCGTAAGGCACATAGAAGCCCCGGGCATCTTTGCCCAGCTTATCGGCCACGGTGCGGGAGGCCTCCAGTTCCAGCTCGGCACCTTTCCAGTTACCGGACTCGGCAGCACGAAGGGCTTTCATCAGGCTGTATTTCTGTACTTCCTGACGGCTCATATCGATCTTGGTAACCGGGTTGGCTTCGCTGCGCTGCTCAGAGTTGAGCTGATCCAGCACAATGCCACGGAAGGCATCGAGACTGGTACCTTCATTGATGGCCTTTCCGGCAGCATCGCCCAGGTTGTATTTACGACCCAGGGTATTGATGCCGGTAATACGGGCACGTTCACCGGCCAGCAGCTCGTCAGAGTTGGTCTGTACCGCCGGGGATTGGTTTTCTTTAGGCATGGTTCTTTCTTCCTGAATGGTTTCGTCGTCTTCGGTTTCTGGCTGTTCTTCCGTTTCTTCCGGGTCAGGCTCGTTGATGGTGACGGTGTTTTCGTCTTTATCACCGGCCCTGGCCACACCCACGGAGGGATCAGCAGGTACCGAAACAAATGAGATTTCGTAGGGTTCCCAATCGGTAGCCCGGTAATCGTTGCCATTGTCACCACTGCGTTCCATGGTGATCTCATGGATTCGATAGCCGACACTGATATGTCTGAGAATCCCGTCTTTCACGTCGTTGAATTTCTCAACAGCCAGCGCACTGTTTCCAAAGCGCACTGTGGCCCGTCCCCGACGGTCACTGTCGATAGTTACGGACTCGACCACGCCAACGTGATCACGATGGTCGTGTCCTACCAGAACCGCGCCCCCGTTCTGCAGCCTGCCGAGGCGTACAGAGTTGGGGGAATGGTCAAGGATTTCGTTACCAAACTCGTTACCAAACCAGCGTTCAACAGGCTCCTCAGAAGAAAACGCCACTTCAATGGTGCGGGCGTCTTCGTTGATGGCCTCACGCTGGAGCGTAATCGACCGCTCAAGCGGCCCCGCCTTGATCTTGCGGGTTGTCATCGTCTTGCTCCTGTTCTTCCGGTTGGTCGGTTTCTTCCTCGGTTGCGTTCTCGGTTGAGGATTGTTCGTTCGGTACAGTTACCGGAATCATCTGCAGCCCCAGTGCTTTCAGTTTCTCTTCCTCTTCCGCCAGTTCCTGGAATACCTGGTCAGGGTCGCCCCCCTGCTCGGCAATGATCCGGGATCGGGTGGTGATTCTCAGGGCTACCGCTTTTTCGTGGGCGGTAATTTCTTTGGCCGGGTCCACCCATTTCCAGCGTCGGCCCTGGAACAATGCCGGTCGGTAGTAATCAATGCCCCGGTTCAGTGGGATGGGTGGCCGGTTCCGGCTTGGGATGGCGATAGTTCCCAGGTCATACTGAAGCTCAAGCCACTCTTCATAAATGGGCTGGATAAGGTTGCGGATCAGCCAGCCTTGCAGGGCTATCCAGACTTCCCGGGTTTCCAGCATGCCAACTCTTGCCGATGAGTAGTTAACGTCTGAGAGGTCATTAGCAAAAGTGTTGTAGTCCACGCCCAAGCCTGAACTGATGCCTCTAAGGCATTGCTTCATAAAGTTGGGAAATTCGCCCGTCGGGTATTTCGGGTCAAACTGTTGAAACTCCAGCGAGCCAATATTACGGAACATACCGGGCTCGGCTTCCATCTCGAAACCGTCGTCTGATTCGCTGTCGCCTTCAAACTGGTCACCAGCAGGGGATTTGAAAAAGCCCATCTGACTGGCGCCGATCCGGGCGGCTACCAATGCCGCATCTTCATAAGCCCCCAACATTTTCAGCCGTTGCAATCCGGTACTGATCCACGGCAGGCCACGCTTCTGGTCCACAAATTCACTCAGGTACAGGTGAATGATTTCCTCAGCAGGTACCCGTAGGTAATTCTTTTGGTTGTAATAGTTGAGATAGGTCTGGCTGGTTTTATTGATCTGCATCAAGTGATAGGCAACGGGCTTTCCGCTGTCGTCCAGCTCGATACCGTGAATAATCCGGTTACCGTTTTGTTCACCGATATAAGTGACATCCAGCAATTCAGGGTCGATCAGTTCCAGCCGGTAGGCATAAGGCCCACCCCGGTGTTTTCTCAGCAGGATCTCACCATCACCGGCAATGCTGGAAACCATCAGGTTCTGCATATCGATCCAGTGCAACCGGCCTTTAAAGTCACATTGCTTTTGCCACTGTTTCCAGCTGGTCTCTATGGCGGTGCGTACCAGATTATCCGGCTGCAGGTTCAGGTCGACTACCTTGGATTGCAACACCACACCTTCCGCGCCGATCACATTGGTTTTCACCATGCTGATAAACTTTTTGGCGTAGTCGTTGTTGTAGCGTTGCTCTCTTGCCCGGGCTCTCAGGGTTTTGAGATTGTGGTAGATCAGGTTATCCGGGGTCTGGCTAACGGTAGTCCAGTTGCCATTTAACCGATCACCAAGACTGGCGGCAAAGTTACGCTTCAGCATTTTACCGCTGTCGTTTTGCAGCCTGGGCAGGCTAGCCCGCATCACCGGCTCTGATCGTTTCGGTTGTTCTTTCTTTTTGAAGGGCCACATCAGAAACGCACCCTCACGGTAGAATACTTTGGTTTGCCCGCTGCCTGACGTTCCAGCCGGGTGAGTTCATAACTGTACTGAGAGTACAAAGTATTGAGCTCGTCCATGGTGTAACGCTGAAGGCTGCGACCATTGATGCTCATGCTGCTGCCACCGGATTCCAGATCACCGGAAATACGGGCCTCGATGGCGTCCAGCATTTTTTCCAGCCACTCTTTACGGCGGGTCTGTCGGTCGGTTAACGCCATGAGTTTGCAAAACCTCGGGATTTACGGCGCGGGCTTCTGACCTTTTGCCGTTCTTCATTGATCTGTTGAGAGACAGTGGGCTCAGGTTGCTGCTCCGGTTCTTCCGGCTGCAGTCGTCTGGCCAGTGCCTGGAAATTCGGATTCAGGATATAAAGGGCTGCGGTGTTATATACTGCAAGGTCAAAGGCTTCGTTCCGTGCCCGGGTCTTCTTCCACTTGCGAACCGGACGACCATTGACGAATGAGGTAATGCACTGCTCAGCGGTGAGCTGCATAAAGTACTCTTCGTCAAAGTTGCCATTTACCGGGAAGTGAACATAACCGGCTCCGGGCTCATTGACCTTTAGCCGTGCCATAATAATTTCTTTGGCAGTATCTACACCCACGCTGAACAGTTGCACCTTGCCCAGATTGGAACGGCTAGGCCTGCCAACAATGGGCATACCGGCACCGGCTTTACCCTTGATGGCATAAACCCGTCTGCCTTCTCTTGGCCTGACGAATTTATAAACCTCCTGGGTAAAGTGACCACCGGAGTCGATGGTGGTGCAGCTGATGTTGAGCATGGCGCCGCTTTCGTGTTCGTACTTTGTTTCCAGAAAGTCAGCCAGCTGTTTCCAGATCTCAGGTCTTGACGGGTCACCCCTGAATATCTGCAGGTCAATCCGCCAGTTTTCTTCGCCTTCACCCCAGCCATGCACTTCTATTTCGAAGCGGTCATCCTGAACGTCTACCGCACAGGTAAGCACCACGGCACCTGCCGGTACATCATGGGAATAATGTTCACGACGCTGGTAGAGAATATGGTGTTCAACGCCATCACCTTCTTCTTCCCAGGTCTCACCCAGGCTGGTGTTTACCCAGACTTTTAAAGTATCCGGGGTTTTCTTGGCCTCTTTGAAGTCGGCAATAATCTGGGACCACTGCCGCCAGGGAGAAACCAGTTCATTAAGATGAAAGCCCCGGCAGGTTTGGTGTTCCTGTTGGGAGATCCATAACCCGGTACCTGATAACCAGTTGTGCTGATCACTCAAAACACCACACTGGTTACAGGCATGGTGACAGGTGGAAAAATCAATTTGAGCCCAGGTTAATGGCTGATAATGGCCACAATCCGGGCAGGGTAATTGGTATTGCTCCTGTGTGCTGTCTTCGTACAGTTGCTCTATTCGGCTGGCGCCCCGGACCGTAGGAGTCGAAACAGCAAGGATTTTCTTGTTCCAGAAGGTAGTGGTTCTCTTTTTCGCAAGGTTGAACGGGTCACCTTCTGTCCCGGCAGATAGGGGGAATCGGTCCACTTCATCTGCCAGCAATATACGAATCGGGCGAGATGCCAGAGATGCAGGGGAGTTAGCACCAGCCATAGTGATATGGCCACCAGGAAACGATTTATGGAGGATGGTATTGCCACTGTCTCTCGCCTTGCTGTCTGCAATTTTACCTTTTAATGGTGGCGTATCCCGTACCATGGGCGCCAACCGGTCTTTACTGAATGCCTGTGCCATTTCCAGTGTCGGTTGCAGCAACAGGATCGGCGCCGGGTCGTAGTCCACGTAATAGCCGATGACGTTGAGTAACAGCTCGGTTTTTCCCACCTGGGCAGAACTCATCACCACCACCATTTCACAGCTGGCGTCGTTTACCGCATCAAGGATTTCCCGCTGGTAAGGGGCTCGGCTGGTTTTCCACCGTCCCGGTTCGGCGCTGGCTTCGCTGGATAGTCTCCGGTTCTCATCGGCCCATTCACTCACCGTAAGATCAGGCGGCGGCGCGGCCAGCTGAGCGGCTCGTCGCAGCAGGTTGTATACCGTAGTGTTCGGGGTCATATTCTGACAGCTCGGCCAGTGCTTCGTTCAGATGCTCTTTCAGGCAATCCTGTATCTGGTTCAGGTCTGACAGGGTAATAAAGTGATGGGCTGCCTTGGTGGGAATGCTCAGGGTCTTGGCCCTGAACGCTGCCACAAAATCATCCCAAGCACCTTGCACCACTTCAGCCGGAATCAACCGGCCTTCTTTTACCTGTTCATCCAGTGCAGCAATATTGGCCTGGTGGTGAGTCAGCCTTGCCCGTTCTTTTTCGTAATCGAACCACTGGTCTTCATCCCCGCCATGGTCGGCAATACGACGCTGGATCTCCCGCTGTATCATCCACTGAATAACCTCTTCAGTGTCGTACAGGTTCTCCGTGCCCCG
>FUIF01015116.1_pt1 | contig 17659 bp, 27 predicted proteins | sample 1003461 | NCBI WGS metagenome assembly FUIF01 (sample SAMEA80401918, study PRJEB19352) | marine metagenome | reverse complement strand
TCAAAGAATAAATCTGGTTGCTCTATTGTAACGTCATCGTCAAAAAACCAATAGTTATCGTATGTAGGGTCTGCTGTATAACCTGCTATCATTCTAAAGTGGGCATAAAACCAAAGTATACCTCTACCTCTATGTTTATAAAAATGCTTGTTAGGTATATCTCCTCCAAACATTAAGTAATCTCTTACTAAATCTTCATCATAGTTCCATCCTAAATCTTGTTTTTCTTTAGTAACATCGTTTAGGTATGTAAAGTTTATACCACTATTGTTCCAATATTCTCCATAACTTCTATACGAATTAGGAGTAGTACATACAAGTATTTTATCCATTGACATAAGGGTGGGTTAAGATATTATTCCATTCATCAATACGATTGAACTGATGTACTATTTTAAAATGTTTGTAGTGAGGTTGTATACCAAAACGTTTCTTAAGAGTATTTTTGAATCCCCAAGTCTCAAAGAATTGAGTAGGACCTCCTGTAGCACAATGTAATACCCAATTATCAAGTATAGTAAGCACCTTAGTTTTAGATTTAGGGTATTGGTAATGCACAATATTTAATGCTGCTTGATCTCTAATATCATGACCTGAAGAATGCCTACATAACTCAGACATATCTGTAAGTAAATCTATAAGGCTTTCACAAGTACCTGCTATAACCCCACTACATAGTATCTGTTTATCTTGTAATAATTTTTTATGCTCAGGAAAGCATTTAGAAAGTACATCCATATTCCAAGGCTCTTCACTATGAAGTATACCCTCAGAACCAAAAAATAAATTATACTTGTCAAAATCTAACCCATTAAAAGGATCACTTTGAAATACTACATCAAATACATCTGTTATAACAACTTGATCATATTGATCTTTTACGTCTCTAAGGGCTTGTATTTGTAGGTCTAAACGTTGGTTATTAATAGTTTGATCGTCAATGAGAGACACAGAGATATACCGGATGTTACTATTGTGTAACCTTGCTAAATCTTCTTGAGTAGGATCAACTGCTATAAGTACTACATCTCCATCACAATATTTCTTAAAACTATGATGCCATACCTTTATTTTAAAGATATGTTGACTTATATTATTTGATGTTCCTATAAGTAATTTTCTCATAAATTATATGTTTGTTTTTCTACCCAACCATCTTTTTCACTATAAGGCCATAGAGTATAAGAGTGAGGTTTGTTAACATTAGCTTCTACCCAGATAGTTAAATTATTTTTAAGATGATTAGCTAGATTATCTCCTTGTATATCTTTTCTATATAATTCATTACCGTCTTTATCTGATAATATAACGGCCATAAATGTATAGTCATTATGGTTAAACAAAGATGTGTTGAGATCTATAGCATGTTTAAATTTAGCTATATACTCTATATTGAAAGGTTCTTTACCTGGTATTTCATTATTACTACAGTTAGGTGTTATAGCTCTATCTGTAAATCTTATACCTGAATATCTTTCATACTGCTTTAGAGTTCTAACTTCTCCTAAGTCATATCCTTCAAAAGCTTTTTTGTTACAAGGACTACATATCTCATTATCTACACCTAATAATTTTCTAACCATAGAATGAGTATGCATATTTCTATCATTCCAGTTAGGATCATCATCCCATTGTTTTGTTCTACCTTCTCTTGTATATTCATGCCATGCTATAACCTTATGTGGATGAAAGATATCATAACCGTGGGTATAAGCTCTAACACCTATTGTTATTTCTTCTCCATGAAAGTAAAAAGAAGGATCATGTTGTACTTCCTTACAAAATTGACCTAAAGTAAAAGCAAAGTGTGCTGAATAAAATCTACCTGGTATAGGTTCAGTTAAAGTATTATCCATATAGTAAGGCATAAAGAATACTACACCTTCAGGAGTAAACCTATCAAAAGACATCCCCCATGGTACATTAACTCTACCTTGAGGATCATTATCTGGTTCATAAGAAGGAATGTAAGATGTTATAAGAGGTTTTTCATAACCTTTTTCTTGTAGTGATTTAAACATAGAGATAAGTTCTATATCCCAATCGTGTATAAACCTATGATGACTATCCAGCTGTAAGGTGTAAGTTTCACCATTATACTTTTGCTGTATTTTGTTTCTAGCCCAGCAAGCTCCTAAAGATTGTTTGTAAGGTATGTCTATAATTGTAACTCTCTTATCATCTTTGTATCTCTCTAAGGTATCCCATTTGTCTTCTTCACTATATTGGTGAGCTATACAAACGTTAAGAGAAACGTTATTTGAAGCTTTAGCAAATAAGTCATTAAGGGTAGGTAATAACTGAGGATCTCTATAAGATGCTATCTGAATAAAAATACTATCCTTCATTTGAACCGCTTAAGTAGTTATGTAAATCGTTTGATATCTGAGTAATAGCTATTTCAAACTCCTCCCAGGTTAAGTCTTTTTTATTATCTTCCATACTGTAATATAAGGTATTTTACTATAACTAGCAAGTTTTTTTAAAAAACGGTTGGTAGAAGAGGTAATTGTTCTTAAATTAAATTATATGGAATGGGTTATTAGTGCCTATGTATATAAAATGACGGGTCAGAGCGTCAAGAAAAAATTATTAGAAGCCTCTTATAAGTGTCCACCTCTGACTGGCCTTATAAGGGGTTTCATTTTTTAAATAAGTTAATATGAAATTATTAGCACAATCAAGTTACTGGGTAATGAATAAAGATATTACCAGAGCTTTAGGAAGTCTTGAAGCTTCATTAATACTGTCTTTACTATGTGATATGCATACAATGCACCCTGAGGAAGATATGGTATTTTGTAAGCAGTCTTATATAGAAAAAGAAACAGGTTTATCTTACCACCGTATAGGAAAAGCAATTGAACTATTAGAGTCGAGAAATTTAATCTATAGAGAGAGAGAAACTCAAACTCTACAACCTAAAATGCTCTACAAAGTATTAGAGGATAACGTATTGGAACTCTATAGGTTAAAAATTTAACCTCTATAGGTGAAAAAATGGGGGACATAATAATAATATATCTTATAAAGAATTAGGGGATAAAGAAAATAGTATGGATAATCTGGATAATATGGATATATCAAATATCTCTGAAGGATTATTAACACAACAACAAAGAGAATTAAAAGCTAAACAAATATTTCAATAGTTATGAATACACAAGAACAATTAAACAATCTGAATGAAAAGATAGATAAGTTAAATCTTAAGATGAATGCTATCTATGAGATTTTAAAATCTAACCAAAGTAATAATACCCAGAGTATATCTAAGATAGATAAACCAACCAAGATTAATAATTCATCTCAGAGTACTTTATCAAACAAACTAATACCTAAGTCAGATCTGGATTGGGATGGTATGATAGATACTATCTCAGATACAAAAGATAAAAATATACTATCCAGTATTTTTCAAAACAAATATCCAACTATTACTTCAGGACAGTTTAAGTTAATCTCAGACATTGTGTCTAAGCATGGTTTAACCCTTTAGTTAATACAATATATAGGAAAATACAGAGATACAGAGAGACACGTTATGTTACACAATAATACACAATAAATAATTAACTAATAACCAACAAACATGGAAGAAACTAAAATTTGTAAAGACTGTAAGAAAGAATTACCTATCTCAGAGTATTATCTGAATAAACAAAAAAGAGGTACTTACCCATACCCAAGATGTAAAAGCTGTCATAAGAAGAAAATGACACCTATATTCAACGAATGGAGAAAAGAAAATAGAGAACAATGGAATAAATCTATGAACTCAGCCGTTAAAGCTTTCAAAGAAAGAAGTACTGCAGGAATTTATTTACTACATACAGATAAAGGAAGGTATATTGGTTCAAGTAAACATATACAATTTAGAGTTCATCAACATAAAGACTCTACTCAGAAATGTATTGTGTCTCAGATGAATTGTAAGATCTTAAGCTATGAGATACTGGAAGAAGAGAACGATAAGGAGAGACGCTTAGATTTAGAGAGATACTATGTAAACGAGTTATTACCTGAACTAAATACTATATATCACCCAGATTGGTATAAGACAAGTACTGGTCAATGGGAGAAAAACTTAAAAATAAAGTTATGTATTACATTTACGAAATACCTGGAGTAAAGATTGGATGTACTTCTGATTTCGAAAGAAGACAAAAAGAGCAGAAAAATAAAGGTAAAATGATTCTTTTAGAGTCTTATGAAGATATTAATAAAGCATCAGAGAGAGAAAGAGAGTTACAGAGAGTTAAAGGGTACGGTATTGATACAACTTCTTATTTTAATGTCTGTAATAAACTTGTACCTGCTGCTCAAACTACTGAAGCTAAAACTAAAAAAGCTAAAACTCAATCTAAACAACGTAAAGGTAAACCTGTTCCTCGACTACAAACTCCTGAGGCTAGAAAAAAAAGTGCTATATCTAACAGTATAACTAAAAAGGTAAACCTGTTCCTAGACTACATACTTTAGAGGTACATCAAAAAATAAGTAGAAAACTCAAAGGCAGACCCACACCTCATTTGCAGAAGTACAATAACATGCGTAAAAAACAAATTATTCAATACGACTTGCAAGAAAACTATATTACCACATACGAAAGTATAACTCAAGCTGGAAAAATAAACGGTATCCCTTCTACTCAAATTAAAGATACCTGTATAGGAAGACAGAAAACCTGCAGGGGTTATATTTGGAAATATGCAGAAAAATAAACTTACAAACTTTGCCTATTTATCTTTATAGATTATAAAGTATTAACCCTTTTTATTTCAACAAAATGACTAAAGAGAATTTAAAAAGTTTAGTTAAGCAATATTTCAATCTAACAGAAAAAGCAGAAAATATCGAAAATCCTAAAAATACTTCAGAAGAAAAAGCTGAGAACTTTTCAGAAGCTACATTAGTAGACGGAACTAAAGTTACTAACATGCTTGATAGTGAATTTGAAGTAGGTCAAGAATTACACGTCATCCTAGAAGACGGTACTCATGTAATTGCACCAGAAGGAGATCATCAAACAGAAAGCGGTATTATGGTAACTGTTGACGCAGAAGGAAAGATTGTTGCAATTGCTAGACCTGACGAATCAGCTGAAGAAGAAGAAATGTCTTCTGACGATGAGGAGTTAAAAGAGGAAACAAAAGAAGAGATGGCCGAAGACGAAATGGAGACCGAAGAGGTAGCCATGGAGGACGGTGAAATCAAAGAAGCTATAATTGAAGCAATTGCTGATATTGTAGTTCCAGAAATCGAAGCTATGAAACAAAAGATGGCTGAGATAGAGGAAAAAATGAAAGAGTATATGTCAGCACCAGCTACAGAATCTACTCAAGAAGCTAAATTTAAAAAATTAAGTTTTAAAGCTGAAACAACCAAATCAGACTCACTTATCTCACAACTAAAAAATAAGAGATATGAGCAAATTTTAAACAAAACAAAAAAAACTAAATAACTATGGGACTTAACGTTAGCGCACTTAGCGATTTTAACAATGAGGTAGCTGGTAAAGTAGTACCAAAAATAGTATTCGAAGGATATACTACTTCTATCTTACCAATTCAGGAGGGTATCAAATACCAAGAACCTCTTAACTTAATGGATGTAACATTAAATGTACAATCTGGAAACTGTGTATCTACACCTTCTGGTTCATTAAATGCTACACAAAGAAACATTACTGTAACACAGCGTACATCTTTTGACGGATTATGTTTAGATGACCTAAACAGCAAGTACTTAGGTATTTCTGCATTAGAAGCTGGTTCTTACAATGAAACTTTTGCATTAGCAGAAACTTATACTGACATGATTGTTAACCAAATGAAAAAATCTGACGATGCTTTCTTATGGAACACAACTGACGGTTTAGGATTATTAACTTCTGGATCTACCGCAGGTGTTGTAACACCAGGAGGAGCTGTAACAGGATCATTTACTTCAGCAACAGCATTAGATGTTATTGATGGATTAATCGAAGCAATTCCAACAGATGTAAGTGATAGAGATGATTTAACAGTGTGGATGTCAGTACAAAACTTTAGAAAGTATGTTACTGCATTAAGAAACGAAAATTCTTTCCACTTTGATCCTTCTTCTGTTGAAAACAGAACAGGAACATTACAAATGCAATATCCTTTCCAAAACGTGAAAGTAGTTGGAACTTCAGGACTTAACGGTTCAGATAGAATTTGTCTAATGCCAGATGCATTTGCAGTAATTGGTGTAGATAAAGTAGACGACGAAACAAACTTCCAGTTGTTTTATGATATAAATTCTGACCAACTTAAGCACAGACTTAAATCTAAGTTAGGTGTACAAGTAGCATTCCCAGAGTATATCGTTTCTAACGATAAAAACTAAGAGAAGCAAATAAAATAATAGGGGTCTTTAATTAGGCCCCTTATATTAACTTAAAAACTTATAAAAAATGGCTTGTGATATTACATCAGGATTTACTTTAGGCTGTAGAGATAACGTAGGTGGTCTTAAAAACATCTACATCTTATCTGGATCAGTTAGTTCAGTAACAGCATCTGGTGGAGCTATATCAGACTTAGACGGGTCAGGAGTATTCTATAAATTCGAATTACCAAGAGAGGTAGGAGATTTTACAGAAACACCAACACCAAGTCTAACTAATGGTACAGTATTCTACCAACAAACAGTAAACGCAGCCTTCCATAAGTTACAAGCTTCTATTAGAAACCAAGTAAAAGTATTAGCACAGAATCCAGCATTAAAAATCGTAGTAGAGCTAGAAAATGGTTCAGAAGATAATGTAGGACAATTCTTTTATGTAGGTCAATACAGAGGAGCTACACTTACAGGAGGTTCAGCAACATCAGGTACAGCATTTGCAGATGCTAACCAGTATGCATTAACATTTGAGGCTACAGAGCCTTATCCAGCACAGGAAATTACCACATCAGGAGCATTAACAGATGCATTGACTGGTATTACCGTGTCATAAATTTTTTTCCATGTTTGAATAGAGGGAGGGTTACAATAGAGTGCTCTCCCTTTTTTCAGTAAAAGACAAAGTATGATTTTTCTTAACAGATCAGGAGATACAAATACCGTAGCACTATACCCAGAAGTAAGTGCTTCTTATGTTGGTAGTACATCAGGCAGTTACAGTTTACAGCTAATACAGGATTATGATCAATCTACAACTACTATTCCTGTAAATATTATAAACACACCTACAAGGTTTTCTCCAAGAATTATCTTACAATTTTCCTCAAGTCTAGTTCCTGAGTATTCTGGAATGTATACTTCTAAGTTATTAGAAGCTACTTTAGATAGATTGGTATGGGGTACTACAAACGTACAGTTTGGTTCCTTACATCAAAAATGGGGAGATTCTGAAGGACCAAGAGTAGTGCTAGATACAGATAGAGCATTAATATCAGGTTCAGACACACCTACATATTCACAATATAACAGTCCTCAGGAAACAGGAGCATATACAACTTATCATCAATAAAATGGCAGAAAAGAAAAAATAAATTTTGCAGTAGTAAACAGAAATGTTTCTAAATTAGCAAATTACCAAGAAAAGAAACAAGGTCATTACATTAAGTCTGGAGACGATAATAATTTTCCTCAATATCTACTGAACCTTTATAACAGATCAAGTATACATTCAGCAGCCGTAAATGCTGTTGTACAGGGAGTTATCGGAGGAGGATTAACCTCAGATGTAGAAATGTACCTCGAAAGAGCAAATAGTAAAGGAGAGAGCTGGAATGATATATTTGCAAAGGTAGCATTAGATGATTACTTACATGGAGCTTTTGCTTTAGAAATAATCTGGTCAAGAGATAGAAGTAGAATTGCAGAGGTTTATCATATAGATTTTTCTCACATTAGAGCAGAAGAAAAAGACCATAGAGGATATATACCAGGTTACTACATATGTGATAACTGGAAAGGATACAAGAAGACAACAGAAGATGATGTAATGTATCTACCTTGTTTTAACCTTGCTAAGAAACAAGATGAACCTTCACAAATTTACGTACATAGAAAATACAGACCAGGTCAATTATATTACCCATTACCTTCTTATAACGGAGCATTAAAGGTAATTGAATTAGATACCGAAATCGATAATTTTCACACTAACAATATACAGAATGGTTTAGCACCATCTCTAGCTATAACAACCTTTACTAACGGTGAAGAGGATGACGTAAAGGCTATAGAAGCAATGTTAAATAATTCTTATGGAGGTTCAGACAATGCTGGTAATCTAATATATATGGATGTTGATTCTCCAGATAATGCACCTAAGATAGAACCAATACCGCAAAATGGAGCAGATGGTTATTATACGGCAATCAACGATTTATCGTTACAGAAAATATTAACAGCACATAGAATTACTTCTCCAATGCTTTTAGGTATAAAAACTGAAGGTCAGTTAGGAGGTAGAACAGAGATGATAGATGCAATGCTATTATTCCAACATAACGTCATAGAACCTAAACAACAGGAAATACTTAAGTGTCTAGAATACTTACTTAAAATAAACTATCCAGATATTATTTTAGGTGTTGAGACTACTCAATTATTTGAAGACGGTACTACAGAAGAAGAGGTAGTTACATCGGTAGAGACTGACGATGCTGATGATGCAGAAATCAATAACGAATTAACCATAGAATAAAATGACAAACACGTTCTTAATTAGTGAAGCCAAAATTAGAGAGTATACTACGTTAGATAATAATGTAGATTCAGCTCTCATAAAAAATGGTATTAGAGAGAGTCAGGATATAAAACTTCAAGCTGTTATTGGTACCTTACTATATCAAAAGCTTATTTCTCTGGTAGATTCTGGAGATATTAGTACTAGTGCATTTGCAGACTATAAGTATTTGTTAGACACATACATTCAAGATTATTTACTATATGCTGCAGAGTATTACATTATAGATTCAATATTCACAAGAAGTAGAAATAACGGGCTAATAAGACCTAATGGAGGAGAGAATAGTGATGTAGTAGATAGAACTGGATACAATATGAGAAGACAGGCTATCGAAAATAAAATGGAATACTACCAAGACAGATTAAGAAGATATCTAATTGAAGAAGAAGTACTATTTCCAGAGCTAAATGCTTCTAATAAATTATATGAGCAGTATCCTGATTACGAAACGGCATACGGTTCACCATTTGTATTTGGTAGAAAAGGTAAGAATGCAATGGCAGCTAATGAATGCGGATTACCAGTATATGATTCATCAAGAAAACAATTCCCTCAAAATTATTATGGATACGGTAGAAAAGGAAACCTACCTAAATAAGATATAGACAATGAGCAACAATTTACAAAACCAATTTATTGACGAATCATTTCAGAAACTGGTACAGGTATCTGGAAGTGTATTATTAGACGGGACAGGTAGTTTACTTAACATAACTTCTGTATCAGCTTCCCATGCACTAAATGCCGATCAAGCAGACACTGCAGATGTAGCAAATACAGCAAATGCAGTAGCATGGAGTAATGTAGTATCTAAACCTGTAGGTCTTGTTTCTTCATCAGCACAAATATCTACTATAACAGGTAGTCTTATAGAAACAGCTTCTGCAGTAGCTTCTACAATTACTTTTACAAAAGGAGATGGAAGTCAATTTGATGTAGTAGTCTCCCAAAGTGGTTCAGTTGAATCAGCATCTTACGCAACCTTTGCCGCAACAGCAGGAGAAGTAGCTTTTGGAGATGTAACAAGTAAACCTGCTTTAGTTAGTGGCTCTGGTCAAATTACCTTATCTGATACTATTGGTTATTCAACTTTTAGTTCAAGCATAGCGACAGGGATTTCCACTAATAAGACAGATATAGATGCATTAAATGCAAAGACTCTTATATCCGGTTCATCACAAGTAACTTTAAACGATACAACTGGAGATTTAGATGCAACTAGAATAAACGGTACTGTTGCTACAGCTACAAGTTCATCTCATGCATTAAAAGCAGATACTTCAGATACAGCTACATCAGCATCTTATGTTACCGGTCAAGAAAATTATGCAAGAAAAGACCAAGATAACGTCTTTATAGGAAACCAAACATTTAACAATATAACAGTAAATGGTACTGGTTCTTTTGCATACCTACAACAAGTAACTGGTTCAGTTAAGAAGATAGGTGATGCATTTATTCAATTGAATACTGATACTCCAGCACAAAGATATGGAGGAATAAAAATAATCGATAGTGGATCTGCAAATGTAACTGCTTCTTTCCAATGGGATGGTGAGAAAGATATATGGATGCAAGTAGAAGCAGATGGTACATCAGCAGGATTCTTAACAGGATTATCTGGTTCATTAGGTACTGAAGCATTCCCTACTAATAACTATATTCTTAAAGGAACAGGAGGACACCAGGTAGTAGATTCTTCTATCACAGATGACGGTTCTACAGTAACAGTAAACGGAGACTTAAATGTAACAGGAGACTTCTTAGGAACAATAGTAAGTGCTTCTCATGCATTGAATGCCGATAATGCTATAGCTTCTCAAACAGCTACTTCAGCATCACATGCTATTATAGCAGATAGTTCATTATCAAGTAATACAGCAACTTCAGCTTCTCACGCAGTAAATTCAGATACTTCTATAGTAGCGGTAAACCTAACATCTGGAGATAAATCACATACCGGTGTAATAACACAGACCTTTAATGCACCTGCAGTAAACAATGAAGAAGCATTTTATAATGTAAACAATGTAAGTATTGCAGGTAAATCTTATGATAGAGTATTTTATGGATTTGCAGATTATAGCGGTTTTGGTTCAGACTTTGAAGATTATTTTGCAATAGAATACTATGACGGATTTGGATACAACTACGGATCTGAATTTAACCTAAATGGTAAGAGTGCTAAGATAATTGCAGTACCATCTGGTTCAGGATTTGGTCAAAGAGCATACATACAAGCACAAGATACATTTACAGGAACATCCCAAGCAGATGTACAAGGTAATATAGTTAAAGTAGGAACGTTAAACTCTACAGATATTACTATAGGTAAATCAGGTGCACAGTTAGATATAACAGGTAATACTACTATAACAGGAAGTTTAGATGTAACAGGAGCAGTAACTATAGAAGGTAATGCTACGTTCAACAGTAGAGTACAAGGAGGTGTTACAGCAATATCTATAGCTTCTAATACAGGTTCATTAGATGTTTCACAAGGTAACTTCTTTACAATTACCCTACAAAACGGTATTGATACACACCTTGATGCTTCTAACATAGTAGCCGGACAAACTATATCAGTTAGAGTTAAAAATAATGCAACAGCAGCAGGTACCTTATCATTTAGTTCAGACTTTAAGTTTGCAGATGGTACAGCACCAACAGTAACAGCAACAACAAATGCAGAAGATATACTTACATTTATTTCTTTTGACGGAACAAGCCTATACGGAACATCAGTATTAAACTTATCATAATATGTATATACCATATGCCTTTCAACAAGGAGCAACAGGAGTAGCAACTATAGAACCATTTACTGGAGACTTTTATGATGGTTTTGAAGGTGATACAATTGCTCCTGTCAGAACTATAAATCAATTTTCAAATGGAGATTTGATAGTAGGGGGTAAATTTACTGTATACCAACAAGGACAAGCTAACGTAACAGTATACGGTGTTACATCATTAGAAAGAACAACAGGAGATATAGTATCAGGATTTACTAGTCCTTTTACTTCTCAAGTAGATGTTAGAGTAGTTAGAGCAGACAATAAGAGATCAAGCGGAACTGCAACAGATTTACTTGTTGTAGGTGATACTGCTACTCCTTATATTAGATTTTTAAACAGCGATGGATCATCACAATCAGGATGGCCTTCTTTTAACGGTAGCGTAAGAGCTGCAGCATTTGATCAAAAAGGAGGTTTATACTTAGGAGGTGACTTCACAACAGTAGGGGGTACTTCAGCAAATAGAATAGTAAAGTTAGATATAGCAACAAAATCTATTGATACATCTTTTGCTTACGGTACAGGATTTAACAACACAGTAAACTCAATAGATATTGATTACACTAATGAAAAAATACTGGTAGGCGGTAACTTTACAATCTTTAACGGTAGTAGTGCAAACAATGTAAGAGCACTTGTTAAATTAGACACTAATGCAAGTGTATCAAGTGGATGGAATAGTGTTATAGGTACTGTATCTAGAAGACAAGTGTTTATGTGTAAGTTTAATTCTGATGCAAGTAGAATAGCAATCTGTGGAGACTTCTTTGAAATAGAAGGAGCTAATGCATACAATAACGCACAAGTAGATGGAAATGGAGAACTATTAACAGGATATACCTATATTACACAAGAAGTAGGTTCTGCCTTTCTAGCAGCATATCATAATGATAAAGCAGTATTTTGCGGTGGTAATAATGCAGGTTTATTCACAGATAGGATACCAGGAGGTTCAGGAGTAACAGCTAGTCCTACTTGGAAAGCATTATCTACAGGGTATGTAGATAGTACAGATTGGGTATACCCTAACGGAGATTATTCTCCTTCTAGAGCTTACGTATGGGATTTATACCAACAATCAGATGGAACAGCAATCTTAGGAGGTTATTCTGTTAAGAACTGGCAAACGGCTACAAATAACGGTATAGTGTATGTAGATACAGATGGTTCTTTCTTAGGATAGAAAAACACAATACATAAAAATAATTCCACTGCCATGGACGCTACCTGACAGCAGGTGTTAGAGACCCTTACAGAAATGTAGGGGTTTTCTTTTTTACGGAATAAGTTGCTAATTATAAGAAAAAATACTATACTAATATATGACTATAGAACAAAAGAAACAATATTACATATACGAAATACCTGGAGTTAAAATAGGGTGTACTGTTAACCCTTACTTTAGAGTTAAAATAGGACAGGGCTTTAAACAGTACAAAATACTTGAACAACATAACTGTATATATAAAGCTTCTGAAAGAGAATTACATCTACAAAAACAGTATGGATATCCTATAGACAATGTACCGTATTACAAAACCATACAAACCCAATCTATAACACTACGTCCAGATATTAGGGCTAAAGCCGCTTTAGGTATAAGTAAAGCGTGTAAAGGAGGAAAAAAACCTAATGTTAGTAAAGCTAAGAAGGGAGTATATATGCCCTGGCTTTATTCAGAAGAAGTACTTAAAACAAGAGGTCAAAGTAGGAAACAACCGATACTACAGTTCTCTATAGACGGTAAATTATTGAAAAAATGGGATAGTGTTACTGATGCTTCTAATATTTTAGGAATTAACATTAGTGGAATTTGTAACAATATATCAGGTACTTCAAAAAGCTCAGGAGGGTATATATGGAAAAAAGCTTAACACAAGATGAAAAAACAGTAAGAGAGGAACTAAAAAAGTTGTGGCCTCAATTACAAATAAATGAACGAAAAATATTAGGTTCAGCATATGATAGGTACTCTGGAGACTTAATGGCTGTAGCAGTTGAATACTTTCTTAACAAACCTATAGAAAATCAACTAAAAGCTATAAAGGAAGGAAAGATGGAACACTACATTACTTTTATTGCAAATGTACAAGCTAAATCTTCTACTACTAAATTTTATAACCTATATAAGAAGCACAGTCTTAACCAAAGAGTACTTTATGTAGATTATAACTATGGAGATAACTACCTAAATAAAAATGGAGCTTTTCATGACGAAGAATCAGAAGTTTATACGTGTATGAAAAAGTTATAGAAAGCTACAACCCATTTAGTAAGATGATAGTTGAAGAAATAATATATAATAAACAGAAAGTATCTAAGGTATCAGAGAAGTATAATATACCATATGTAAGTTTAACAAACGAATTTAAAAATAAAAAGAATCTTAAAAGAAAATGCAAACACTGTATGTAAACATAGTACTTTCTATTCTTTGTATCTCCCTAATTGTAAAACACTATCTTATACCAATCTATACAAAATATAAGAAAGATAGAGAGAGACAGAGAGTTACACGTAGTAACAAAGAGAAAGAGTATATAAAAGAGGTTGTAAGAGAATACTTACAAGAACTTAGGAACGATGATTGAAAATAATATATTTAATATTGTACAGGTTAGCTGTCTGGCAGTATTTGTAGCTAGCTATTTTGAACCTATACAGAAGTACAAGCAAGGTTTTATTGATCTATTTCTTCCCATTTTTGCTTTTTACACGATCATCAATAAAATCTTTAATTGCAGTAAGTGTTTGGGATTTTGGTTAGGTCTCTTATTTTTCTATTCCCCACTTGCTGCATGCTTGTCTTCTATAATTGCTTATATTATATCATTTTTTCTAGACAAAATAAGATACTGGTATGAAAGCTGAAGAAAGAGAATGGCTCATAAATGAGTTTCCTAAATACAAAGGAAGAATGTTAAAAGGACAAGTAGTAAGTAATTACCTTGAGGCAGAGAGAATATTATTAAACAGACAAACAATAAATAAAAGGGAGTGTGACTGTGATAATACAGACATGGCCCGACAAACAGATAGGTTATATGAAAGGTGGTTGGAACAAGGCTAAAGGAATGAGCGGTTATGTTTCAGATGAGACATGTCAAGAAGTAGAAGCTTTAATATATAATGATTTAAGTCTAGACAGTATATTTGAACATGTACTTTCAGACGGGACAGTTAAAGAGTTTAACGAAGAGTTTATCAAACAAATATTACTACCAGGAGAAAAATACATACAGGTGATACCAGGAGATGTATTTGCATATACCAGTTATGCTAGATTAATCAATACCCATACAAAGAGATTAATAAGACCTACTATTACAGAAGCTAATATTTTGGTTTACAATAGAAAGGATAGGTATAATGCAAAAGAGATTTTTGACCAGCAGGGTTGGGAGTTTGATTTAGATAAACTTACACAGAGGTACATAGATAATGATTGGAAGTGTTCCAAAGCTAGGTACTTAAGAGAAAGAGATAGAAATAATGACGCATAATATATGGAACTATAAGGGTCTCCCCGTAACAGAGATACAAGACATGCCGGAAGGTAGTGTTGGATTTGTTTATGTAATAACAGACAGAGAGACGGGTAAATACTATATTGGAAAAAAGAGCTTATATAGTACTGTTAGAAAACCGCCTTTGAAAGGATATAAAAGAAAGCGAGTAATCACCAAAGAGTCAAACTGGAAGGTATATCAATCATCCAGTAAAGAGGTACAATCATGGATAGATCCAGAACGTAAAATACTAACATACTGTAAAAGTAAAAAGGAATTAACGTATAGAGAGATAGAGGCATTAATAAAGATGAATGTATTGGAGGATGATGCTTCTTTAAATGAGAATATATCTGGAAAGTTCTTTAAACATGAATTCAGTCAATAGAGCTATTTATTATAAACAATATATAATCACAATAAAATGGCAGGTAAGATGCTACCAAAAGGAGAAGTAGAAAAGAGAGTAAGTGAATGTTACCGTCTTAGATACGAACAATCAGATAGTATAACCCAAAGTAAATGGGTAGAATACTGTCATGAGGTATATGGGGATAAGAGTGAACAACAATATTGTGCATATTGGGCTAAAGCAAAACAAATGTACGATAATGAATGGAGAGATAGATTAAATGAGTTATTAGGTCCAGCCACAGAAAAATTAAGAGAACATCTACAAGGACCAGACGGAAGATTATCAGATGCTGCCATAGCTAAAATATTTCAGTATACAGGTAATAATGTAGAAAAGGTTGAGGCTAAGGTAGATGCAGAGATAAAGGTTAAATTTGGATCACAAGAATAATTTTCTTATTTTATAAGTATGGCAGAAACTTATTGTATATATCACGTACCTGAATTAAAAAAGATAGGGTGTACCGCTGACCTTAAAAGGAGATCAAATGATACCGAGTATAGAGGTAAGTACAAACTTATACCGTTAGAAAATCATACCGATAGAAAGATAGCATCTAATAGGGAGAAAGAGCTTCAAAGAGAGTTCGGATATGAAGTAGATGATAGTTCATTTTGGTCCATTCAGTTTAGTATCCATAGCCCTAAAGCAAGAGCTAAGGTAGGTAAGAAAGTTAGTAAAAGACAAAAAGGTAAACTACCTAAATCCCTTAATACTAAAAAAGCTAAGCAGAATCAAATTAAAGGCAAACGTAAACAAGCCGGACGTCCTATGAGTCAATGGACTAAAGACGGTCAATTGGTTCGTAGATGGGAAGGGTATTGGCAGATATGCTTAGAGCATAATAAACCTACAGCAGGAATGGGAAGTATTATGTCTAATGCAAATGGAAGATCAGCATCAGCTTACGGGTATGTTTGGAAATATGATGATATATGAACGTAACTCTTTTTACTCCCTACCCTAAACAGAAATCTTTTATAGATGGTTTCTTACAATCAGATAAAATGTTTGGTGTTGTGGTTAGTCCAAGAGGTGCTGGAAAAACATTACTAGCATCCAATCTTGCTTTATATTGGGCATTACAAAATAATAATCAAAAATGCTGTTGGGTATCTCCTGTCTATAGTCAGGCAAGATCGGTGTTTGACCAAATAGTTACTGCCGGTAAAGATATAGTCCAATCAAGTAACAGGATGGAACTTATAGTAAACCTAATAAATGGTTCTAGTATAAAGTTCTTATCTGCTGATAGTCCAGACAGTATTAGAGGATATCGTTTTCAGTATGTTATTATAGATGAGGCAGCATTCGTTAAAGACCTCACAATACAGCAAAATATTCTACCTACATTAAACCCCACTGGTAAAAATGTCTTCTTATATCTACACCAAAAGGACGTAATCATTTTTATGAATGGTTTATTAGAGAGGATGTTTATTCTAGTAGATTTAAATTAGAAGAATGTCCTTACATCAATCAGGAGGTTATTGATAGTGCAAGAAAAAGTCTACCAAGAGAAATATTTAGACAGGAGTATGAAGCAGCATTTGTAGATAGTTCCAATGATGTGTTCCAGGGTATAGATAATGTATCTTCAGTTAGTAGTTACACAAAAGGTACAGGACAGGATGTGTATGTAGGTATTGATACGGGGTTAACATCGGATATGTCTGTATTAGCTTGTATCTCTCCTATGGGTAGAGTACTTCATATACAAAGTATTAACAACCAAAATATTAACACCATAGCAACGGTTTTTATCTCCATCATGAAAACATACAATGTTGTAGGAGGGTTTATTGAAATAAATGGAATAGGTAAGGCAATGTATGATTTAGTATCTCCTAATTTTAGAAAGATAAAACCTTTTACTACCACACAGGATTCTAAAACGGATATGGTAAGAAAAATGATAAATGATATAGAAACTCAAACTATAGAATTACCTACAGTAGATTTATGTCCTGAACTACACACTGAATTTACTCAGTTTACATATAAGATGTCTCCTACAGGTAAGCTTTCTTTTGGACATATATCTGGAGGACATGATGACATAATAGATGCTTTGCTAATGGCTAATTATTCTAGAGTTAAGTTTTTAGAAAGAAAGCCAATGACAGTAAGATCAGGTGGTAGAAAAGTAAACCCAACATGGGGTAGTATGCCAACATAGGAACTAAAAAACAACATAGATATTTATTTG
>FUIF01000913.1_pt1 | contig 17686 bp, 27 predicted proteins | sample 1003461 | NCBI WGS metagenome assembly FUIF01 (sample SAMEA80401918, study PRJEB19352) | marine metagenome | reverse complement strand
AAAAATTTTAAAGAAAAAAAAATATTGTTAAAAAATTATGTTATTTGCTCTTTTTAAATCTCAACAGAAATAGAATCTCCTTTAATTTCAAGAGTTCTTAAATGTGCTACAAATGAATGAATTAACATATTCTCTCTATCTGCTGTTTGAGTAGGATGATTGTATTCTAATTGAACTGAATAATCTTTACCACGAGTATCATATACACCATCATTGAGAGAAAGAGCACGACCTATGACTGCGTTGCGTTGGAATGCTTTGAATGAATGAGGTTCTATACCAGCCATCAATAATGCTTTTTCTAATTCAATCAAAGGAACTTGAGAGATACTGGTTTTTGAAGCACTTAATGTAGTATCAACTTTTCTAGATGGTTGAAGGCGATTTTCATAGGTCATTTGATAAGCACTTAAACCATTCCATATACCTCTTAAACCATTAGAATTACTACGAACAACTAAATCTTTTGGATCTGATTCAATCAAATAAGTTCCATTACAACTAATAGTATCAGCAGTTCCTTTAGTATTACTGGCGACTGGTATGTGTAAAATACTACGAGCTCTTGAGTTATTGAGTGGAAGTCTAACCGTTGCGTTTACTTCAGAAGACAATAATGAATATTTGTAGTTAGTGTATGAAGGATAATCATATCTCATAGTTCCTTGTTGACTTAAACCTCTCATTAATGATTGAGTGTAACCATCAGGCATCTTAACTTCTCCAACAATCAAATTAACATTCTTTAATGTATACGAAGCTTCATAGGAAGTTCTAGTATCAACAGCTGTAGAAAACATAGCACTCTTACCAGTAACTAATGAAGCACTTGTAACAGCAGCAGTAGAATCTTCACAAGTAATCTTAATAGCTCCATTTCCTGAATCAGCAGTAGCATCATATTCAATAGTTTTAATTTTGAAGTGTGGAGCATTAGTTAGAGAACCATCAGTAGCAGTTGTAATAGATGCGTTTGTAGTAGAGCCATTAGTAATAGAATCAATATCTATAAACTGGAAGGTTTCTCCCACAACCATCGGAAAATTTTGAATACCAATTTGATTGTTAGTTCTCTTTACGAAAAATGAAGGAAGAGTTTCTCCAATACCTAATGAAGCATTAGCATCTGTTTTACCTCTGAATATTGGATTCAAAGAAGGGTATCTTTCTTTAAGAACACCATCTAATTGTCTGAAAACGAATCTTGGTTCTTCAGTCAAAATTTCTAGACGGACACCATCAACTAACATATTAGCAAAAACACGCTCACTTTGGAAAATTCCTGATGGTATTGGAATTAATACTTTAGCACTAGTAAAGTCAGCATTAGTAAAAGAAGCACTTGTAGTTTGTGTATTGTCTTCTCTCTTGAAGTAAGGATTGGTAATAGTATTGTTACTATTTGTGCAAGTTTGACCTAACTCTCCACGATTAAATGGATTCCATTTGGTAGCACCTTCAGTTAAACACCTCTTATTCTTTAAAGTTTCATTTGTATCATAATCATATCTTACAGTAGAAAGCACATTCACATTGTTTATTTCTTCAAGCAATACTCCTCCATTTGTAAGAACTCTAATATCTCTGATTAAAGTTTGTGTAGCAGATTCACTATCTAATTGAAGTCTAGTAGGAACTGCTCCATCTGGAAAAGTAAGAGAAACATTACATTCAATGTAACAATCATTTGGTTGGAAGAATTGAATGGTAGGTGGAATGAAAAAGTTAATACGCTGTTGTGGATTGAAATCTAAACCATTATCAGCTGGTATACTTTTTGTTTCTTGAGCAATAGGAATCATATCTTCAGCACGAAAAAAAGAGGAGGACATTTATTTATAATATAATAAATAAAAAAATTTCAGAATTTCTCGGAATTTACATAAATTTTAAAAAGAGGAACTTGGTCTAATTTGAGCTGTATTATCCATTGTTCTTGAAGCTATCATTCCTTGAGATGCGAGTATAGGACTAACTACTTGTGATTGTGCTTGTGCGTTTGCTGTATCTTCATCTTTAGATTCTCCATTTCGGTCAGCTGTCTTTTGACCTATTACATCTTTAAGTTCTCCAACTGTTCCAGTAACCGCTTCAACTGCTCCTGATAATGCTCCTATTGGAGCTAGAAAAGGTAAAGCAAGAGACACAGCATCTATTCCACCACTAACAATACCAGCAATATCAGAAGCTTTATCCCAACCATTCATTTTTTTATAATCTCCATCTGTTATCTTTACAATATCAGTTATACCACTTGTAATACCCATAGCAGTTCCAGCTACTTTATTAACTGTGCTTATTGTATCTGTAGCTTTACTTATCCTATCTATACCTTCATTTAATCTTGAAGCAAGTTTATCACTTTCAGTTACAGTTTCTTCTGTTTCTTCTACTGCTGGTGCTCCTGAACCTGCTGTGGAACTTCTAGCTCCTTCTGTTCCTTCTTGACTGATTCATTAGCAGGAGGTCTATTTGTTCCTTGTGCTTCATCTCTAGCTGGATTTTGAACTTGTGATGTTAAAGGAGCAGTTGTAGAATTATCTTGTGGTCTTATTAATGTTAAATTTGATTCTTGAGATCTTAATGCTGGAGCTCCTAATATATCTCTAACACCAACTCTAGCTCTCTCTGTAACTTCTCCACCACCACCTCTAATAAAATTTCCAACATTACTATTAGCAACTGTATTTCTTAAATCAGATAAACCTGAACCAACACCTGTTAAACCTTTATTCATTCCACCAGCAATTAAAGATAATCTATCTCCAGCTCCAGCTCCTCTCAAATATGCTTTGAATCCACCTGCTTTATTAATATCTTGATACATACTATAAAACTGACCTACATCATTACCAACTGTAAATAAATCTCTTGAACCACTAACTACTTCATCATTTCTTTCTTGTTGATTTAATGTGGATAAGTTACTATTTAATGTTCTTTGTAATTCATCTATAGTTCTTTTTCTAATATCTTCAGACATTCTGTTAGCTCTAATAGCTTCAGAAGTCATAGCATTTTGATTAGATATTCCTTCTTCAAATCCAAAATCACTCATATTTATAATATATGATTGATAAAAAATATAAATTAAAAAAAAGAGTTATTTATTCATCATCTGTTTCTTCATTTGTTTCTGTAAAGTTTTGTCCCTCTGCTATAAGTTTTTCAAAGTTATGGTATGCTTTAGGAGGATTACTCTGTAAATCTAAGTGTAAAAAATCATATCTATTAGGGGTAGCCTTTCTGTATATCTCTAAAAATTTTTTCTCTCCACCAAAATTATCTCCATAAGATTCTGCTATTAATTTTAGCTCTTTGATATTAGGGAAAGGACTACCAATAATGACGTTCGTTGCATTAGCCCTAATGACTGGACTAACAGCACCTGTGAATTTTTGACTACTGAACAAGTAGAGACGTACGTTTACGTGCCTGAAGCGCGAGGCGAGAGCATTAGCACTGGAATTTTGAGGGATTGACCCCAAACAATCATCTACTATAATTGCTATGTCTTCCATCTCTTCTTTTGTTTCAAATCTTTTTTGTTTAGCTACAATACCATCTATAATTGAATCATCATATTGGTCAAATGTATTAAATGCTTGTCTAACATAACGGCTTGTAATATCATTTGCGATTGTATTACTTATTATATAAGTCTCATCAAATCTCTCTTGAGCATTGTAAAAATCTTCATTAAGTAAAAGGTTACTAATAATGGTTGAATTAGAAACAGATATATTATTACAGTAAAATCTATGTTCTTCACTATCTACTGTAATATCATAACATTGAACTTCTCCATAATACTCTTTTTTATTTATTTTACTAATACCAGTTTTAGTTATAATTTCTTCATTATCACAATCTTTCATTTGTTTCATTCCATTTTTAGTATGAATTTTATGATTTTCAGTTAATATCAATTCATTATTATTTTCTAGAACAATTTTATAACATTTTTTAATTCCTTGTTTAATAACATCTTCTACTTCTACAAATCCATTATCAGTAAATACTTTATCTCCAATATTAACATCTTTGATATATTTATTACCTTTTTCTGTTTCTACTAATGAATATTCAAATAAGCACTTCCCAGTTTTCACTGGAGATATCATTAATACAAGTGCCCCACCACCAAATCCTTCTACTTGTGGTAGATGTGGATGAACTGGAGGATGTTTAGATGGTATAGGGTCAGGGTCTTTTACTCTGTATATTTTAGGCACATTTCCTTCCATTATATATATTTATAGAAGATAAAAATTTAACTGAAATTAAAACAATGAGCATATGGATCATATGGCTTTTTAGATATTTGAGATATTTGTCTTTTAATCATATCTGATTCTCTCTTTTCTTTTTCAGATATGATATTTTGTTGTTGTTTCTGTTGTTTTCTTTCTTTTCTAATTTTTTCATATCCTTGTATACCTTTTGCAATCAATGCTTCAATATCCAATGTTCCATTTTCTTCTTTAAGTGTTTTGTGATTTAATGGTTGTTCTCTGACTGAACCAGCTTCTCCATAGGAACGCTCCACAACAGCATTAGTGTGTTCTTCAATTTGTTTTACTTGTTCTGTGTTTTTAGGTTTTAATTTTGAAATTTCTTGTTGTAGCATTTCTATTTCTTGTTGCTCTTTTAAAATCTCTAATTCTTCTTCTTGTTTTCTTTTTTCTTCAAGTAACTTCTTTTCTTCTTTTAGTTTTTGTTTCAATGCTTTTGCTTCTTCTCTCTTTTGTTTTGCTTGTTCTCTTTCAAGTCTTTTTGCTTCTCTTGATGCTTGTGCTTTTTCTCTCATAAAATCTAAATGTTGTTGCTGTTTGTCTGTAAGTGGTTTCTTACTTCTTCCATTCTTACCTGTCTTACTAGGTGGTGGTTGTTCTATTTCTTTCGGTTCTTCAATAGAAGCTTCAGGAACTTTATTACCTTTTCTTCCAGTAAATACTTCCTTTGAATCTACTACTCTTTTATCTGATTCTGGTTGTATAGTTGTATCTTCTTCATCAAGTATAGGTTCTTCAACTATTTCTTCCTTTGGTGGTGGTTCAACAGTAGGTATGATATTCTTTTAACTTTAGGCATTTATAATATATAATAGATAAAAAAATAGAAATAAAACTTAAATATTTGATTATTTTTCCATAAATTAATTTATAATCATTTATAAAGATGCTTTTTCTCTGATATGTAATGTTATAACAGTAGTTCCTGTTAAATCAGTAACAATCTTCTCATCAATATTAACAAAATCAATCTTTAATTGATTAAGAAGTATATCTTCAGTATTGTTGAGGTCTAGATATACAGGATTAGTAACATCAAAATTCAATGAACCGACTTCTTGATTTGTATTATCATATCTAGGTATAGTTCCAATAATTTTAGATATACCACTTTGTGCTCCATTAAAAGATGTAATTGGTAGATCATTTATTCTGATAAAGCTATTGTGTCTTGAGTATGGTGTAGGAACACTAATAGAAGTTATATGATAATGAGATGAACCTGCTGGATCTAAATCATTACCATTTCTACTTCTAGGAATTTCTGTTAATGGAGCAAAACCTAAATATTCATTACAATTTGCTCCAAATACTTTAGCAAATGGATTTTCACTTCTATCCATATATCTTGAAGCTCTATTCATTGGAGAGTGTTCTAATATGAAAACATTTGAATAAGCAACACCACCACTAGCATTCAATCCAGTTAAGGAAGCACTTGAAGATACTGTATGACTTGTTTTATAAACTCTTCTGAAATCAAGTGTTTCAATTGCTTCAACTCCATAATCTCCTAATAATTTACCAGCACAACAAGCTCCATAAAAGTTACTAGCTCCATATGCTAGAACAAAGTTAGCTAGATTACTAGTTCCTTCAAATGTTTTTCTACCATTATATTGAACTAAACCTATAGAAGCATTTTGAACACTAATATCAACAATAGGATAAAGATAATTAAAACTTTGTCCTATTCTTTTAGTAGTATGTGGCCATTTTGAAGGGTCAGATGAATCAGCAAGTTTCTTCCAACCTCCAGTTACTGCCGTTTTATCATATATTTCAATTAACATTCTTTCTCCAATAGCAGTAAATTTAATATCTGTATATGAAGCATTATTCCAAGTTGTAAAAGTTGCTCCACTAAAATCTGTATTAGCAGCGGTGCTATTCCAGTATTGAATTTCACATTGTGTAAATTCATTATTTTTCACAGCACTTTGATAAACTCTAATTTCATTTGTTGCTTCTTCAACATAAACAACATAATCAAAAAAGAAGTTTCCAGCATTTGTAAAGTAGCTTGGTTCTTGACCTAAACTCTGAACACTTCTATTTCTTTTGTATGTATTTGGAGCTTGATTAAATAATTCTTTAGGTCTAGTTAAACCAACTTGAAAACCACCATCACTAGCATTTACTCCAATATGAAATGTAGCACTGCCTTCACTTAAAGCCAGTGGAAAATCAGGAGCAATAGCAACACATTCATAATCAGAATCATCTTCAGATAATCTGGTAATAACTGGAAAATCACTTCCTGAAGTATTTGTTGTGCTTGAATATGTAGAAGCATTTGCGTCTTCTGTATACAATTCTGAATCAGGATGAGCTGGTAGGAATGAAGCACTTGTATCAGTAGTTCCTGAACCATTATTGAATTGGTCAAATTTAAATTTAAAACCATTGAAAGTTCTATTCTTTGATGCTACTGTAGTATCTATTTCAAATTCAACACTTCCTTTTGTTCTAAATTCAGGATGAAAGATAGCTCTTTGATTTAAATCTAAAGCTTTTAATAGATCACTAGGAGTCATAGTTTGTCTTCCAACATTATCTAATACTTCTATACTTTCAGGAACAGTTCTAGCTTCTTGAGACCTAGTTAAAGTATATGGAACAGGTATATTGACTCTATCCCTTAATGATACATCTTGAGATGAACCTAACTCATCTCCAGTGTATAAGTAATAGCCATTGTTGTCTTGAACATCAAAAGCATCAATTCTATTGATTTTTGCACTTAACAGGGCTACCTCTGAATTCTTTTTAATTCTAATAGGATTTGAAAAGTGATTGTTATAACTAGCTGGATTTTCAATTGTAACTCCTTGAGCTTTACTATCTACAAGGTCATATTCTTTTTGTGAAGAAGGAGCAATAATAAAGGACATTTATATTTTATACAATATTTTTTTATAAAATAAAAAAAAATAGCACTTATTATATAATGCCCAAAAAATCAAAGAAAAGTAAGAAGAAGTATTACAAACCAATTGATAATAATGTAGGTATGTTAAGACCTAATGTTGCTTTACAATTTCCAATAGGTAATGCTATTCAAGAAGAAAAAAAACTACCAAAAGATATATTTGTTAAGAATGAAACCAAACAGAAAAAAGTAAATCGTAAGAAGTCTTCAGGATATTAAAAGATTCATTAGAACCTCCTTTTTTATCCGGATGATATCTTAATGATAATTTTCTATATTGTCTTTTTAATTTTCTCAACTTTTCTTTTTTATTAAGTCGTATGAATTTATCATAGTTTATTTCTAGAAATTCATATTCTTTATATTTATTCATTTTACTTTCTTTCGTAAAAACAAAATCAAATTGCTCTTTAAAAAATTCTCTAAACATTCTTTCAGTGAAGTCTTTAGAATATTCTTCCCATTCTTTTTCCCTTCGTTCAGACCGACATCTTTTACAACATCCTGAACAACCTTTATAGTAACCATAAGGACATTTTTGAAAATCATATGGATTACATTCATCTTCAGAATCAGATGAATATTCTTCAAACATAATATATCATATATTTTTATAATCATATAATTCTTATATATTTAATATTTCTATAATATAGAATAGAAATCATATATTTATAAATCTCAAATTTCTCAGAAAAAACTTTTATTTTTTTTTGATTTTTTTTTCTGAAATATAGCATCGCACAATCTGCGATGATTGGTCGCACAATCTGCGATAATGGTCGCACAATCTGCGATATGTGTCGTAAAATCTGCGACCATCTATAATTATTTTGACTTTCCATTCAAAATATCAATTTGTTTTTGATATTCATCAATTTCTTTCTTTTGTAATTGATTTAATCTATTTATTTCTTTTGTATATCCATTTACTTGTTTTCTTAATTTTTTCTTTTTCTTTTCATCATCTGTAGTATTTAATGAATACTCTAATGCTTTTAATTGTTTTTCAAAAAATCTATTTTTCCTTTTGTATCTAATTTATGAATATCAAACTCTTCTTCTTTTTCTTCCTTATCTTTTTCTTCTGTTTCTTCAATTTTTTTATAAGTATCTTCATCTTCTTCTTCATCACTATACTCTTCACTAAAAGGATCATAAGGTTTCTGTTCTTCAATATTATATTTCTTTTTCAATTCATCTAATTCATATTGTAATGTTTCATTTTTTTCTTTTATAACTACTAACTCATTTTTGTATTCATTCATTTCTTTATAATATTTATTTTTGAGTTCTATCATCTTATCATATTTTTTCTTACTGATTTGATTCTCTTCTTTCTTTTCATTAATAATTTTTCTGTATTCATCTCCATCCTCATCTCTTTTCTTAGCCCAATTACTATTGAGTTCTTCATTTTCTTTTTTTAATTGTTTATTTTCTTTTTTGAGTTCTTCAATCTGTTTTAATAAATCTTCATTATTAGTTTCATCATTCATCTTATTAATAATAGTAATATTGTTATTTGATTTTGTAGCTGTTGCATACAGATTAGCAAGTTGTGTGGTTATGTTATAACCTTCATTATCTTCTAATATTTTTTTTAATTGTCTACTATTAAAATTATATCTCGCATCTTTTCCTTTAAAAATTAAGTTAGTTCTTAATAAGTTCTCAAGATAATTTTTGTCGTGGTAGATTACTGGAATTTGTTGGTTCATATTTCTTTTCTATATCTTATATTAGATAATAATTTTATCTCTAAGTATTTTTAAAATCTACGACACAAATCGCAATTCTTACGACATCAATCGCACATTCTACGACGCAGTATCGTAATAATTACTACTTGTTTAAAATTCTAGATAATTTCAAATTATCGTAAAAATTAAATATTTCAAATTTATTTATTTAAATACTTCTTTTAAAAGAGCCATTTTGAGAGCCTTGAGTAACAATACTTTTACCTGACCAACAAGTCTTAATATCATAATCTGTAAACCATTTATTCATTATCCAATCAATATTTTGATGATATTCAGGATATTCAATAAAAATCTCTAACAACTTTTTACATAATGATTTCTTAATAATATATGAATCTGTGCATCTAGTCTTATGATAACTATCATATATCTCTATATCTTTATGAACTTTTTTTGAATCAATTCTAAGATTACAGCCACTTCCTATAAAACAAATTTCAAAATCAGATTCAATAAATTGCTCTTTTATTTTTTCATATTCACTTACAAAGTTTTGATCTAATATTACATCATCTTCAAATATCAAAGCATATTCTATATCATCTTTTACTATTCTTTTGAATGCTTCAATATGTTTCATTGTTAAACTTCTTGAACCCAAACTAACACCTTTACTAAATTTTGATAATTCCTCATTACTTAAATTATCCGGATTTTTGTTAAGTATCCATTCAACATTACTAAAATCTGTAATTTGTTTTTCAATATGTTCTTTTCTATTTACTAATTTATCATAATGAATAATGTATATTTTATCTGATATCATATATTATATAATATAAGATATAAATGAAAGTTGTAATTAAAAAGAGCACTCAACCAAAAAAAAAAGTATATGGCTGTATTCACAGAGAACGGAAAGAAAGTAAAGACTACTCATTTTGGTCAGGCTGGAGCCCTTGACTTCATCAAGACTAAAGATGAAGAAAGAAAAAAGAGGTATTTAGATAGACACAGAAAAAATGAAAACTGGAATGATAAATTCAGTGCTGGTGCTTTATCTAGATGGATATTGTGGAATAAACCAACACTCAGAGCCAGTATAGCAGATTATAAAAGAAGGTTCAAGCTTCAATGATTAATTGTGCTCGTTCCTTTAATAGTTTAGTAACTTTCTTACCATTAACAACATCTCCAATTTGATGTTTAACAATTTCATTAGCAAATTCTTCTTTTGAATCATAACCCCAGTCCTTCATTTGTTTAGTAAATAATCCTACAGTTTTATCATCTACTTTAGGAGTTGGAGGGTTTTCTTGTAATGTTTGTTTGAGTTTATCTTCTTTTGTTTTCTTAATAGGAGGCATTTTTATATTATGATTTAGATTTTAATTAGGAAATAATATTTTCTTATTGATTTTTATTTTTGCTTTATTTTTAGTAATAGCTTCTAGATGAAAAGGTATATGTTCACAATTTTCTGGAATATCAAATGTTTGTAGAGGTAATTGATTTGGTAGTCTAAGTTTATGATAATGATACTTTATACCTTTGAACTTTTCATATTTGTATAATCCAAAACCATTGAAAGCAGATTTAACTTCAATATAATCTTCACATAAATCTAATTGTTGTGTAATGTCTCTTTTAATTAATTCAACAACATAAGGACTTAAATGTCCATAACTCCAACAATTGTAAGTGAATTGATTATAACATAATGCAAAGATATCATAATAATCTTGTTTATTATAAGTCATACAATCCCAGTGGTCATCATTATTCAAATCATCAATTAATACTGGAAGATTGATTCTACCAGCAGTAACATCATCAAAATCCATCATTATCATATAATCAGGATTCATATTGAATTTTTCAATATATTCTATTATCTTGTTTCTTCCATTACAAATTCTAGCTACTCGTAAATCATGTAAAGGCTCTTTATTTTTAATGAATACAATATTCTCATTACTTAACAATCTTTCTGTATTATCATCAGATTCATCATAAAAAACTATTACAGTTGAATTTATGAATAAATCTTGTATCTTATAGATATTACTGAATACCTGATGAAAATATTTTCCAATATTTCTTGCTGTTCCACAAATAACCAGTTTCTTATCAAACATTCTTTTATATTATATTACATAAAAAATTTTTAAATATTTATGGATTATTTTCTTTTAATTCTAAATTTGGTTTTTGTCTTTCATAGTCTTCTTTCATTTTTCTTTCTTTGTAATCTACTTCTGATTGTATACCAGTTCCTCTAGGAGTTTCTGCTGGATTTTCAATAATATGTTTCTTTACTAACTTTGGATCTCTAACACATTCAAATCCACAGCATTTAATTTTAACACAACTGCTCTTTTGTAAAACTATTAATATACTAGTTATTACTCCACCTATAGTTCCTATGAATACTCCTAAATCTCCTATAGTAAAATCTTCCATATATATATTATGATATTATTTCTTTTTATCATCATATTCAATTCTTCCAATACATTCTAAACATATATCTCCATCATCTTTATCACTTCCTAAATATTCGTCGTATGCTTTTCTATTACAACTTATAGCTTCATACAAACAGAATTTCCTTTCACACACCCAACAAAGATCTTCTTCTTTCTCATCATTACCTAATTTTTCATAACAATCATCACAATAAGTGCAACTAGTAATACTAGAATATTTTCCATCATCATATAGTTTTTTATCACAAGTCTCACAAACAGCATAATGTCCATCATCTTCTTCTTCTTCCTCTTCATCATCAGTATATTCTACATTCCACTCATCAGCATCAACTATACTATCTTGACCCCACTTATAATCTGTTTCAATATCATATTCCCATTGAATCTCTTCTACTTCTTTTTTACCGACATACTTAATCCTTAGTGTGCCGTATTTAACCCACCATTCCTCTACTACTGATTTGTCTTCCAAATCAATACCATCAGGTATTTTAAACACAGCTGATACTGGATGATAATCAGTAAGAACTATCTTTCTATTACCCTTAATATTCTTAGTATTCTCTTTTGGTTTCTCTTCTTCTTCTTCTTCATCTGATTCTGATTCTTTCCACTCTCCTGAATAATCTTTTGTTTCTATATTATATTTAAGATTTAAACCACCTTGATAAGATTCATCAAATACTTCCTTAATGAGTTCTTGACTCTCTCCACTCTCATTCAGAAAATGGATTTCATCTTCAACAGATTGTTTGTAATTACAACCTTCTTTGTATCCATCAAAAGATGCTTTCAATATTTCTTTCTTATTTTCTTTCTTGAGTTTCTCAATCTCTTCCTTGTGTTTCTCATTCTCACTTCTTACTTTCTTATTTCTTTCTGCTACTTCAATCATATCATTAAGAATATTATTTTCTTTTAATTGTTGTTCCTTGTATTCTTCATTTTCTTTCTTGAGTTCTTTAATCTTATCACTTTGTTTCTTGTTGACTTTCTTGTATGCTTCCTTTGCTCTGACTTGCTTTTCAAAATCTTCTTTGTATTGTTTAATAGATTCAATAAGTCGTCTCAACATCATATAATGACCTTTTTCATCAATAATTTCATCAAGTTTTTCATAAGGTATAAAATCACAGGAATCTCCAGTGTAACAATCAAGTTTTTCAAGTTGTTCTGAATATTCAGAACTGAAATACTTTTCTTCTTCAAGTTCATAGATAAGCTCCCATACAATATTAATTGCCTCTTCGTGATGAACAGCCATTGTAAGTTTTGTAAGTGTTGTAATACAGAAGTCTGCCCTATAGTTAATGTGCTATAGATTTATTAATCCAACTTCAAATTTTTTTATCAGAAAAAAAAGAGCTCTTTTTTAAAAGAGCAATTATTTAAAAATAAATATCTAAAGTATAATATAAATGAAAATAGCTCTGATTGTTCCATCAACAACAAGAGGATTAGATATAGATGATGTTACAGATACTCATTTATACAAGATACTTATTAAATCATTATCTAAAGATAAACCTAAGAAACATAAGATTACCATTTATATTGGTTATGATAATGATGATAAGATCTATAGTGATTCAGAACAGAGACTCAAAATTAATGTTCTCTCAGACAAAGTAAATATTGAATGGATAGAACAAAATGTAGAAAAAGGACACGTCACAGAAATATGGAATAATTTAGGACACAGAGCAGTAAAGGATAATTTTGAATACATATATGTATGTGGAGATGATATTGAAATTGATAATAATAAATGGATGAAAGATTGGATACCAAAATTAAAAGAAAATAATAATATAGGTTGGGTTGCTGGTTATAGTCATAATAATAGAATAGCAACACAATTTTTAATACATAAAACTCATATAGATATATTTGGATTCGTTTATCCAAAAGAAATAAGGAATTGGGGGTGTGATGATTGGTTATTTGGAGTATACAATGAAAAGTATAGAATATGGTTGAAAGAATATAGACATTTGAATATAGGAGGACAACCAAGATATCAAGTGGAACATAATCCAAGATACTATAAAAAGATTATAGAAAGATATAGAAAAGTTTTATACAGATATTTATCTTCTAAAAAATAAATGTAATAAAAAATATATGGATTCAAAAAAACCAGTTATTAAAATATTAGTTGATGTTAATAAAACATTACAAATATTACTAAAAGAAGTAAATGATTTAAAGAAAGAAATTAATGATATAAAAGAGCAATTAAAAGATAAAGATTATCAGAAAGTAGAAAAGGTAGAAAAAGGATGGTTTTTTTAATTATTCTAACCAAATAATATCTCTTGGTAAATTCATTTTGTAACAATAATAATAACAATCAAAATTACATTTATTAGTTAATTCATTTCCATTTTTAATAAATTGTATTCTTTTTCTTGGAATAATTATTTGTAATGGAGTATCTGTATTTTTAAAATTTTCTCTAATGTATTGAGTGCATATTTTACTACAAGGTAGTATTAATATAAAAGGTTTATCAAGCTCTTTTAATCTATACATTATTTCCTTAGATTTACTGAATGGTGGATTGCTAATAATTATCTCTCCTTTATTATTTTCAAAAAAATCATCATAATCGTGTATAACTTCTTTACATCCAAGTTCTCTTAAATATTCTCCACTTTTACCATCTCCCATAAATCCTTCCCATATTACTTTATCCTTTGGTATATAATCAGTAATATTCTCCCAAGCATATTTCGGAGTCATATAATCATCGTGTTTTAAAAATGTTTTTGTATGAAATCCAGCCATATAAAATTCAATAGAAATTAATTATCAAATATCTCTTTTAGAATTTTGAGTTTAGGGTCATCTTCACTAATCCTTGCTGGTATTTTGTTCTTAATCCAATCGTCCTTTTTAATAGTATTATCATCGTGTCCAACACATATCATACAATTTTGTATATCTAGATTCACACAGGCTTTCTCATTAAAATCTATTAGTTTAGCTCCTTCTCCTTGAGAGCTCTTTATAAATCCACCCATACTTCTAACATATTTTTTACTTGATGCTAGTGTTGCTTCGTGGACTTGTCTTATAGCACTACATCTCAAAGCACTCATTTGATATTCCTTGAGTGGATAAATAAATAACATAGCATTACTACCACATATTCGTGCGTTATATTTTTTCATCATATGTTGTTGATATAAAAGGTATTGAGCCATGTATATATCATCATCGTCCATAAATGAAAAGTTCTTATAAGTGCATTCTTTCATTAGTCTATTTCTTTTTTCTCCAATACTTAAATGTTTCTTTGGATCGTATACATACTTTAACTTAATAGGTTTTATTTGTTCTTGAACTTCATTTATTTCTAATTGATTACTGAATAATGGATTTGTAGGGTGGTCATCCATTATAAACCATTCTAGTTTTTTCTTATCATATTGAAAACCTGTAACATTAGCAATCATTAGTTTCAGAAATCTTTTTCTGTTCCAAGTAGGAGTCAGTATAGATAGCTGTGGTAGTTCATCAAACTTCAAACAACATTGTTCCTCTTTTTTAAATGTTTCTTTTCCTTGTTCCTCCATTATTATATAACATAGATTTTATTATTGGATTTTATTCTAATCAAATACAAGAAGGAAGCGTCCAGTCTTCCTTTTGAGTGCTACAGATTCTTTTAATTTTTGTTCGTGCTTCTTTCTCATTTGAATTTTTATTTTTCCGGATAAAATTAAATTTATTTTTGGTCTAATTTTATCATCTTTGTTTAACATATTTATGGCTCTTGCTACTGTTGGTATATTTCCATAACAACTTATATAATCAGCTTTATCTTTAATTTCATCTGTGGATTCAAAATTACTAACACTTAAAAGAAATCCATTTTTAGAATAAAATATGATATCTTTAGCTATATCCATAATTTCAGCTTTTTCTTTAACAGTAATTCTTGTTTGATTAGGTTTTTGTAGATAATCTTTTAAACCTTGTATATCTTCAATAAAAAGAAATTTATCATCTCTAGTTATCTTTTTGATTTTCTTTAATACTTCTGTAAAGTCTTTAACTAAATCTTTTTTAGATAAATCAGAGTAATCTTCAATGTAATCAATTAGATCAAATATCTCAATAATTTCACAAATATCTTTTCTTGTATGAGAAGAGTGGATTATCATTATACAATAACATAGATTTTAAAAACCAAAATAAACCATATATTTATTTTTCTTTGTTTTTCTTTTTTGTCCATAAGCTCTATTTTTATTCACAGCATCAGGATAATTTTCAATATAATGTTGTTCTCTCTTTATTAAATCTCTTCTACATTCACAAGGATACTTTTCAATAATTTCAAATCTGTGGTTGTCTGTTGTAAATATATCTCCAAATCTTTTTTGTGGATTTTCTTTTTCATACATCTTGGCTCTTGAATATCTTTTTCTTGGAGTGTGGTGTGCTGTGCTTCCATAGTAAGCTTGTTCAGGTATATCAGGATTCCAAATTTTGTAAATGATTGCATTTTGATAGTCAGGCATTTATTATAACATAGAAAAAAATATTCTAAAAAATAATATAATTATTGTATACAATATTTTATATTAGAAATAATATTTTCTAATTCTATTACTTTATCTTCTAGTTCTTTTATCTTCTTTTGTTTATAACATTTCTCAATAAAATCAAAAATATATTGTAATAGCATTTATGCTATAAAATACAAAAAAATTGAAAAAAAAAATTCAGATATGAAAATTTCCATATGAAAAAAAGTTTTCTCAAAAAATCCGTCAAAATATAGTTTATCTGCTATACCCTTTAATTTTCAGTTTTCTTACTTCATCAGCTAAATCAGAATCTGCTTTACCCCAAGTTCCAGGAGCTTTCATAACAAAGGAATAAATCCTAGCAAATTTCCACGCATTCATAGACATCTTCTTACCTGCTCCTCCTTTTACTCCTTTTACATTCCTTACGCTACTAGGATTATTTGTATATGCCCTCCAGCCCTCTTTGCTACTTCATTCAGTATTCTCATAGGTATACCAGTTTTTTTACTTATGTCTTTTTTTGAATGAGATTGCTCTTTTGAAAATCCATACTTTTTATTATACTTTTGTTTGTTAGTTAAAACCATTACTTTTTATACCAATATGAATATTTAAATTTTGGAACAACATTTTCAGTAGTTCTTTTTTGTGTTGTAGCAGTCCAGTATTTATCAAGGTCTTCTTGTGTTATCTTACTAAAATCATCAATAAATATTGTTGCAAATTCTTCATACATTTGATTTAATGAACTATTATGAGTCAAAACGCAACAACCAGCTAACCAAGCTTCATAATTCCTATGACTATCAAGTCCTCCACCTTCTCCACAAACAATAAATCTATATTGACTATACAACTTATACAAATCAAATATTTTCAATCTGTTATTCAGAATCACAATATTTTCATTGTCTTTTGATTGATTTAATATTTTTACTCTGTTATCACTTCTAGGAGTATTCTTAAAATCTATAAGAGCTTTGTTTATTGTTTTTGGAATATTTCTCATTTTCAAAAGGTATTCATATTTATCTGTTGGATTTCTACCTATGGCTGTTTCTTTTGTGTGTAAATCTAAACCGATTGGCCAGTATGTTATTTTATGATGTAATAATAATGGATCAAAATCTTCATAATTCTGAAAATACATTTTAATAACATTATCTGAATCAATGAGTTTTCTGATTGTCTTGATTTTATATTGTCCTAATGAAGTATCTCCATCAGCTACAACAATCTTTATCTTTTTATCAATCTTATTAATTAAAAGAGCAATTCCATCTAAATCACAGCCATTATTTCTAACCCACAAAATATCTTTACAATTATTTATTTCTCTCATTAATTCATACATAGTTGTTCCATAACCGGTATGAGCCATTTGATAATTAGTTTTTTCTTCTAAGCCTTTACTCCAAAGTATTTTCTTCATTTTTTTTATATTATATATTATATAAAAAATAATGATAAAAACTTTAAATTTATATGAATCTAATCAATTTATAATTAATCTTATAAAATCTAATAAACCATTTTTTATTTCAAGAGTAGGAATAGGAAGTGAAACATATTCAACATATCATTATGAAACTACTGGACAAGTAGGAAGATATGAAACATTAGATAATAATGCTGGTATTTATTACAAATCACAAGAAGATATAATTAGATACAATAAATATTACTCAAATGCTCTTAAAAATTCAGATGCTCTTGC
>FUIF01014565.1_pt1 | contig 17751 bp, 29 predicted proteins | sample 1003461 | NCBI WGS metagenome assembly FUIF01 (sample SAMEA80401918, study PRJEB19352) | marine metagenome | reverse complement strand
CCACATAGCTCCACTCCGGTGGGGCTTTTTTTATGTCTTCAAATACTTTTACTATGAAATACTTTCGCGTTGTAGCTGTAGAAGCTGAACTTATCGTTGTTTCCAAGGACGCAGAAACGGCTGCGTTTGAAGCACTGGAGATATGCAACAGCAACGGTTTTACTCTTGTCGATGTTGAACCTATCAAGCTGGATCTACGAAAAGATTATTACCCAAACAAGGTAGAAACCATTATGAAAGCACCATCGGAGCTGTTTGAACCCTTGGAATTTGACGATTTTATGGAGTGGCGCGGTGAAGCATGGGAGCTTTCAGAGGGTTTCCATAGCGTTATTCGCATTCATAACAGGAAAACCGGAAAAATCAGCGAGAAATCATACAAGAGTCGAGCGGCAGCTATCAACCGTGTTAAAAAACTTATGAAAGACGAAAACTTCAGTTTTGAAATCGCGACAGAAAATGGTATCGTTGGATACCCATAGGGCTAAATCTGAAGAAAATGTGAGTTTCTTGTTGAGAGAACTTGAAATCTGAAGAAAACGTGGGACTATTCATAGGTCCAACCAAACCCGTCAATGCACACCACGTCTCATGCGAGTTTCGCAACATCGCTTAGGACTTACCAAACTTCCGGTAAAATTGCGCTGACGAACCCACTCATTCAGTGTCTTCCGGTAAACCCTGGGATTTCATTGAGACCGTCGGAGCAACATTACAAAGTGTTGAGCCAGGTTTCACGATCACCGCAATGAGGGTGCTAGGTTTCGTGGCAACACATCCCGGATGTCGCAAACAAGTTCTGGAGGATAACTTAGACCTCCTTAACACGACATCTTCGAGAGTTCTTTTATATCTCGATAAACAGGGTTTAGTCCGACGTGAAGTCGACCCTGAATACTACCGGCGAACGGTTTGTTTCCTTACGGCTAAAGGGGAAGCATTGAGCGAAAAATTGAAGAGCGCCTACTAGCTCTTTTATTTGCGCTCTGATACTCGCATATCCACTCCAGAGCGTTTACGAACATGAATAAGCAGGAAGTTCTGCTGTATGCAGACAAGGCCTTGGCTTGTATCGAAGGACACAAGTATGAGACCGAGCTTTCTGAATTAGTAGCTGAACAAGTTCTCGAAATGTTTGTGGAAACACAGACAACGATTGAAAGTGCCACCGACTGAACAACAGATTGAGGAGCAGATTCTCTTTGAGAAGTATGCAATTCGCAAAGGAGTTGAGAAACTCCGGTCCAACACTCGCAAACTTGAGGATTCCAACTATGCCAGTGCCAGTGTCTACGCTTGCAGCTCTATCGCTGAGTTGCTGCCTCATTTGGCTCGACATCTTTCAGAAACTCGGGCACGTATAACAAAGGGCCAGGCTGGTAAAAACTTCAAAGAGATCTACGAATATCTCGAAGATCTTGACAGTGAATCAGCCTGTTTGATTGCGCTAAAGGTCACGTTTGACATGGTCTTTGGCAACCGAAACAAGTCTCATCGCACGGCCAATGTGATCTCAAGCATTGGTCATGGTTTGGAGGATGAGTGTCAGATGAGGTACTACGAACGTGAGTACCCCAATCACATGGAAGCCATTAAAAAGTTTAATTGGCACTCCAGTATGGGCACATCACAGAAGCTAAGAAGCACTCAAACGTTGATCAATCGACGTGAAGATGTGCAGGCTTGGCGGGCGTGGAATCCAAAACAACGTGTGGCCCTGGCGCATGGATGCTCGACGCAATCATGTCTGTCTCTGGTTGGTTTGAAAAATCAATCGAAAGACAAGGGAAAAAGACGATCAGCATCATCGTTCCCACGGAACGGTTTATGCGGATTCACTCGACACTTATGGACGCTGCGGAGCTGTACGCCCCGTTACGACTTCCAATGCTGTGTGAGCCAAAGGACTGGCACGCAATCCATGAAGCAGGTGGTTACTACCTGAATTCACTGCGTAAAAACTGTCCGATGGTGCGCCGTGGTAACCCCTTACTAATACAGGGAGACACGGTTGTGTCTTTCCTGAACAAGGTGCAGAAAACGGCGTGGAAAGTAAATCCCTTTGTGCTGATGTTGCAGAGGAGCTTTACGAGCGCCGGATTCAAGTTGGCAAGTTCATTCCGATTGTTGAGCAGCCTATCCCTCCTAAGCCGCTAGACATTGAAGAGAACGCAGAGTCACGTAAGGACTATCGAAGACGTGCTGCTGAGGCTCATAACCTCAACGCACAAGCTTTTCGTAAGTCTGTCCGAACCCGCACGACCATGGAAGTTATGCGGATGTTCCGAGACAAGGAACGTTTCTATGTTCCGGGATCTCTGGATTATCGAGGCCGGTGGTATCCCATTCCGTCCGCGCTTTCAATTCAGGATACGGACTTTGGGAAGAGCCTTTTGACCTACGCAGATGGAGCTTTCATGCTTCCAGAAGGCGAAGACTGGCTGTCATTTGCTGTAGCAACTACCTACGGCAACGGACTCGACAAGGCGACCATTTCAGAACGTCTGGAATGGGTTGAAAACAACCAATCACACATCCATGCAGTTGCTACCGACCCAATTTCAAACCTTGACCTCTGGGCTTGTGCAGATGATCCCTGGCAACACCTTGCAGCTTGCGAAGAGTTCAATGCCATACTCATTGATTTCTCTCGCAGCGTTACACATTTGCCGGTCGCAGTTGATGCGACTTGCTCGGGAATCCAGGTGCTATCCGGCCTCGCCAAAGACAAATCGGCGGCAAAAATGGTCAACGTCTTGCCAAGCTCCACCGTACAAGATGCTTATGCAGTAGTTGCAAAGCATTGTCTTCCGAATATCCCAGATCAATACAAAGATGTATGGGATAGGAAAAAAGTCAAGCGAGTAGTTATGACTTTGCCTTACAATTCTAAGCCACATAGTAATAGGTCATACATCCGCGAAGCTTTAGTCGAAGCTGGCAAAGATGTAGATCCTGATGATCTAACCAAGATCGTTAAGGCTGTCAGGAACTCTATGCACGAGTTGCTGCCAGGACCAATGAAAGTGATGGCCTGGATTGAGAAGGAAGTCGGCAACTCACTTGCGGCTGGACGCTCACACCTTGAGTGGACGACACCATCAGGTTTTGTTGTCCATCAGAAGTTGAACAAAGTCAAACTTAAAACGATTGACTTGCAGTTACTTGGTCGTTGTCAAATCCAACTCGGTGAGGCAACAGATGAAGTCGATAAACGACATCACAAGAACGCAACTTCGCCAAATCTCATTCATTCACTCGACGCCTCGTTACTCCATCTAACTCTCGAAAAGTTTGATGCGCCGATTGCATTGATACATGACTCAGTTATGTGCCGTGCGACCGATATGCCCTTGCTGTCCGCAACTATCCGCGAGACATACAAACACTTGTTCGCAGAGAACAGCTTCCTTGAAGACTGGGCTCGGCAAATAGGGGCAGAAACCGAACCTCCAATTATTGGAGATCTCAAGCCAGAAAACGTAATGGCTTCCACATATTTCTTTTGTTAATCCACCCATGTCCACCCTCCATATGACTCAAGAGCCCGTAGTTCTTGAGGGTTACCAAAGCATCTTCGAGCCGAACCCATACGGTAAGCACTCCATGCAGTGCATCATCGGCCAAGACATCGTCGATGCTCTTGAAGAAGAACGCCCCAGTGCTCTCGAATGGGCCAAAGGCAAACAAAAAGCCAAGCGATATAACACCCGCCTGGAACCCTGGGAGCCTGTCTCCGAAGGTAAGTACAAAGTCACGTTCCGCTGGGATCCCGAAGCTGGTATTCCGATTGTCGATAGCGAGGGAACTCCTATCACCGACAAGCTCCCGATGTGGAGTGGATCCATGGTCAAGGTCGCTTTTGTTCAGCTCCCTACACCACTCCCGATTCGATCGGTACTTCGCTCCGCCTGAAAGCTCTTCAGGTGATCTCTTGCCAAGCCGGCGGCACTGTTGACGCTGGTGATCTGGATGCAAACAAGGCAGCCGCTTTGTTTGGTAAGTCCGAAGGTTTCAAGGCAGGCGATCCCAACGTCCAACCCATCAAAGATGTGGAGGAAGACGATGAGTTCTGATTTTGAAATGGAGCTGCATTGCGGCGAGCTTTATGAATCCTCTTTGGACGACTCTATGTACGAAGAGATCAGCGAAACACTTCCAACACCGACTGCATCTAAAAATGCCCAGTTCACAGTCTCACGAGATGAAATCACTGGAATCTTTAAGGGAACGCTGGACATTAAACTTCCGTCCGTCGTCGCCACTGTCTACAAAGCAGACAAAAACGACATCAAATACGGACTCAATGCAGCCGTCCAAGACGTGGTCCAGGAAATCGTTACTAAGGCTTTGGAAGACTGATGAAGTTTCGCTCCGGTCTTGAGGAGCAGATAGCAAAGCAACTGACAGATAAAGGGATCGATTACACATACGAGTCCACCAAGGTCAACTATCAGCTCCAATGTGTCTACACCCCCGATTTCTTGATTCCCTCCACTGGCATCCACCTTGAAGCGAAAGGTTATTTCTCAAGTAAAGACCGTCGCAAAATGTTGGCGGTCAAAGAGTGCAACCCAGAGCTTGACATTCGGATGGTATTTCAACGTCCGTTTAACAAGCTCTACAAAGGGAGCAAAAGCACCTACGCAATGTGGTGTGAACGTCACGAAATCCCATGGGCCAGTTTCAACAACATCCCAAAGGAATGGATCAATCCGTAAGTGAATTTGTTCGCCACGTTCCTTGTGTGAATTGCGGCAGTAGTGATGCCAACAGTCTCTATGACGACGGACATCTCTACTGCTTCAAGTGCAACACCTACACCCCAGGCGACGAATCTGAATCGATGCCATCAACCTCTACCCGTCAGAAAGTAGAGCTACGTGGACAAGCCGTAAGGCTTTCAAAGCGTGGCCTCTCTGATGACGTGTGTGAACGCTTCAAGATCTACAAGGATGGAGAGCAACTGCTCTTTCATTACTTCGATGAGAACAACCGTCTAATCGGTTCCAAAGTCAAAACCAAAGACAAGACCTTTCGTTATGAAGGACAAAGCGATGGACGCCTCTTCGGGCAAAACCTCTGGCCCTCTCACGGAAAGCGAGTGGTCATCTTTGAAGGCGAGCTGGACGCAGCAAGTGGTGCGGCGGCGATGCCCGGAAACTGGCCGATGGTTTCACTACCTCAGGGAGCAGCCGGAGCAAAGCGATCAATCCAGCGAAACCTAGAGTGGCTGCAAGGCTACGACAACATTGTTCTCTTCTTCGATAACGACGAGGCAGGGCAAAGGGCAACACAAGAGGCAGCTTCTGTGCTACCTCCCGGTAAAACATTCATTGCACATCTTCACCCCGATTACAAAGATGCTTCCGATGCTTTACAGAAGAACGATTTTGACTCGGTCCGCCGGGCGATCTTCGACGCCAACCCGTATCGTCCCGACGGAATCGTTGAGGCAAAGAGCCTATACGACCTTGTCACAACTGAAGAAGATACCTGCACACATGCCTACCCGTTTGAGGGTTTACAACAAAAAACGCTTGGTATTCGCCCTTCGGAACTCGTTTGCATTACGGCAGGCACGGGCATCGGTAAGAGTTCGCTCAGCCGTCAGTTTGCCGCCCATCTCCTTTCAAAAGGAGAGAGAGTTGGCTATCTTGCGCTTGAAGAAAGTAATCGACGTACGGCCCTTGGCCTGATGTCGGTTGCCAAAGGCAAAGCGTTTCATATTGGTAAACATGACAGAAAAGATCTTGCAGAGGCGTTCAACAGTTCTCTTGCTAACTGGAATCTCTTTCTATACGACGGTTGGGGCAGTGTTGATCCTGATGTCATCTTCAATCGAATTGAGTACCTGGCTACGGGTCTTGATTGCCGCGTCATATTTCTCGATCACCTTTCCATCCTCATTTCTGGCTTGGATGGTGATGAACGACGCTTGATTGATCAGACACTCACAAAGCTGCGAAGCCTTGTCGAGCGGACGAAGATTACTTTGTTCCTTGTAAGTCATTTGCGTAGGACACAAACTGATCAGAATCATGAGGAAGGTGCGCGGGTAACACTTGGTCAGTTGAGAGGATCGGCAGCGATCTCGCAACTCTCTGACTGTGTACTCGGATTAGAACGCAACCAACAAAGTGAAGGAGATAATCTGACCACCCTAAGAGTATTGAAGAACCGCTACACAGGTGACACTGGATCCTGTGGTCAACTTCGTTACGACGCAGATACTTGTACTTTTAATGAAATCGACAGCTACGAAAACCCCTTCGCTAAAGAAGCCGAACCCTCCGACTATTAAACAAGTCGAGCAAGCCCAATTCCAAGACAAAACCTACCGCTGGAACGGTAAATGAACACGATTCTTGTCCATTCAACCCCAAATGGAGATGAACTCATTGCAAAGATGGCTCGCGTAAGCAATCCGTCTAATGAGGACAATCACGAAACAGCTCCGAAGCTCATTAACTATTTGATGAAGCATAAACATTGGAGCCCATTCGAGATGGCAACAATGTGCGTGGAGATTCATACAACACGCTCTGTAGCAGCTCAACTGCTTAGGCATAAAAGTATGTTTTTCCAGGAATTCTCTCAAAGGTATGCAAATACCAATGAACTGGGTTCTGCAAGAGCGCCACATTTGCGTGGACAAGACAAAAAGAACAGGCAAAACTCAGTCGATAACCTGAATGATCGTCTGGGTGCGCCAAGGCTGTCTGGTTACTACAGACGGATTGGTGAGATATTTGCCCAGGCAGAAGACCTGTATCAGGACATGGTCTCTGACGGTATTGCAAAGGAGTGTGCAAGAGACGTTTTGCCGCTTGCGACTCCTACTCGCCTTTATATGCACGGCACAGTCCGTTCATGGATTCATTACTGCGATCTTCGGATGGCAAACGGTACTCAATATGAGCACCAGATGATTGCTAAATCCTGCTTTCAAAAGCTCAAACAGTGTTTTCCCATGGTAGCTGAGGCTTATGAACTTAGTCTTCGACCTTGAAACAGACGGACTACTAGATAGTTTCACCAAGATCCATTGCTTGTGTATTCATGATCTCGATGAGAAATCCACGTACACCTTTAACGATGAGGGAAAGAGTGAACCTATTGTTAAGGGGATTGAAATGCTCGCGGACGCGAATTGCATTATCGGTCACAACGTTCTCGCTTTCGATGTTCCTGCTATCCGGCGGATTTATCCCTGGTTTGTTTCTCCCTACATGGTGGATACTCTCCTTCTTAGCAGGTTGTATCACCCAGATCGTCTTGATCTCGACCTCAAGAGAAAAGTAAAAGGTATGCCTCAGATGCTCTATGGCAGACACAGCCTGGAGTCATATGGATGGCGACTCGGTTCTCACAAAGGAGACTTTGCAAAAGAGACTGATTGGAAAAACTGGTCACCAGAAATGGAGACCTACATGGAACAAGATGTCAACCTCACCACCCAGTTATGGCACTACTTCCAACCATTCCTGAATGGGTAGAACTTGAACACAAGGTCGCCCTGATTTTACAAGAACAAGAAGAACGTGGATGGACATTTAATGAGCCTGCTGCATGGGAACTTGCATCGGCTCTCGAAGAAGAACTTCGACAGATTAGTGACGTACTTCAACGACGGCACCCTTACGTCGCAGGACCTGAATTCACTCCTTCAAGACCTAATAAGACAAGAGGCTATGTCGCAGGAGCCACCTTCACTCGGCTAGTTGAGACAAACACCACATCTCGTGATCACATCGCATGGATCCTTCAGACGAAGCACGGTTGGAAACCAACTGTCAAGACAGCAACAGGGAAAGTACAGATCGACGAGACTGTGCTGGCAAAGCTACAGAACGAAACTGCGACGATGTTCTCGCGGTGTCTGACGATCAGGAAGACACTTGGAATGATCAGTCACGGCGTGAACGCATGGCTAAAGCTATGTACGAATAACAAGATTCATCATCACTGTAGTGTTGGATGTGCCACGCACAGAATGTCACATAGGAAGCCAAATCTCGCACAGGTTATGAGTGGCTCGGACTATCGTAAGTTATTCACAGCCGCGCCAGGAATGGTGATGGTTGGTGCTGACTTAGCAGGGATAGAATTGAGATTATTGGCTCATTATTTAGCCAAGCACGACGAAGGTCGGTACGCAAAGATTTTGCTCGAAGATGATATTCATCAAGTGAATGCTGATGCCATTGGTGTATCACGTAAGCTTGTAAAAAATATTACCTATGGGTTCATGTACGGCGCTTCCGATCGGAAACTTGGCGAAATTTATGATGCAAAGCTTGCCAAACGAGAGCAAGTTAAGAAAGGCAAGGAAATTCGAGCTGCATATGTGGCGGCGATTCCTGGAATGGACAAGCTGTTGGCCGGCGTTGCAAAACGTGCTAAAGACGGCTTTATCAAAGCGATTGACGGTCGAAGACTTCTTCTGGATTCTGACCACAAGGCGCTGAACTTCCTTTTGCAGGGCAGTGCCGCCAGCGTCGCGAAGATGTGGATGGTTATCAATTATCAAACCATCAAACAAATAAATATCGAAGCTCATCAACTCGGGTTTATCCACGACGAGTTGCAGTTTGAGACATACCCACCCCACGTTAATGACTTACAAACATCCCTGGTACACAGCGCAACAGCAGCAGGAGAACACTTCAAGCTCAGATGTCGTATTGACGCTGAAGCGGTCACTGGAGACACCTGGGCGGACACACACTGATAGTCCGTCTTTCAAAGGTGATCTCTGTGAGCACATTGTCATTGTGGAAGCAATGAAACGAGGTGCTTACGTCTACAAAAACGTCGGCTGCTCAGGCAAGACCGACATGATCATTCAAAAGAATGACCTCACACTTCACATCGACGTTAAAGCGAACACCACGCATAAGTCTCCAGGCATTGGTATTTCACTGGTGCATGTGGACCTGGACTCTGGCTCTGTCTACTGGGGCCGTCCGAACACCATCCCAACTCTCTGGTCTGATTTCTGGTCATGACTGCCGATCTACTGATTGATGCGGATTACATCGTCTATAAATGTGCCGCTGCTGCCGAAGAAGACTTTGACTTCGGAGATGACGTTATCGTTGTCTGCTCAAGATTCTCAGAAGCTTATGAAATGGTTCTGCGGGATCTTTCTAATATCGCAAATGATCTCGGCATTTACGATAGCAGCTTGCTTTTCTTTTCTAGTCCCACAAATTTTAGAAAGAAAATTTCTAGCACCTATAAAGGTTCACGAACTAGAAAGAAGCCATGTGGCTATCGACGCATCATTAACAAACTGAAAGAGGACTTTCCAGTTCACATCTATGACGATCTTGAAGCTGACGATGCCCTTGGAATTTATGCCACAAAATTTCCTGGCAATATCATCGTGAGTCCTGATAAGGATCTACGACAGATACCTGGAGATCTATACAACCTTCGCGAACCTGTGGAGGAGATCCAGCCTGACGATGCACTGCGATGGTTCTACATACAGACCATGGCAGGCGACATGACCGATGGCTATTCCGGGATTCCAACCGTGGGTGTCAAAAGAGCTGATGCCATCTTGGAAAAGAACGGCTGCTCATGGGACACCGTGCTCAACGCATTTCTCGACAAAGGTTTAACAGAAGAAGACGCACTAATGAACGCACGTCTCGCAAAGATCCTGACCAAAGATGATTATGTCAATGGAAAACTTAGACTCTGGAATCCCTCCGATGCCAGTGGTAGAGCTGACGTTGGAGCAACAGTTCAAGATGAAAGCGATTGAGCAACAGATTGAGAAGGCTTCACGCGAAGACCTGATCACTGTGTTCATGGCTTTACAACACCAAACATTTGTTCTCGGCAACAACCTTAAGAACCTTCTAAACAAATGGCCCGCAACCCCGACTATTACACAAGAGGAAAAACAGAAGTTTGGACCTTTATTCGAGAGCAAGGACTGAACTATCACCTCGGCTGTGCGCTTAAGTACATCTGCCGTGCTGGATATAAGCCAGACAACACGGCACGCAAAGACCTAGAAAAAGCAATCCACTATTTACAAAATGAACTGGAACATCTCATCTTGGATGACGAAGGCGACAAAGGAGTTTCGAGCCGTGTTTGGCTTGACGAACTCGCTTTCCAACAGGGAGACCCAGCTCCGTTTGATCGATGAGGAATATAAAGAATTCGTAGAAGCCATAATCATGAGGATAGGGCTGAGTGTCTGAAAGAACTATGTGATCTCGTATATGTGTGCTGGCAATACAGCTCCAATATGGGATGGGATCTCGACGAGGCGCTGCGTCGTGTCCACATGTCCAATATGTCAAAGCTCGATGAGAACGGGAAACCTCTCTATCGAGTTGATGGGAAGGTCATGAAAGGCCCCCGCTACAAACCACCCCAACTTGGCGATTTAGTTTAATGAGTAATGTTATTGCAAGGACTGGCAGAGTTCAGTCCTGGATTGACGATCCCGAAGGTCGTCTACCTGTTAGCTGCACAGTTTTTGTTCCAACCAATTCTCTTGATGGCCCCGATGGAATCACAAACGCAATCCGATATGCAATCCATGGTCTCCGATATGGAGCAGGAGTTGCTATCCATCTATCACAGCTCGACGGGAGGGGCATGAGCGGCCATCAGGCGTTGTTGCGTCTGGCCCTGTATCATTTGGGCGAATTTTCTCTGTCATTAACGAGACTATCCGGCGAGGTGGTAAGTACAAAAACGGAGCAATAGTTCTTCATCTCGATGCAAATCATCCAGACATTGATGAATTTATTACAGCCCCTCGTGATGCTCTTCCTTGGGTTAAGCGATGCGTCAATCTGACGCCTAAGTGGTGGCACGAAATGGATGCAATCACACGGCAAAAGTTATACAAAGGCATTGCCGCTGGTGACATCTGGCTCACCAAGGTAAGGTATAACGAAAAGCTCGAAAGAGTCTACGGTAATGTATGCCTTGAAGTCCTATTACCCAGCCGTGGCACTTGTTTGCTACAGCATATTAACCTCGCTAGTTGTAAAATTGAAACCCTCAGTGACGCCTTCGTCCAAGGCATGTCCGAACTGTGCGAACTGCATGGAAAAACTGGAGTTGGCGAAACAGGAGAATATCTCTCTCCTGAAGTTGATCGACAAGTTGGACTTGGCGTTCTCGGATTGGCGAACCTCCTACGCCGATATGGAGTTTCCTATAAAGAGTTCGGAGACGCACTCTGGGATGTCCTAAACGAGGAAAAAGAAAAAGAGTTTGGCACTGCCCATAACATTGTTCTTGCATGGCAGAACGGTGTTCAGCGAGCTGCTGCTATTGCCAAGGACTACAAGATGGAGAGGCTTTCGCTATCGCCCCAACTGCGTCTTGTTCTTACCGTTCAAAAGATCTGGACGGTTTTACCTCCACCCCTGAGATTGCACCGCCTATCTCACGAACCGTAGACAGGGACAGTGGAACCTTCGGGATCCAGACCTACAGCTACGGCGAAGTTGAGACGGCTGCTGAATGTGGCTGGGATGATACAACCGTGTGGTGAATGGTGTCGTCACCATGTATCAACGCACTGGTCTATGGCACTCCTACAGCTACAACACTTGGTCCGACATGGTCACCTATGACCGTGAGTTCATCGAAGAATGGATGGTCGGTCCACAAACTTCTATGTACTACGCATTGCAAGTGCAACCAGACGTTCAGGATAAGACTGACGCGATGGTGGCTTTGGCTGACGTAGACGTTGAAGGTTATCTTGCCGACATTCTCGGCAAAGATGAAGATCTACAATGTGATTGTCAGGAATGAACCCTTATCAAAAACTACTAAGCAAAAAACGTTCATGGGAACCAGTGATGCCAACCAAGGGCAAGCTGGCTGAGGGTTCGGAAGAGACAATCTTTCGGGCTCTTGCCCTACGGAATCTTGAACTTCCCGTAGGAGACTTTATTACTAATGCCTTGGATACTGAAGTTCCAGATACAGCGAGAGAGCTACTACTCTCAAATATCCAGGACGAAATTAAGCATGACATCGCTCTGGGTAACATCGCCACTGCTCACGGCACTGATGCGAAGGCGGAACGTGAAGCCCAATCCCTACAAAAGGCGTGGGTGGAACATCACGATCACACCATCCTCAAAGCGATGGTGGCGGAGCGTTCGTTGTTTTTCGTTTTGCTCCCCTTTTTTCGCGCTCACGGTGACGCTGGCATGAGAAGTGCAAGCGCCGATATTAGTATTGACGAGCGTGGGCATGTTGCATGTAACAGCCTTGTTTGTCGTGAGCTGGGTCTAAAGCCCAGCAAGTCTCTCGACAATCTTCGTAAGGCCACCATCTCCTGGGTGATGGCTCCACTGAAGAAGAACACTGAGAACCGGATGCTCGATAAAGACTTCTGGCTTAACTCCAGTGATCGTCTGATGTACGAAGGTAAGGCTCCTGATCTTGCCTTTACTCAGGCAGCTCGTATGCCTGCTTTCTTTGAGCACAGCAATGTCAACCTACCCCAATACGCTTGAAGCAATACTCGGTCCAAATCTGGATCAGTTGATTCAAGAACTAGATGAATACTTTCCGCCCGTAAACCCTACTCCCGAAACCGAACTCTCCCAGATCATGTATCGCGCAGGGCAGAGATCCATTGTGGAGTGGCTTAAACAACGTACCGAAAAAACCAATGTGTCTATTTAGTCAACCTAAACCTCCAAAAGTCGAACCACCCGCACCGCCGCCGCCGACTCCTGCTGCACCTCCTGCACCTAAGCCGCTTCCCGATCCTGTCCGCGCAGACATTGGAGACGAAGAGACTCGGCCAAAAGTTAAGTACGGTCGTAAGAAAGCTCAGGCAACTCGCGCTCGCTCTGGTGGTGTGGCGGATCAACTTCGTGTCCCTCTCAACACTCCTGGTGGTGGTGGAGGTCTGAATGTCGGCCCGTAAGATCTACGACAAACTGGCTGGTAACAGGTCCCAGTTCCTGAATACTGCTGTTGAGTGTTCAGAACTTACGCTTCCTTATCTGGTCACAGAAGACACAAATTCAAAACCTCATAAAACTCTCCGACAGCCTTGGCAGAATGTTGGTAGTTCCTGTGTGAATGTCTTGGCAAGTAAACTAATGCTTGCCTTGCTTCCACCTCAGACTACATTCTTCAAGCTTCAAGTTCGTGATGACAAGCTAGGACAACTTGATACTCCACAGATTCGTAGTGAGCTGGACCTGTCGTTCAGCAAGATCGAACGAATCATTATGGACTTCATTGCTGCATCTAATGATCGCGTTGTTGTTCACCAAGCAATCAAGCATCTGATTGTGTCTGGCAACTCCCTTATCTTTATGGGTAAGGAAGGTCTCAAGAACTATCCACTGAATCGCTTTTGCATCAGCCGTGATGGCAATGGCAATGTCGTGGAGATTGTCACTAAAGAAATTATCAGCAAGGATCTCCTTAAAGATGTCTTGCAGGGATATGACTCAATGAACGTTTCCGACGACACAAGTCAGGGAACTGATGAGTGTGATGTCTATACACACGTCCGTGTTGAGAACGGTCGGTGGGTATGGCATCAGGAAGTTCACGACATGATTATCCCTGGCAGTCGTAGTACGGCTCCTAAAAACGCTTCACCTTGGCTTCCTCTCCGCTTTGTTTCTGTAGACAGCCCATCGGGTGAAGACTACGGACGTGGACGTGTGGAGGAGTTCCTTGGTGATCTCCGTTCGCTCAACGCTCTTTCTCAAGCTCTTATCGAAGGCTCCTCTGCTGCTGCAAAGGTTGTCTTCATGGTCTCTCCCAGCTCCTCAACCAAGCCTGCATCACTTGCTAAGGCTGGCAATGGAGCAATCATCCAAGGCCGTCCAGATGATGTGTCTGTCGTTCAGGTAGGCAAAACCGCTGACTTCGCTACCGCTGCCCAGATGGCGCAGCAGATTGAGCGACGTATTGGCGAAGGCTTCCTGAAGCTGAATATCCGTCAGTCTGAGCGCACTACAGCAGAAGAGGTCCGACTGACCCAGCTCGAACTGGAGCAACAACTCGGTGGTCTCTTCAGTCTTCTCACTGTGGAGTTCCTTGTTCCGTATCTGAATCGGATCATGCTTGTTCTCCAACGCAATGGACAGCTTCCAAAGATTCCAAAGGAGTTCGTCCGTCCACAGATCGTTGCCGGTGTGAACGCACTGGGTCGTGGACAGGACCGTGAAAGCCTTGCTGGTTTCATGCAGACAGTTGCCCAGACTCTTGGTCCTGAGGCACTAATGCAATACATCAACCCAACTGAAGTCATCAAACGACTGGCTGCGGCACAAGGTATTGACGTGTTGAACCTCGTCAAGACCGAAGAGCAGTTGCAGCAAGAGATGCAGCAATCTAAGGAAGATCAAATCGGACAATCCCTTGTGGATCAAGCCGGACAGATTGCTGGTACGCCAATGGCAGAAGCTGCTGTTGGTATGAATCAAGAACAAACACCCCCTACTGAATAAGAATGGCTGAAACTCTTACCGTCGATACCACCCCCGATTCTGAAGTCCTAACTGCTGATGAGCAAGACTCACTGCAAGTAGGTGAACAGATGGCTGAGGCTGAACAACAGCTTCTCGCGGGTAAGTATGAAAATGCAGAACAACTTGAAAAGGCTTACATCGAACTACAGAAAAAACTTGGTGAAGGTGGCGATGAACCGGAAGCGGGCTCAGAAGATGAGGAGGAGTCTGAGGAGACTGAATCCGAGGAGTCTGAGCTTTCGGCTGGGGCGTCGCTCATTGGAGAGGCGTCTACTGAATGGGCTGAAAATGGTGAGCTTACGCCTGAAACGATGGCGAAGTTTTCTCAGATGAGCAGTCAGGATCTGGTCAACGCATACATCGAGATGCAGTCCAATGCTCCTGAACAGCTCGCTACACAGGATGCAGCCCCTCCTGACCTGTCTGACGCAGAAGTCAACACCATCAAAAATTCTGTAGGTGGTGAGAAAGCCTATGAACAAGTCATTCAGTGGGCTGGTCAAAACTTGACTCAGAACCAAATTGACGCATTCGACTCAATTATCTCCAACGGCAATGCAGAAGCAATTCAGCTCGTCGTCGATGGACTGAAGTCCCAGTACGACTCAGCCAATGGATACGAGGGCCGGATGCTGACTGGTAAAGGAGCATCAGCTACGCCTACTGATGGTTTCCGTAGTCAAGCGGAACTTGTAGCCGCAATGGCAGACCCTCGGTATGACAACGATCCGGCATACCGAAATGATGTCTTGACCAAACTGGATCGATCTGACCTTAACTTCTAAACGATATGCCCTCCGGTCCCGGAACATATGGCTCGAAGAAAGGCCGTCCGCCTAAAAAGCCAAAGCCTAAAAAATGAGCCTCGTAGAAAACATCAATCGTCGTCGTGCGCTGGGCATCTCTCGCTCAGCTAAAAATTCAACTGTATCTAAAAAGGCTTACAACAACATGAAAGCCGGATGGTCCAAAAAGAAAAAGAAAAAAACCGCCTAACTATTTAACCAATGCGTATTTTTATTCTCGCTTCCCTGCTGATCGGTTGTGCTGGCGTTGCCCAGGCTCACCCTGACCATGAAATCCATCACCACGCTGACGAAGCTGTGGAGATTTGCGAAGAAACCAAATCCTGAATTATTAACTAACACCCCATGAAATCTATTATTGTTGCTGGTCTGCTTCTCGGCTGCGCCCATGGCGTTCAAGCTGCTGAAACTTATGTGCAGACTGAGATCAACTCCACTGTCGGCGGAGCTGCATCTACTGAGTTCCACGTCGGACGCAGTGGTGGCGTAGGAAGCGCAAGCTGGTTTTTCCAGGGCGGTCCTGTTGTGACCACTGATGACGGTACTAGCACGACTGATCTCTCCGCCAAGATTGGTGGTGGTATCGATGACGTGTTTGTGCATGGTCTCGATGTATATGGAGAGTTCTCTGTGCTCAGTTCTGACGACACTGACTTCGCTACCAAGGTTGGCGTTAAGTATCACTTTCACTGATGATTAGATTTTATCCAGAAGTTTTCACATTAGGATTATGTGATGAGCGTGTGTTCGATACACCTGTAGCAAAATTTGCAGTGCTGGATAATTTTTGGTCTGACTTTGAAGCCGTTCAAAAACAGCTTGAAGAAATGCCATATGCACCAACAACTTATTCTTGTGACGATGTCGCAGATTACAGAAGCAGTTGGGTTAGCACTATCAATGGCAATGAGCTGCCTTGCATGGATCAGCTCAATGAAAAAGTACAACGCATATTTCAAGAACAAAATTTTGACCACAATATGCGTAGCTTCTGTAAAGCTGAACTTTGCGTCAACTTGAACCTTGTCCAATCAGACAGAATTAAGGATGATTTCTTCAATCCTCATGTTGACGCTTCTCGCTATTCTGTTGTTGTGTTTATGAATAATGAATACCATCCGAATGATGGATTCAATATCTACAGACCTACAGATGAATACCCAGGATCCTGGATACCTCGCGACAAGCTACAAGTAGATACATTCATACGCGGCAAAGCGAACCGTGCAATCATCTTCAAAGCAAACCAAGTGCTGCACGGAATGGAAGTTCGATCTGATGACTTCCGAGATGACTATCGCTGCACTACCGCTATTTTTCTCGGTCTTTAATTATGCCTCTTCCCAATCACGTCGCTCTCAAACAAAAGATAGCAATTCAAACGCAGATGAAAAATGCTGCGATAGCAGGAGACAATAAACTGTTTTCTAAGCTGCACGCTGAACTCCAGGCTATCAACAAAAAACTCGCTGGCAAATGAATCTCGTCCGTTCATCTACGGGACGCATGACGCCTACTCATGGAACGGGGGGTAGGTCACTGGAGATTCAACATGACTGCTATTCAAGTTCGTGCTGCGGTGAAGCAACAGATTCAGGCTCAGCGTGATCAGAAGCTCGTCTATCGTGGCGTCGCATATCTGAAACAAACCAAGTAGAATATGCGTGTGGTAGACGTGAGAAACCTGCCATAACTATGTAAACCTTATTAAGGAGCATGGTCCGTTACAGCCACGTAGGGATGGCTACACCAGTGTCAGCGCGTGAGCGGCTGGATCCCTACAACACCCTGATGGTGCAGAGACGGTTCGACTCCGTCTCCAGGGTCTTGGCGTTGGCCTTCTACGGAAGATACCCTTCGCCGTCATGACGGTGGGAAAAGACCACAAAAATTTTTTCTGAACGTTCGGAGTTCGTATATTAACTTTTTTACCTTTTAATCTGAATGGCTTATCCAGTCTTCTGTTAATCGGCTCAGCTTACTCAACTCGGCCAGGCAAATCTGGCTGGTGATAAGCGAGCCCTGTATCTTAAACTCGCAAGTGGCGAGATGTTTAAGGGTTTCCAGCACAACACCATCGCTCGCGATCTGGTGATGAAGCGCACCCTTAAGAACGGCAAATCTCTCCAGTTCGTCTACACCGGCCGTCTCGGTTCGGAGTATTTGACGCCTGGAAATAGCGTCCTGGGCAACACCGACGGTGCGCCCCCGGTGGCTGAAAAGACGATCACGGTTGATGACCTGTTGGTTAGCTCCGCGTTCGTTTTTGAGCTTGATGAAACTCTTGCTCACTATGAGCTGCGTGGTGAAATCACCCGCAAAATCGGCTACGCTCTGGCCGAAAAGTATGACCGTCTGATCTTCCGTGCTATCTCCCGTGGCGCTCGTCAGGCTTCCCCTGTTAGTGCAACTAACTTCAAGGAGCCCGGTGGCACCCAGAT
>FUIF01006741.1_pt1 | contig 17752 bp, 14 predicted proteins | sample 1003461 | NCBI WGS metagenome assembly FUIF01 (sample SAMEA80401918, study PRJEB19352) | marine metagenome | reverse complement strand
ATCACGAAGCATACTGTAGGAGTCTTTAACAGCTTTTTGCTGCGCAGGAGTCATGCCTTTCAGCATGTCGTTCATCATATCCCACGCTTCTAGCGCCGCAGTGTCGTTTTCATACTTTGACCTAGGCTTAGTTGGGTCAACACGGGCAAGCGTACTCTCGGCAGTCCAGTTGTTAAGCGTTTCCTTAACTTGTTTGTCCTTGCCTATAATCCTTTCAACCGCATCAGCAGTATCTTTGGTCATGCTCAAGTACTTTTGACGGTCGCCGTTCTTAGTCTGGAGTAACTTAAACAACTCTTCGGCCTTCTCAGCCATCTTCGGGTACTTCTCTTTAGCTATCTTGTACACGGCGTTAAGTGGTAGGAACTGCATTACGGCATTCTGCGCTTGCCCACCTAGAGTAGTAAATGCGGTAGCGGCAACTGCTATGTCTTCTTTGCTGATCTTACCTTTGGCGAACCTACCGGACGCATCGAGGGTGGCCTTTTCTTTGCCTTCAACAGTAGCAGAGTAGAGCTTAGCGGCGTCGCGTGACTCAGGAGCTGGAGAGATAAGTTCTGCAACGAGGGAATCAGCCTTGTCCATAGCGGACTCGATCTTCTTGCTAGGCTGTCCACGGAGTCGGCGTAGTATATTGTTTACGATATTCTTGAACCGGCTCCACAGGCTAATCTTCTCGCCCTTAGCAGTAATGCGACCTAGCTTGGCTTGGAACTCTGGGTTACTAAATGCCTCTGCCACGAACTCATCTATATTGGTAGCGCCGTATGCAGTATCCAAGCGGTCTTTAACTGACTCAAACAAGTTACGCATTTGCTGCGCAGCAGGAGTATTCTTAGCAATTTCGTGAGAGGTTACAGCGTGCATAGCCTCATGAAGTAGGACGTGGTTTCTAAGGTCTGCGTCTTGGTTAAGAGTAATAGTATCTGTTTTAGGATCGTACAGACCCGCTACTGTTTTGCCTTCGGCATTTACTAAACCGCTAGCCATTACGACTTTAGTATTACCCAAACCCTGTTCTATAGCGGCGGCCACACGGGATACTGTTGCATCTGTACTCTTCGTAAGGTCGTTTATCGCCCCACGTAAATCACCGGCATCCAGCTTAGCCCGAATCTGTTGGGATAGTGGCTGACTAGAAACAGCTATAGCGTCCGCAGGTAATGGTAACCCCATAGACTCGCGCATAAACCGCACTGTGTTGGACAACTCTTTACGTGACGCGACACTTAGGTTCGCTTTAACCCACTCTTGCGCAGCTACATTTTCTTTAGTCAGACCCATAGACATATCGGCAGCTAGTGCGTCTATGCCTTCTTCTAAAGTCTTGCCTTTAAAGTATTTGCTTGCAGGGCTTTTAGGGTTTATAGCGGCCTCAGCGCCGACAAGAACATTGTCCTTAGCCCTACTAGCAGACCGCTTGACTTGCGCTTCAGGAGTAGCTTGAGAAACAGCTTCTGCTTCGGCTTTAGCTACATCCGCATCTACATCGCCTTCTTCCGCTGCCACCGCAGCAGCTTCAGCTTCCGCTGTGCCTACCGCTTCCTCTTCTACTACAGGTGCGGTTTCAGCTTCCGCTGTGCCTACCGCTTCCTCTTCTACTACAGGCGCAGCTTCAGGAGCAGCTTGTGTAGCTTGGCTTACTTCCTCTTCTACTACAGGCGCAGCTTGAGTTTCTTGTACAGCAGGAGCAGGAGCAGGGGCAGCAACAGGTTCGGCTTCAGGCTCTACTCGACGTTGCGCTACGGCAGCCTGTAGGGCTGCACCCATAGCTGTAGGAGTACCTTCCGGCAATTCGGCAGCGCGTTGTACCGCTTCTTGTTGAGCAGCAGTTTGTTTGGCTTGCAGGGCTGCTTTTAGGTCAGCTTGTTTTTGCTGCTCCGCTAGCTGTGCTTCTCTTCCTGCATACGCTACGTCTTCCTCTTGCCGCCTTGCACCTTCCTCTAAAGTCATTTGCTGGGGTGCTACACCCTCTTCAACAGTATAAGCAGCCTCTTCAGCGACTTGTTTAGCGTAGGTTTGCTCTGCCCTAGTAAGGACAGGCATGTTGAGTAGGCCAAGTACTTTAGTGCGAGAGGACGCATACTTAGATTTTACTAAAGGGTTGTTAGCGTATTTAACTATAGTATCTATGGCTTTTTGAGCGTCTTTAGAGTCGGCTAAGTTTAGCGCCGGAAGCTCATCTTTTAGCTTCTTACTAGTAATACCTAAGCGAGCGAGGTCTTCTTTAGTGATTGCATTCTTCTCACCTGATAGCAATTCAGTAAATAGCTCACGCTGCGGGGCATCAGTACGTAGGCGTTCCTCTTCTGCAATAGCTTCTTCAAACGCAGCCGCATACTTAGCAGGATAAGCCTTGCCATCGGGGCGTACTAATATAGCCGAACCGTCTCCGGTAGGGGGAGGGGGTAGTTGGTAGGTACCTTGTGGTAGGGCAAGCGGGCCTTCTGGCCCCAATACTTCACCTTCTAGTGGCGCTTGTGGGGGAGGTAGCGCCGCAGTTTCTTCTCGTTGCCCAATACCCGCTAGTTCGCCTTCGGTTAAATCGACAGAAGTGCGAGGGCCACGGTCACGTATAGCAAGTTCAGCAAGGGCGGCAATCAAACCACCAACACCGGCGCCAATACCAAGGGACTCACCCGTACCGACAAACGCACCGGTCTCGGGGTCGTAAATATTCTGTGCGATCAGGTTCTGTGCTACTTGCGCCGAGGCTTCCTGTAGACCTTCACCACCGGCAGCGCCACTTACCCTACGTAGTCTAGCTAGTACATCTGTAGCTGGCGCTTTGCCAATAGCATCTTCTAACCCTTTAGCGACACGAGCCGCCTTAATAGTTTTACCTATAGCAAACGGTACTAGAGTCTCGCCCAGACCGGGGAGTAAACCCGCCCGTCCTGCTTTTTTGATTTGCCTTTCAGTAGCACCGGCAGCTTCCGCACGTTGTATAGCCTCACCAGAACCCGCAGCAGCACCAGTAGCGACACCGGCAGCTAAGCCTGCACCACCAAGAAATCCTGTGGCTAAGAAAGGTAGGGTAGAGCCTGCACCACGCACTACATCTAAGTAAGTGCTATCTTCATAGGCCCGTCCGGGGGCTAAGGCTTCTTGTACACTTGCACCCACTCCGGCAATAGCTTCACGTGCACCCGGCTCTAGCTCATCCCGCAGTATAGGGGTAGCGCCAGTAGCAGCCGCTTCTAATAGCCCCGCAGCACCAGCCAGTAAGCCTTTACCTGTTTCTTTAGCATAGCCACCTAGAGTACGTCCGGAGGGGGGCGGTTCGGAGGGTTGCTCTACATCTACCCCACGACGTTTTAATTGGTAGGCCGTAGAGGCATAACGCAGCGCAGCTTCGCTTGAGGTTCCTTCAGGTACAAAGTATCTAATGCTTTCCCCAGAAGGGGACTTAGCGGTAAATAAAGGCATAGTATGTTACCTAATTAAAGCTACCTGAAGTGAAGTTTACACTACCGCCCAGTCCTGTTTCTATGTCATAGCTAGCAGGTAGGCCGCTCATAGCGCGCTTAAATATTTCTAAGCGTTGCGTTTCGTAAGCATCACCGGTTATCTCACCTTCCTTCCTTGCTGTTTCAAGCGCCATTAGCTCAGTATTCATAGCCGCATCTTCTTGCACTTGTTTTAGTACATCAGCAATAAACTTACGGCGGTCACCAGATAACTCTAATTGCTGCTTAAGACCTGCATCTACCATAAGTTGCTCAAGCTCTGCTTGGTTCTTAGCCACAAGCTCAGCCATACTAGCGTCTATTTCACGCTGTAGCTTTTCGTCTTCGCGCTCTAGCTCAATCAGTCTGTCTAAATCACCTATCTGTAGAGCGTCTTGGCGCTGTTGTTCTCTAGTAAACGCTTCTGCTCCACCACCTAAACCTGTTTGGCCTAAGCCCGATAAGTACGCACGCAGCTTGTCTCGCTGTAGGCGCTCGGGAGAAGTGATACCGCCCATGATACCTTCGCGTTGCTTGCGTAGCTCTTCGAGCTTACTAGGTTTCATTGCTTGAGCAAGACCAGCAAGGCCGTCACCTTTAGGAGCAGGAGCTTCGGGTTCAACGCCACGGTAAATATCTGACATCATGTCATCTACTTGTTGGTCGCTACCCATATACTGCTCAGCCCTTACTCGGTCTGTATCTACAGCAGGGGGAGGCAGTTCTTCGTCATTAACCATAATCATTTTAGTAATAGCACGCACGTCACCGGCGCTAGCGTCAGGGTAGGCGGCCTCCACAGCTTCAGTGGTCTCTTGTTCTTCTATGCGCTCTCGACCAACTGAACCCCCGCCGGGCATTTTACCTAAGAATTCTGCTGTGGCGAGGCTGCCTTGCTTGAACTTATCACCAAAAAACTGGAAGGGCGCTCCTAACGCGTCAAGAAACCCGTAATCTGGGTCAATACCTAACTCGCGCATTTTATCTTCACCAGTACCACCAGTTTGTAGCCCAACAATACCGCCTTGAGCCATACCGTTAGACATCTCTTCATAAGTTTTGCCGAAGGTATTGTAGAACTTCTTAAGGATTGCCTTGCTTTCTTCTACGTCAAGCCCTGTGTCCATAAGCTTCTGACCCATACGCTCTATAAAGTTAGGGTCTCTGTTTTGGTTCTGCGCTTCTATCTCATCACGCACCTGCTTCATTACCGCCGATCTTTCTCCGTAGGGTACACCGATTCCGGCTTTAGCCGCTTTTAGTATGCCCATACTCTCTTGGGCATTGGCGCCGTAGTTCTTAAGCCCTTGGCCTATACGCTGATAAAGGTTAGGTTCAGGAGGACCCATAAACCCGCCTTCTTGGTAGCCGACAATACCGCCCATAGCCATACCCTGCATATTAGGAGTTGCCTGTGCCGGTAGTCCGCGCGCTTGCATTTCTCGCTGCTTATTAAGTGCGAGTTGTTGACCACCTTGCATGGCCTGTTGCGCAACTTCATTCCTAGTCATATCAAGGACTTGCTGCTCGCGCTGATCCCTTACAGTATTCATAGGGGGCTGCATCTGCGTTTGCATGTTACGCATAGCGGCTTCTTTCTCAGATTTAAGTTTCTGTAACGCAAGCAAGTCCAGCAGACTTTGGCTTTGTGTGTAACGCTGCATTAGTTTCTGAGGGTCAGAGGAATACGTGTCCACGCGCTCATTGATTTGAGAATCTATTCCGTACGCCATTGTATTAACCCTCGTCCTTTTTACCCAAATTGGATAACAAATCTAATATAGTCAGTACCTCTGATGCACCCGCGCCAAACTTTTGTAGGGTACTAGGGTCTGCGTACTGAGTAGTTGTTTGCTGTATAGGTAAGTTAGACAGTAGTCCTTTTTGGAAATCAACCTGCTTAAACGGATAGTCCCGCTCTTCCCTAAACTGTGCGTAGTCTGCTGCAACACCTTCGCTTTCAATACCTCGCTGCTCCGCACCACCTAGACGTTGCGCGCCAAGTGCTTGTATGCCGTACTGTTGGGCTTGCCCTGCGGCTGCCATCTGGCGTTGTTGTTCGGCGTTAAACTGATTTTGTGCTTGTTCAAACGCTTGTTGGTAGCCTGTACCGGTGATGCCCGCCATACGATCTAGTAGGCCACGCTGTAACTCAGCTTCTGCAACACCTTGACGAGACCCGCCGTAGGCACCTGCTTTACCGTACTGGCTTTGGAGGTTTTGGGCTTGTATTTCCGCTTGGCGACGTGCCGCATCGTATTGGGGTTGGAGTGCGCCCTGTAGGTACGGTGTCATGTACTGCTGCATTACATCGCCAGAAGCAGGAGTATAAGTTCCTGTCTCGCCCGCTGCCGCTTGGGCCGCAGTTGGTGCAGCGTACCCTGCGCCTGTAAAAGACATAGGGTCGTAAGTAGTTTGGGCAGCAGTAGGCATAGCAAGATTAGCTAGCCCTTGGAACGCCTGAGTTTGAAGCGCAGATTCTCCCGCAGTTAGAGGGCCACCGTATCCCTGAAAAGGCATATTGGACAGCGCCTGCCCCTTGCCTAGCATATTAGTTACATACGGAGCCGCCCACGAAGATAGAGTCTCAGTAGAACCCGTTGATGTACCTATCGGTAAGTCTAATCCGGCCATTGTTATTGCCTCACGCTAAGTATTTGTTGGGGTCAATCTGACGCCCTTGTTTGGTAGTGCCGGTACGATCTTCACGTATCCGGTCCATCATTGAATAGAGTTCTTTCGCTCCTGAGTCGGAGTTGCCGTTACCTAAGTGGCTTACTACATCGGCAGGAATTACAAACTCCCCATCACTTAGCGCTGCTGGCTGCATGTTGTTGATTGTAGCAGGAATTTGGTCCGCCATACCATCAGTAGTACCGCCTAAATACATGCCTTGAGGGGCAACACTGGCAAGCCCGCCTTGAGCAAAACCTTGCGCTTTTAGCGCTGCTTGCACGTCTGCTTCAGTAAGACCGGGGTATCTGTCTTGGTATAGTTCTACGGCTTGGGCTACAGAAAGCTTGTCTTGGTTTATTAGGCTACCGACCTCTTCATCTGTCAGTCCGGCCAAATAGTCTAGTGTGCTTTGCTGGTTGATCTTAGCTAGCTCAGCTTCTACATCTTGCGCGGTTAAGTTCGCAAACTGTTCGGGGTCTGTATTTCTGTAGTATGAGGCTATCTCTTCTGGTTGCGCACGACCTGTGTTTAGTAGGTTAGCAATGAGGTCAACTTCAGTAAGCCCTTCGTTCATAGGAGCTAGGCGTTCTACCATTTGCGCCGGAGTTTCATAACCACCACGGAGCAACCCTTCTACAACGTCCATGCCCCCTACGTCAAACTGTTGCGCTACATCCCCAATATTAGCTTTATTAGAAGTAAGTAAGTCTGCAATTACATCCTGCTCTTGCTTAGAAAAACCGTCAGTGGCGTCGATACCGCTAAAGATATTTTCTGTAGTTGCCGCAGGTGTAGTAGCCGCAGGTGTAGTAGTAGTAGCCGCAGGTGTAGTAGCCGCAGGTGTAGTAGGCGCAGGTGTGGTAGTAGGCGCAGGTGTAGTAGTTGCCGCAGGTGTAGTAGGCGCAGGTGTAGTAGGCGCAGGTGTAGTGCGAGCCGCCGGTATAACGCCCGTTACTGTAGTGGGTAAGAGTCCCGCTAGTCCCGCCGCTCTTTGCGCCATAGACGTAGCTCTGTCCGTAGTAGCTCCCGAGCGTACTTGGTAGGCAGGATTCATAGCATTCTGGTAGGCCAACATCATAGCCTGAGCATTTGCTGCGGCTTGAGACCCCGCTATACCGCCTTGGGGTGCATACTGGACATCACTGAAATAGCGCTGACCACCACTTCCTGCACGACGGTTAGGGTCGTAGGTTCCGGGAACAGCACTACGAATTGCTGCCAAGTTGGCTATGTCAAACGCACCGCCTGTACCCGCTGTAGTGTTGTCGTTCATGCCCGAGCCGTCGGTTACTGCCGGATCGAAATAGGGCGGCACTAAGTTTTCCGGTCGAACTTCAAATGTTTCTCCGGAAGTACCAAAGTCAAATTCAGGTATGGCTATACCCAATGCTCCGAGAGCCGCATCTAGTACCTCTTTTGGTCGCTCGGCAGTAGTAACTACTTCGTATATGTCCCCTAACGGCAGCCCTGTAACAGTACTTAGCGCGTTAACTGCGGTATCTACAAACGTATTCTGGTTTTTCTCCCTATCAGTAGGGAGGTCAGCAAAAACTTCTCCTGCTATGTCTCCTGTGGGTAAAGCACCTGTAGTTGGCGTTACTCCAGATACTATAGCTTCATCTTCGGGCCTTTTGGCTGTAGTTGTAATTTGCTCTATATCACCAGCTCCCATAGAACTAACGGGAGTGATTGCCCCTGCACCTAGAGTAGTGCCCGCACCGCTCTGACCGGTAACAGTAATTTGGTTCGCCCCAGTTACAGCGCCAGTAGAAGTAGGGGTTACTCCAGTACTAATACCGCCAGTACTAGTAGTGCCATAGAGGGGACGCGAGCCGGGGAGAACATTTGTACCTTTGTTTATAATTCCGGCGTTTCTTATGTTGTAGTTAGCCATCACTACGTCTGGCGTGAGGCCGGTAGTAAAAGGAGAGCTTTGAAAGGCGTCCATAGCCGCTTGCTGCGAAGCACTGGTAATACCCGAAGTTATACCAAGTTGTTGTGCGGCGGCTGCTCTAGCGGCAGGATCGGTAATCGCATTAACCCCAGCCTGTTGAGTAGTGGAGTCCAGCTTTTGGAATTCTTCTATAGCTTCCGCTTGAGTCATAGGCGTACTACTGCCGCTCCCACTTGGGGTCACACCCTGCATGCCTACTGAAGACTTACCTTTTCCGCCCCCGACCATAGGCGTACCTTGGATACGTAATTGTTCCATCAAATCGCTAAAGGCGTCGCGGTTATAGAAACTAGCCATGTCTTAATCCTTCACTTTAAATGCGTTTATAGCTTTCGCTACGGAACTTGTTATTAGGATACCACCGGGAGTCACTCCACCAGTCCACCCATCTACCCCAAAAATACGCTCTGTTACTAACTCTCTAGTCTTACGGTCCGGTATAGCGTTGAGGCACCCTGCCTGATCTAACTGACTAAGCTCTTTAAACTCGGCTAGCCGCGCTTCTAAGTTCATGTTCCACCTACGGAGGTGTTGGTCGCACTTCGGGGAGTGCGGAAATAAAGTTAACTGTTAGTACAGCAGATGTTACGCCCGGATGTGGGGTTGCCGGAGATACAGCAGGGGGCACGGTTGCCATAGTGACATCTATATCGTCAGACACCCACACCATCTCTATGTACTCACCCGCTGCCAAGTCCAAGTTGAAGTTCCAAATGACCTCATCTATCTCACCGGAACCCGATAGCACAAATTCTCTCGCCGTATAACCTAAGTTAGTGCCATTACGCGAAACCCACAGGTATACATTTTTAGCAGAAGCCGACCCACTGGATAGCTGCCCAATAAACTGAAAGTTGTAAACCCCTGAATACGTTGCAGTTATCTGGCTGTTGCTAGCCCCGTTAATAGAAAACCCGCTTTCTAAATACGTCTGGTTAAACGTAACTACCTGCGGTGTATCTACTACTGCTATGGGCTGGTCCACTGTAGAGAAGTATAGCGCATTAGGCACATCTATAAACCTACCGCCAAGCTCCCCAAATACGTTGTTAACCGCGTTAACTAGCAAATTAAAAAACAGACGCAGGATGTTATTCAGGTCATCCAGATACTGCTTAAGCGGCCCCGCCTTGGGTATAGGAAGCGCAGGCGCTTGGACTTTTTGTACTAGCCGCTCAGCCATTAGCCTCGTTTCCCATCAGGACGCATATCCAAACGCGGTATACCTAGCTTCCAAGCCACACCTAACTCAGTGGACTCGATCTTAAACGCCATCTGCCTACCACGTACCCGCACAAAGACTTGCCCTGTAAACTGCTCAACAGGCACCGTGGCCGAACGAGTTACCGTAGCGCTGCTGTTACCGCCTTCCGATAGGGGGTTGTTGTACCCAGAACCGGAGTTCTCCAGAGGAGATAGAGTCATAGTAGCAGCGGGATTGTCAGCCGTAGAACCCTCAAACGTTACGTCAGGTAACATTCTCTTAACAAACATAAACTTATCGCCGTCGTCCAAGTCAAACTCAGAGGACACTAGCGTAGCTGTAATCGGGTTGGGGGTAACACCTTCTTGGCAGTCATAACCCACTTCGTGGTTGACCAAGTTGTTGCTGTACGTAGCCGCCATCGGGTTTTCTCTCAGGTCAGCGTCGATCCAAGCACTGCGCGATAGAGTGCCGTAGTACCAGATGTCTTGCAGGTAGTTATAGACCACGTAACGGTCGTTCTGGGTAGACTCGGCAGAACAGTAGAACCACCAAATCTCGTCGAACCGCTCGTTAGTACCTGCAATTACTTGAGCATACTGAGAGAAGTTGAAGTCATTAAACACGAAGCTGCGTACAGAGCAGGGTAGGGTCTTAACCGTACCATCGTACATATAGAACTTGTCCGTGCCCATCCAGTAAGCAATGTTGCCGGAGTATACCGCTGCGTTAGTACTAGCTATGGTGATGTTGTCACCGAGTAGCTGCGCGCCCCAAACCTCTGGAGCACCTAAGTACTGCATGCCATACAGGGCGGTGTCAGTCCAGACCAGTATTTCTTGACGTGCTTGTATGGCGGTAATGATCTCACTACCACGGGACAACCGCAGGCTACCTGCTTGGTTAGTGGCCGCAGGCGTCCAGTTAGCTACGTCTTCTTGGTCAGACCAACGGATAAGCATAGGATCAAGCACGCTAGTACCCAGATCGTTCGCACCAAAGCAAAACGCAAACCGGAAGATGTCAGACACGAACGCCTTGTTAACTATGACAGGAACGTCTGACGCCCCGCCAAGAGAGGACACATACACAGCCCGAGTAGTTACTCCATTGCTAGCATCCCAGTAGAATGGTGCTCCGCCACGGTAGGCAAAGAACAAGTCCTCACCGAAGTTAGCCTGACTCCAAAGCCGTATAGGCGCATCAGTAGTACCACCAAAACCCCACGTACCTGCACCCCAAGTACCGCCGGACCAACCAGTAAAAGGTACAGCAATCTCGTTACCTGTGTTGACTTGGTACGCCGCAGTAACAGTGCCGCCACCCGTGGCAGTAGAAGAAGCCGTAGTCTCGGCAGTAATAGTGTAGGCATCTTCGTCAATCAGGCTTATCTGGTACTCGTTATTAAGAGTAAGCCCACCCACTGCTGTAGCACCGCTAAACGTAACAAAGTCGCCTTCAAGCGCACCGTGGGCAAGGTCGTCTACCCGCACAACAGCAGAACCTAAAAAGGTAGTAAAGGGGTCAGTCAGGGTTACCGTGGACCGGATAGGGGTAATGTCGTAGTAAGCCCCACCACGCTCTATGTAGTACTTGAGGTTAGTACCTACAGAAACAAGATTTTGGCCGCCCAGAGTAATCCAGTTGAGCATAGACCGGCAGACGCCAAGAAAAGTCTGGTTTGACAGACGCACCCACCCACCGATCTTCTGAGGCATACCCCGTCTGAAACGCACTTTGTTGGTCTCGTACCAACCGCCTTCGGCTGCGTAGCGCGTATTCTCGCGGTCAACCCCGGGCTTGAATTGTAGTTTCTGAAGCGGCATTTATTAACCTCATTATAGGTAGCTACCCGTCTCAATCATGTAGCAGAGTTCGGTAGCACGACCCTTAACGTCCCGACTCCATTTGGAATCTAGGAACTCTTTTGCTGCGGTTGTATAGTCGGCAACTTCCATAGCTGCCAATGCGCGCTTGAAACCACGAAGTCTCGTAGCACCAAGGTTAAAACTAATGTCAATCATAGCATCTTTTCGCACATCATCAAGGTCCTTAAACCACGGATATTCCGAAGAAAGTTCCTTAATAACGCGTACTATGTCGTTCTCTAGCAGGTAGTCGACTTCATCGTCTGACAGACCCATACCGGACTTAGAGATATTTCGCCCTACCCCAATGGTTTCGTAGCCAGCAGAACACAGGTAAACGTGGGACCTTACGCCCTCATGGCGCTTGAGCATCTCAAGTAGTTTTTCGGTCATAGCTGCTTCAGCAATAGTATCAGTTGTGCAAAGTCGTACAGATTAGTCAGCACTTTTGATTACGCCGTCAGCGGCGTTTTCCTCTACGTTTTCTTCAGCTACGATGTCATCTATCTTGTCACAAACATCTTCTACTACAACACCTGTAGTCATTGTAAGCGCGCCACGGCCCACTGCTCGGATACCTTTATACATACCAGAACAATAAACTTCTTTGTTTTCAATAACTTGCTCAACCGTAGTGCAGGAAGCCATAAGCAGTGCAACACTAAATATCAACGCCAGTCTTACCATTTTTCTGGTCCTCTAGGAACTTAGTTAAGCGGGCTTTGTACCCGTCCATAAAGTGGTCTGAGACCCTATCTTTAATGCCCCGATCCTTCTTACGAAGGTACTTACTGGGGTTGATATAGTCCACGCCACCGTTTGAGAAGTACAGCATATCTTGGGACTTGCTTGGTCCGTAGCATAGTCGAGGCACGCGGGGTACGGAATCGCTGCCGTTTATAACTGAAATCTGGTTATCTAGCGTCATAGCACGCTTAAAGCCCTTGAAGAACGTATTGGGCTTACCAAAAGTAATCAGGTTTAGGTTGTCGTGTTTGCCTTTTAGTTTTGCAGCGGACAGTTCCGCTAGTGCTCCACCGAGGCTATGCCCACAGATTAGTGTGCGCTTACTGTAGTCTATATGCTCTTCGATTTCGTCCCATACTGAGGCGTGAGCAGCGACAAACCCACCGTGACACAGCCGACCGGCGTACGGTACAGGCACAGGGAACAAGTTAAAAGCCCAGTCACCCACCTGCTGCGTGCCACGGAACACTATAATGTCGACGGTCTTGCGCTTAACAACAAACGCAGTGGTCGAGGTCAAAGCTGACTCTATCTTAATGGCGTCTTTGTTCTTGTCGTTGTAAGCCTTCATAGACCAACTACAGGCCATGTTCAGCAGTACGGGATCGAGTTTCATAAAGAGCCTAGTCTTCTTTGTGGTATTTCAAATCAGTCTGTAAGATCAGAACTTCTTTTTGCAGGCTTATTACTTCTTCTTCGAGCTTTCGTATATCAGGAAAGATATAGTTGTTCTGGTTGCCCCTAAGACCTCGCGTCTCTTGGGCGTTCATGTCTATACGCTCACTGATATTGGCATAGCCCCAAGTAGCAACCGCTACTATAGTTATGATCTGCAAGAGCCAAACTACGCTTATCGTTAGCTCTGATCTGTCGTTTAGCTTTGGGGCTGCCATAACTCATATAACTACGGTTTAGGAGTAAAATCAAAATAAGAGCTGGCCGCAGTACCCGCAAGGATCGCACCGAGAATAAGTGTTGTGAATATCTGCACGAAGGTTTTGCCCGCTGTGCGTTTTACTGACCGCCAAGAGTCTAGAAGATCACGTACTTCCCGCACGTCATGAATAGCGTCGTCGTCTTGTAAACCCACGTCACGTAAGGCTTTTTTAGCCCCCGCTTCCGCAGCACGCTGTATCATTGCTTCTAGCTCTAATTCGGTCATCTCATGGGTACTCCTACTGCTTGGCTATACCTATTTTACGCTACTTCTTGTTCAAGGCGCGGATCAACCCAATCAGGGCAAAGTTCCCATGCGTCATTGACGTAGTTGTATTTACAACCGTACCAATCTTCTGGCTCAGTTACGCCTTCGATCAGTGTAGAGTTATTAGCGTTCAGGTCGCCAATGATGAAGTCCAAGTTAGCAGGGTCGCCCACTTCGATGTGGTCTGCTGTGATGTTTATCTGCTTGTCGTCCGCAAAGAGGTACTTAGAGCAGTTCATTTCGCATACTATAGTTTTCATGATTATCCTTCCAATAGGATTGAGGTTGATGATAAACCCCTGCCCGCAGGGACAGAAGTGACGGAGCCTACTCCGGTTGAGTATTGATTTACACTATCCGCAGCGCTGCCAACAATGAACATTTTATTACCCGTGGTGTTAAAGCTCATGGCTTGTGGTGAAGTGCTGTTGGCAGCTACGGAAAAGCTACTAGCAAAAGATGCGGTAGAGAGGTCGAAGCCGGTAGACAAATCGTAGCTATTAACATTATCTGCGACATTCCCAACAACAAACATTTTAGTTCCGTCAGTGTTAAAGGTCATTCCGGTTGGGCCTGTTTCTTGCGAGGCTACGGAAAAGTTTTGAGTGTAGCTTGCAGTAGAGACATCAAAGCCCGCCGATAGGGCGTACTCAAGTATATCTTGCCCATTCCCCCCAACGATGAACATTTTAGTTCCATCGGTGTTAAACGCTATATCTATGGGGTTTGTTTCTTGGGGTGCTACTGAAAAACTATCAATAAAAGTGACTGTTGAGCCAAGGTCAAAGCCCGTAGACAATGTGTACTCGTTTACGTCGTCCCCGTTGCTACCGACAACAAACATTTTAGTTCCATCGGTGTTAAAGGCGACACCCATAGGGGCTGTTTCTTGTGCAGATACTGAAAAGTTCTGCGTGAAGCTTGCGGTAGATACGTCAAAACCAGTAGTCAGAGCGTACTCATTTATATCTTGTCCCACTTGCCCAGAAACAAACATTTTAGTTCCATCGGTGTTAAACGCTAAGCCTGTTGGAATTGCTTCTTGTGCATTGACAGAAAAACCTTGAACGTAGGTAGCCCCCGCAATTACATACGGTCCAGAAACCGTAGGTGAACTTATAGACCCATCCGCCTGAACGTAGTAGTCCGCCCCCACCGTTAGCCCGCTCAGCTTCTCACTAACCCCACCCTGCACAATCACTGCGCCTGTGGCTGTATCGGCTATGGCTTGGTCTGTTATGCCTATGAAGTCGGTGTAGTTAGAATCCGCAGCACGTTCTACTTGGTACGAGAAACCTATAGCGTCAAAGGTAGAGTCTTCTATGTAAGTAAAAAAGCTGCGTTTAGCTACCGCGTCATATGTGCCTGCGTATCCGGCATCTTGAGTGCCATTTCTTTGTACGTTAGAAACATTAGTAACAGCGGAAAAACTTGGTGTAGTACCACTTATACTTATTTCTACTAGGTTCTGAGTTCTTGGAGTTACTTGATTATCTTCAAAAAGCACTACGACTTTATTTGCGATAGGATCGTAAACTGGTTGGATTCCAGTATCCATTTGTATTGTTGAAAAAGTTTCAGCACCGAAATCAACCCCGTTACCTGCGGGGTAAGCGACAACAGCGGTTAAAACATCTCCCGTCCCTTTATAGACTATTAGACATTTTCGTAATGAAGAAACATAAACAATTTCCGGCCTAGAAACGGTTGTGGAAAATTGATCTTCTCCGCTATAACTTATTGACCCACTGGAAACAGTCGCATGGAGAGCGTACCCATCCGCTCCGGTTTGTGTTTCCACGGCATAAACCATTTTATTAGCGTTAGCATCGTAAACAGTTTTACAGGCCCTTAATATATAATCGGACCACTCTGCCCTTGTACCAAAAGTTAAAGTAGTACCAGAAGTTGAAACGGTGCGCGAGGTTAAAAAAACGTCAGCCCCTTGGTTAGACCTCCACGCAAACACAACTACTCCTTGTGTGGCATGGTAGTCACCAGAAACACCTTCTGAATTAAACGAAGAAAGGCCGGTTGTTACTGACCCAAAAGATATGCTAGTTCCTGATACTACGCCCGCAACCGCAGACAATCTGTAACTTTGGTCTGAATCTCTAAACGCAACAACTACTCTTTGAGCCGTTTTGTCGTACACTGCGGCAAAATCACTTCCAGAGTAGGAATGAAACGCTACGGCTGTCCCAAAACTAATGCTTGAGCCTGAAATAGTACCTACTCTTGCCGTAGGGTATGAACTATTATCGCGGTCTTTATAAACGACCACAATTTTTCGTTATCGGTGTCGTAACAGGCGCTTGGAAACTCTGCGTTAGGGCTATATTCGGTTAAAGTTCCTACATCTTGAGGGTTCGCATTACCTGCAACAACACTAACAGTTCCATTAGAATTAAGCGCAACCGTAACCCCACTACCTAATGTGCCACTAGCCACGAAGTCTGCGCTTTTTGCTCCTGCTCCGGCAGGTAGTAACTCACTCAAATTGCTCATGTTGTGTAATCCAAGTTAATGCTAGTGGAGGACAGGGCTTTGCCTGCTAGTACGGTTTGTACGGATTGGCTTGTTGAGTATTGAAAAACCGAATTATTAGTGTTTCCAAGAATATAAAATTTATCGCCGTCAGCACTAAAAACCAAACTTGTTGGGGCTGTATCTTGTGCTTGTATAGAAAAGTTAATGTTAGCGTATGAGGCTGTTGAAAGGTCAAAAGCTGAAGACATGTTGTACTGATATATGCGGTCTTGAGTTTGCCCCACAACAAATATTCTATCTCCACTAGAACTAACGGCTATGCCTCTTGGCGAACTCTCTTGTGCCGTTACTGAAAGACTTTTAGAGGCATACGACGCGGTACTAATATCAAACCCTGTAGATAGTGAGTATTGATATACCGTGTCCGTTGAAAAACCCATAATAAACATAACGGTGCCGTCTGGACTAAAAGCCATGTCTCTGGGGTTGTCATCTTGGGAGCTTACCGTAAAAGAATCTACAAAAGTGGCTGTAGTCACATCAAATGCGGTAGCTAAAGTGTATTCACTAACAATAGCCGGGGTCGATCCACAAACAAACATTTTGGTTCCGCTAGGGTTAAAAGCTAGACCCAAAGGGGCAGTTTGTTGAGAGGTAAGTGAAAAACTTTTAGAGGCATATGCCGCGGTACTAATATCAAAAGCTGTGGTTAATGAGTATTGATATACTGTGTCAGTAAGATAACCACAAATATACATTTTTGTACCGTCAGAGCTGAAAGCTAGTCCTTCTGGGCCTGTTTCTTGGGAAGAAACTGAAAAACTTTTGTTTGAGTAAGCTGCGCTGGCTATATCGTAAAATATAAAAGGACCAAGCAATGTGCCGTCTGATTGAACGTAGTAATTCTGGTTAGGCGTGAGTCCTGTGACGTTGGTGGAGATACCGCCTTTGATTGTCACCGAGCCAGATGCAGTGTCCGAGATGGCAGCGTCTGTTATGCCTATGAAGTCGGTATTTGAAGCGCCTGCCGGTGATACATAAACAAGCCCACCACCCACTTCCGAGGAGGTTGTTCTACTTGCGCTTACAAACTGGTTAGTGTTTGTGTCATAGGTTAACCCGCTTTGATACACTTGACCTTGGTCGCTTGTAACGGCTCTCTCACCAGAGGCAGAAACACTTGTCCCAGAAACCGTTGCCGTAAATTGACGGATTTCGAACGGGGAAACCAAACTGCCATATATTACTTTATGGTTTTGGGTGTCGGGGTTATATGCCGCTGAAACTTCTCCGTTTACTCCTACACTAGCTAAAGTTACCGCTGTACCAAAACTAATTGAAGTACCTGAAACCGTGCCAACAACACCCAAAACATAATTAGTGGCGTTGTCTTTGTAGGCTATAAAAATTTTACCTGCGTTTGTGTCAAATGAACCGGAAGGGAATCTATTATCGGTGCTAGTATTAACGTCAACAGGTGTGCCCCAACTAATTGCCGTACCTGAAATTGTCCCTATGACCCCCTGAAAGCGGTTATTGTTACCTTTATAAATGTTAATAACTTTATTGTTTGTCGAATCGAAGGTTAAATCAATCATTTCTACCGTGAAGCTGCTGTTGTCCGTGTCAAACCGAACCGCTGAGCCAAACGATATGCTTGTGCCGGACACTTGCCCCGCAATACCCCAGCCTTGTTGAAACCCATCATATTTAGTAAACGCTATGGCAATACGATCTACATTGGTATCATAAATTATTGACGTATAACGAGTGTTAAAACTTGAAAAAACAACCGCAGTACCAAAACTTATACTTGTTCCAGAAACAGTCCCTACTATTGCAGCGCCGTAAGAGGAATTAGTGTCATCCTCGTAAGCGATTATTACTTTACTTGTGTCGGGGTCAAAAACAATATCTATATAGTTTGTCTGTCCTGCTTCAAACTGCACGGGAGTACCAAAAGATATAGACGTACCAGATACCGTACCCACTACAGCCATACCAACATCCGGCCCTGCTGCGGTTTCTCTATACGCCACAACAATTTTATCGTTTGTAGAGTCGTATGCAGAGGCAACATATCTTACTTGAATACTAGAAAATTCAACCATTGACCCCGAAGCCAAACCTATTGAACTCACAGTCCCATCGCTATTAAGC
>FUIF01019662.1_pt1 | contig 17812 bp, 21 predicted proteins | sample 1003461 | NCBI WGS metagenome assembly FUIF01 (sample SAMEA80401918, study PRJEB19352) | marine metagenome | reverse complement strand
TCCATTACGATACATCTTTAAGTTCATCTCCCTCGTAGCCACAATCAAGGCTTGTCCACAACTCCATAACCTCATCGACTGCATCCAATTGATATGCACTACACTGCATACACTCAGCGTTGAAGTTTATCTTAGTGTTTTTTGTACCACATCCTTGACAATCGTACGTTCCTTGTAGTGGTGCCTCAGTGTCGTATGCTATCTCATCCAACTCATCGGTAGTAGTTACACCAAAGGATGCGTTCCAAGAATCCACATCCTCTTGAGCATCCCAATCGTATGTGTACTTGCTGGATCCTGTAACGGCTGTGCTTCCGTAGTATCGTACGGCACGTGAATGGCTGTCGTTACTGAACCAATTGTCACCAATCCATGAGCCGGCACCCTCATTGAATATGCGGTACACACCCTCGTTGTCCATGAACACCACCTTGCTTGAGCCACCCAAGTATGTAAAGATTGCATCCTCAACAAAAGGATTGTCGAGCATCTCAATATCTACGTTGGGTATGGTGCCCACAAGTTCTGCGAACTCGGCAGTATCACTCTTGTCTTTGGTACCGAACCCCGAGATAACACCGTTGTGTATGAGTCCAAGTGTAGGTGTCACTGAGAATGGGTGTAGATACTCATCGCTCATACCATGAGTCGCGATACGGAAGTGCAAGAGCATAGGCTTGTCACCTACAGCGGAAGTTTTTAGTTCGCGGTAACGCTCAAGGAACTTGTCGAATGAGTCACCACCCTTGTTAGGAAATTTCTCAAGGCATAGTAAGCCATCAATAATGTAGAGCATACCGGCTCCATCATCGTTGTTGTTCCAACAGTTCTTTAGTTTTTTCTTAGGTAACATCTTACCATCATTCATAATTGCAATACACATAAGCATAGTTGTGCGGTTATATCCCATCGCACTCTTCGGTTTCGGTTATATAATTATTTTTGTTCTTCAAGAAGTTTGTCCATCGCCTCCAAAGTAGGTTGCGCATCAGTCACGTAGTTCGTACCGAACTTGTCTCGCAGTCTATCCACTGCCTCACTTGAGTAGGACACGATAGTACGTGGGTCTACCTTGCGGTTCTTGAGTCTACGCACAGCACTCTTGTGGAATACACCCACACCATCGGCACTGAAGTTGAATGAACCGTATAAGTCATCGGCAAACTGAGCGTACATGCTCACTACCTTGAGCACTTGGTCATTCGAGTAAACCTTACGCAAGTGAACACCCAATGCACTCTTAGGGTTGAGCATCATCGTAATCAATTGCAACGGCTTGATGTTCTCGTTGTTACACATGATACGCATCAGATCCCTACGCCATAGCATGTTGGTCACGTTCTTGAACGCAGGTGGTAAGCGGAACTCAATGTATCTACTTTGAATGTTGACCGCTGAATACTTGCCGGCACGTTTGTAATCACCGGGCTTACGTTGTATTTGCGAGTAGTGGTTAGTAATCCGGTGTCTCCATATAGTTAGAAACAACGGCACGAATGCTTGAATCGAATCGAAAAAGTCATCACCCGATACACCACGCTTACCTACATTGATGTGTCCACCACAATTTGCACCCCAGTCGGCGTTGATGTGGTCACGAAGTATACGCCCCTCCAAAGCACTGTCTAACAGCGGGTCATTCAAGTCATAGATTGGGCTGACCAATTCGAATCCATTGTAATCCGATAGGCTACCATCCGACTCGCGGCACCATCCTGTCTCATCCACAGCATCCAAGTCCCACGTATCCAACGGGTCATCATCTTCCTTCTCGACCTCGAAGCCGATCGTATATGTAGTGTCACGTGAGGTGAAGTCCCTGCGGAACCCACTATGGTACTCGTGCAGTCGCTCGGAATTTCTATCCTCCTCAAGGCGGTACTCCTCATTGCGCTCACTCCAAAATATGTTCTCACCCTCATCATCAACATGGTAGTAATCCCCATCTTCCGCGCAGTAAAACGCGTCATCTACCCAGCACCACTCACCGCTATGCATACTGTACGTACCACCGATGTAACATATTGTATGCCCATCTTCGTAGTCGGGCATCCATATCTTGTCACCACATACAAGTTGAGTCACGTTCTCATTGAACTCCCTTGATAGAACGGCTACACGAGTGAACCCACCATCGTGGTGCAACATAGGTGTTCGTGCCTCACTGTCCAAACAAAACATCCCGGCGTACTCGCTCGGCATCGTGAGTTGAACTACTTCATCCTCACTACGTACTTCTCCCAAGTAATCCAATACTTGTCCATCTTTCAATTCATCCATAGGCATAGATTTATGTGCATCATTAGCCCTGCACATTTAGGCTTAGGGGACTGCATGGGACTCGAACCCATAGTACACCCAAACACCACGTTATAAACCAAAACCAAAAGAATTGGTGCTTGTGTAGCAGTCCGTTTATAGTGTGGTCACCACTTCCAAAACATCCCCACAAACATAGGGTAACTATCTGACAATCAGTGTTAAAGGATTGTTAAAACTCATTCATAACCTACGGTTCAACGCAAGAGTGAACGTATAATGCTCACGTCAACCGTACCATACTTGTCATGTACCTTACACAGGTACGCCCAAGCCTCGCGCATCTCCTTCTCGGATGCTCTCTTTCTACCGGTGTGTATGGCTACAGCCCTACTCAATCTTTGCAGTTCATTCATACCTCAACGAATTGCAGTCCATAAACAGAGGGGTAATACATGTTCACCTTACCACTCGAACTTGGCTTGTGTGGTGGGTATATCCCACGCACAGTGTCATTGACACCACGAGACGTGACCACAGGATCGCCTATGCTCACCTCTACACCAGTGTCTATACGCACTAACTTCACTTCAATTCCATCATAGTTTTTCATACTCATTCACATTTGTTTAGGGGACTACGAGTGTCACGAGCACTCAGTGCAACAGGGGCATAGGTATCCCCTTTGCAGGTAGTCCGTTGTAGGTGTGGTCACCACCATCCAAAAAGTACGGTACTATTTCCGCTTCGCCCTACGGGTTTCACGCTGGGCTTGTGCCCTGTATACCTTGCGGTCTATCCGGTCAGCATACATATTCTCTAGTGCATCGGCTTTCATCTTGCCTCGAACCTTGCGCTTACTTGCACTTGCAGTCTTGCCGCCTAGAGTCGGTGCGCTCACCACTCGGACTACGTACTCATAGCCCTTGTGGTTACGCTGTGTTGCGAAATTCCCCATTACGCAGTGGGGTTTTGAGGGTTAACGAACATGTTGAAATTCCCTTGCACAAGTAAGCGGAATTGTGGGTCACGAACACTAGCATATGCACCGCTCACCATGTCTGTGAAGAAGCCGAATGATGCGAAGGCTTCGGTGTTGATGAAATCCTCGAACATGTTTTCGATGAAGTCACGCCCCATTGTGCTCTCAAGGGCTTGTAGTTGTGTGGTTGTGTTTACGTTTGTACTCATAAGGCAATGTTTTTAGTTTCGGTTATCGTTTCGAACACCACAAACAACCAACAAGATTTTTTAATACTATCACAACAAAATGTTAAAATCCCTGCGCATTATGCCCACCAATTTTCCTGCGTACATACAGGATCAGGGGTCGCGCGATGCTGCTTCACGCGTAAGGGAGGGGAGGAGTCAGTCAGTCCATCGTGTAATGAGCAAGTCCATGACTTGCGAAGGCGTATGTGTGTATGTGTACGCGCGTCACTCGTGCGCATAGCATGAAGGGATGGTTCACATTTGAGATTTCGCATTCTAAGGGGGTGTGGTGCTCACCAAATCGGTCTCAAGGTATGGGAGGTAGGGGGAAGCCGAGATAGTATAGAGATATCCCCCTACCACTACGTAGTAGGGGGTATATCTATAGAAAATAATTGACAAATCCAAATGAAAAAACACGCTTTAACAAAACTTTAACAGCACGTTTTAACAAGGCTTTAACAGAAAATTTTTGTATTCATGTGTGTAGGCGTATGTGCGCACAGGCAGGGGCGCAGGCGTATCCGCGTGCCCGAGCGGGCGCGTGTGTGTATGTATGTACAGGTGCGCGTGTGTGTGTGCGTATGTGTGTGCGCGCGTGCATGGGTTGATTCTTCCCACCCTTTTATATATCAACCCCCTTACCGAGCGCATGTGAGCGTATGTATACGTGAGCGCATACAGGATCTGGCGGGCGCATAATGCACACGTAAGATAGAAACACACTTTAACAAGGCGTTAACACTTTACAGCGAAAGAACCCCCTATGTTTGCAGTGTAACCAAAACGAAATACGATGAAAAATTACGAGGAAAGAGTTGTTGAACTACTACGTAGAGACATGGAAAGATTTGACAAACAAGTGCGTGACTGCGTAGTGAGCATGTACGACTCGATTGTGCACCATGAAGTGAATGGAATTACTAAAGACTACCTACCGGTAGTGAAACTGCTTGAAATTGTCAATGAAGTTGCTGATACGCTCGACCTTGTGCACGATACATGCAAGGTGACCCATGAGCACCTGTGTCACATGAGCCTAGTGTACTCGTACTGCGAAAGCGTACTCACCGGTGATGCTACACATATGGACGTGGTTTGTGACTTGATTGGTGACATTCTCACCGATGAAGTAGAGGCTAACACACGTGAAATTTACAGCCCTACATTTGAGGTGCTCGATGAAGGCTCACACTTGCAGGTGTACACCGAGTAAGCCTACATGATGCACACATGAAGCCCCGCCATTGAGCGGGGTTTTTTTTTGGGCCAAATCGAAAAACAACAGTTGCGCGGGGGCATTATGCGCGAGGGGATCAGGCGCGCTTAGACCTGCGCGAGCGTGCACATATATGGGCGCATGCGTTACACATATACGCGAGGCTATTTTAAGGCGTTCTAAGGGGTTTTCTCCTCTTGGGTGGTGTGTTGGTATTGTTGGCGGTAATGGATTCGTTAGGTGTTCTCTTGGGTTGGTCAGTGTGCCTCCAATGGTGGGGCGCGGGGTTGTGGTTCTCTTGTGGGGTTGTGTGTGGGCGTGATTTGTTCCCCCCCTCATATGTACGGGGGGCGGGTGGGGGCTGTGCGGTGCACCTATGGGGGCGGGTGTGTGCTACGTGTGTGCACATACGCATGTGCGTACACATAGGCGTGCCCGGACGTGCCCTCGTGCTTGTGCGCAAACGCCCAAACCTGTGCACGTGTTCGCCTGCATGCATGCCCCCCCGTTCGTGCGGATGCGTTCGGGTGCGCGCGCGCTGGCGCCCATATAATATATTATCCCCACCAGAAACATTTCTCAGCAATTTTTACGGATCAGGAGTCATGACCCGTGTTGTTTCAACTGATGTGCCGAATCGATACCCCTATAACAAAACACCCCCCGATAAACGGAGGGTATTTCTTGTCGCTGTGATACGCGAAGCATGCGAAAAATTTTGAGCAAATTAAGGGCCCTTTGAAAACTTTATTCCGACGTAGTATGTCTGAGTTTCTTCTTGAGCCGTTCAGTATCCATTGACGCTGATGCTATGGATAAAGAACTATTGTGTCCCAGTACGTCGTTAAGACGGGATGAAGGTACAAGAAAAAAATGATAAAGTCAATAGTAGTAAATACCCAATTAAGCAAAGTCCTCGTATGTAATCCAAACATCTCTGCCATCAAGCAGTTCGTTGGCTATCTTGGGATACATGTGTTGGTATGCATAGGTGCTTTTCCCTATGAAGCCTTTCATGTCTGCACTGTTACCGACAAGTAAGCAACCCGCTGTATGCTCATCTGTGTTTCCAATATGGATTAGGATGTATTCAAATCCTGGTACGTCGCGTACCCATAGCATACCCTTATGCATATTAGGGAACTTGTCCTGGTATCTTTTATGGAACCCACCTGTAGTGCGTAGGGTGACCCGATATGTTCCGGCTGGGATCCTGGTCTCACCCATTACCTTCTCGTCACGATGCTCGTCCTCTAATGTATAACAGAGGAATTCCCTTCCTTCTTTACTTTCTGAATACAGCGTTCCAAGAGTGAAGTCTTCTTGGCTGTATGTTCTTATTACACGTAGTTCCATAATTCCAAAGATAGTATATTTGTAATATGAAATATAGAACAGGAGACCCCAAGAAAAAGAAGAAGGCCAAGGTACGTGGTGTCGATGTAGACAAACTACCAGAGGGAAGAATCAAGGAGTTTAAAGCCCCGTTCCCATTCCGTAAACGCAAGAAGAAATGAAACTAAAGAAATCAAACAAGAGTGTTAAGGTGCCAGCACCTAAAGGATATCACTGGATGACAGAGGGTGGACGTCACTTCTTAATGAAGGGAGATTACAAACCACATAAAGGTGCTTCAGCAGAGGCTCCATTCAGAGTAGTATCTCATGATAAAGGAAAGAGCACTCCTGCTATGGAAGCGGCTCGTAAGGCTCGTAGTTAAAAGGTTCTTCACCTCGCATCTTTCTATACATGCGTGCTACATATAACCTACCTTTCTGTGTAATAGCATACCGCACCTTGTAGTTCATCTTAGTTTCATCTCTAAAGAAATGGTCTTCCATGTTCTGACTAGGCGTGAGTTTATCAAAGTGCTTATATATCCATCCATCCTTCATGAGCGGGTATATATATCTGTCTGCTAACTTCTTGTGACTCCTACTCATAGACTCTGCTATATAAGATATAGTCCAAAACTCCAGGTCATATATAAAGAAAAGCAAGTCGACCTCGGCTCTTCCCAGATCCATGTTGTCCCTCGCGTCTCTGTACAGGAGATGCATGTTCTTCATGCCGTTCTCTTGTATATATTTCTTCTCAATCTTAGAGAACTCTCTAAACTTCTTCTTTCGGCTTACAGTACTTTTGGGCATATGAGTATCTTTGTTAGGTAAAAGTAATACTATGGCATCACTTAGTGGGAATAAAATAAAGGATACGTTTGACAAGTTACTCAAACTTGAGTCATCGCAACTTTCAGCAACAGAACAAGTAGTAGAAGATGGGGCTGGAAACAACAGTGCGCTTAAACTTTCTACTGATACAGTAGAGACTACTGGAGAATTAAAGATAACAGGAACACCTTCTACGTCAACAAGCATCACTAAAGCACTGATGCTCAATGGATCAGGGATTGTTGTCACTCGTGACCTTAATACAAACCCAATCGGAACCGCATCTATTACAGCGAATACTCCTCTGTCAGCAACAGGGAGCACGGTTGAACTACAAGATGCAGGAAACTTAGGGCAGATTACATCTCCCGCTAATACAGACAAGTACTTAATCTGGGATGAAAGTGCTAGTGCCTATAAATACATAGAGCAGGTAGACCTAGTGAACTCAGTCTCTACTCAAGTAGTTGGCCAGGGTCTTGAAAGTTTATATGCAAGACCACAAAGCAGCAATGCTGTAGCCACTGGTAGCGTGTCGCCGGTAGTGCAATTCGCAGAAATATTTGGAGACTCTAACGCGACAGGATCAGTAACAGCCGCAACATCATCTGTAATGTTTGGTTCAGCCAATACTTACTTGAGTATACCAGAAAGTGGACTCTCTGATCCTAGAGATAATATCTTGGTTAACGAGAAGCAGGGATTCTTTCAGTTGACCGCATCTATAGAGGTGGACTCTACAGCAAACACAGATGTTACTTTCGATATCTATGACGTCAGTGCCGCTTCAAAAATTGCAGAAACCTTCAGAACCGTAAAGAACGGAGAGACTTATCACTTGGAGTTCAATGTATTATGGTACAGCGATGGAGCAGCAGGGTATAGGTTACAACTCAGAGGGTCTGCAGGAAGTAGTGGGGTAGTATACAGCGCTGACAACTCACATCTTGAAGTAAGATTTTTAGGAACAAACACCTCTTTCTAATGAACCATAAGCAGAGAATAGAAGCATTCCAACTCATAAGACTTAAACTAGGGGAGATAGAAGAGATAATGGAAGTGTATGGAGGAAAGAAGCAGTACCTGTCTATGTATTGCTTTGGAATCTTTGTGCCAGAGTCGGATCAGGACGAGGAGAAGTACGAGATGATGACCGGGATGCACATGGCTACACCAGACGAATACGATTTAATGATAGAAACTGTAGACGAAGTTTTTGAAACACACATCAACGACGAAGAGGATGAAGGTGATTCAAGTACAATAGACTACTGGCTAAATAAATAGAATGGAACTTATTAGAAAAATCATCATCGGGACTAACCCGAAAGATGCTATGGCTTATTATGTAGGCCAAAGAGCAGGCGATTCAGTTATTGATTCAATCATACAGGACGAAAGATGTTTTGTTAAATACGGAATAAGGCGTTACCTTGTATACATCTACAACAAAGACGAGGGAACGATGCTTTGGAAGACCGTAGACAATATGCCAGTATTAATTGAACATGACTGCGAATTCATATGATTGTAATTGACAACTTTATCAAAGACCCTTCCTTTATTAAACAACTAGAGGATAACAAAGACTACCTCTTTGGAGACAACGGATCTTATCACTGGTGGAACGGATGGTGGAACTCATCAGACGATACTATCAAAAAACAACTAATCTCGTATATCTGGAGAGACTATCCAATATACCCTTCAGTAAACCTAGACGGCTTTGAGTATTGGACAGGCCAGTTCGGGGAAGGCATGCCTAATGCAAGTCTTGGTATGCACCTGGATAAAGATGAGGCACTCTGGAAAAGCACTGGGGAGATTTCATCTCCGATTGTAGGTACTGTATTCTACCCTGTAGAGATGGATATCGACGGAGGATACCTTGAAGTGTTTTCTAATGGCCCAGAGAAACAGCCGGAGCGCATACGTGCAAAACACAATAGGCTAATCATATTTGATGCAGGAGGAACACACCACAGAGTTACAGAGGTAACACGAGGTACCAGATCTGCTATTGCAATCAACCTTTGGGACAAGAAACCAACAGGAGAACTCAAGGAGGAATGAAATCCCTTTATCACTTTTTAGTACGTGTACCTAAAGTAACCAAGGACACTATGGAAGTCAACGGTGAAGAAATGTATCTCGACACCAAGTTTGACGAGTTCAAACACAGAACCATGGAAGGCGAAGTGGTTGCTCTACCAGCCAAGTTTGACACCAATGTTAAAGTAGGAGACACCATGTATTTCCATCACCACGTTGTGCTTGGTGGTAACCACATGATGATGAACGAGGAAACAGTTCAGTTAGAAGAAACCAAGAAGCGTGGTCAGTTCATAAACCCAGACGACGACATATACGTTGTCCACTATGGAGGTAACTTAGATCCTATATCCTGTCAAGCCTACGCATATAAATGCCAAGACACAGGGGAGATAGAGTTGATTAGTGACTGGATATTTATAACTCCAGAGCCAGAGGAAGAGCAAGAGGAAACAATAAAGAGTGACATCATTGAACTCATACCAAAGGCTAATCCCCCTAAAGAAAAGAAAGGATACATAAGATGGTCTTCACCTAAGTTAAAGGAACTCGAATTGAGTCCCGGAGACAAAGTTCTGATCAGAAAGAACTCATCCTATGAGATGGAGGTAAACGGAGAGAAGTTATGGAGAACGTATTTACAATCAATTCATGGCAAGATCGAAGAAGTATAACAACATAGATACCGCTGTACGTCTAATGCAGGCTATGCAGATTGCTATAGAGAACATGATACAGGAAATACAAAAGCCTGTAGACCAGGAACTTAGCGGTTCTCAACGTAAAGCAGAACTGCAATCTATAAAGCAGACAGCGGTAGATGCAAAAGAACTTATCGTTGAAAGAGAAAGACTCGAGCAACTTATCAAAGGACTCCAGCAAGATGGAGAAATCAAAGAAGAACGAGACTATAGCGGAGGATTCGCGGAGCAATACTCAAAGTAATCAAGTCTTCATATACTGGGATTATTAAATGGCTGGACTTGTAGAAATAGAAGATGAAATTGTAGTCAGTATATGCCCTGACAAAACCAAAGGAGATGTCAGGTTATACTTTGACTTACCCATACAGTTCCCTAAGCAACCACCTAAGAAGGATATTCTATTTTACGATAAGCCAAAGGCTGAACAATACTGGCAAAGGATACCGTTACCCGATGACTTAAAGAAAGTAAAGTCAATGGAAGAATGGATGTCTATGCCAGAGCAATTCCGTAAGAAGTATACCAATTACATTACTGAAGAATATAAAAGAAGACGCAATGGAGTATGGTTCTACAACAACGGGGTACCTACCTATATCACTGGAAACCATTACTTTTTCCTGCAGTGGTGTAAGATTGATATCGGATACCCATCCTATCTCGATTTCCAGAGACAACTATTCATACACCTTGACGCTTGCGTAGCAGATCCACGCTGTATAGGACAGGTATATGTCAAGTGTCGTAGATCAGGATACACTAACATGTCAGCGGCTGTGCTTGTAAATGAGGGCACACAGGTTAAAGAGAAACTACTGGGTATCATGTCTAAGACAGGTACCGATGCACAGGAGAATATATTCATGAAGAAGGTGGTGCCTATATACAAGTCGCTGCCTTTTTTCTTTAAGCCTATTCAAGATGGTACGACCAACCCCAGGATGGAACTCGCCTTCCGCGAGCCATCAAAAAGAATCACTAAAAAGAACAAAACCTCATCAAGAGGTGAGGCTCTTAATACAATTATTAACTGGAAGAACACAACCAACAATGCCTACGATGGAGAGAAACTACACATCCTGTATTTGGATGAGGCAGGTAAGTGGGAAAAGGGTAATGATATACGAGAGGCATGGCGAGTGCAACGCACTTGTTTGCTTGTAGGTAGAAAGATTGTAGGCAAAGCAATAGTTGGAAGCACTGTAAATCCATTAGACAGAGGAGGAAGGCAGTACAGAGAACTCTACAATGCTAGCAATGTAAATGAGAGAAACGAAAACGGCAGGACAAAGAGCGGATTGTATGGGTGTTTTATACCAGCATACGACGCCCTGGAAGGTTTCTTTGACAAGTACGGAATGCCTGTCATTGATGATCCCGAAAATAGTATTATAGGCTTAGAGGGTGAGTACATAAACTTAGGAGCAAAGACTTATTTAAAGAATGAAAGGAAGGGTTTGTCTGGAGACTCTTACGAACTAAACGAAGTTATACGTCAGTTCCCTTTTACTGAAGCAGAAGCCTTTAGGGATAGTTCTAAAGCATCACTATTTAACGTACAAAAAATATACGAACAGGTAGAATACAATGATGATTTGTTTCCCAACCCTGTGGTTACAGGAAACTTTGTTTGGTCTTTAGGGCAACAAGATACAGAGGTCGTGTTTAGTCCTGATCCAAATGGAAGATGGAAGGTATCATGGATGCCCCCTGTAGAATTAAGAAACAAAAAGACACCAGAGAATGCGTGGCTAGGATGCGCTGGAGTCGATAGTTATGACATCGATGCAACAGTGGATGGCCGTGGCTCAAAGGGTGCTTGTCATTTCTTTAATAAATTCAACCTAGAGCATCCCTCTAATATGTTTGTAGCCGAGTACGCTTCACGTCCCCCGCTTGCAAAGATTTTTTACGAGGACATATTAATGGCCGCAAAGTTTTACAGTTACCCTGTGTTAATTGAAAACAACAAGTACGGTATCGCAAGACACTTTGAATCAAGGGGTTACGACCACTTTCTATTAGACAGGCCTGCACATCTCACGTCCAACTATGGCAGTAAGACAAAGACAAAAGGAATACCGTCGAATTCACAGGATGTAATACAGGCTCATGCACAGGCTATCGAATCATACATACACGCACATGTCGGTCTTAATGAGCAGACACTTGAGTTTGGTAAAATGTATTTTGAAAGAACCCTCGAAGACTGGGTTAATTTTAAGATAGATGACCGTACAAAATATGACCTTTCAATATCAAGCGGGTTAGCCTTACTCGCAGCACAGGGGCATAGAGTAGAGAAGCCTAAATCTGACTTTAATGGCAAGCAGTTCTTCCGTAAAGGTCAGATAATTATACGAAGATAATAAGAAGTATATTTGCAACAGTAGCAATCTTAAGTATGGATAACGAATACAATAATGGACAATCTTCATTTCCAGATCCCCTATGCGGTGTCGAGGAGAAGATGTCTAAGGGATATGGCCTAAGTTACGCGAAGGCTATGTTTGCTCAGTGGATTGGTAGTGACTATCAGAATTCATTGTACGGACGACGCAACAGCGAAATGGAACGCTGTAGAGATTATGCGCAAGGAACACAAGACACATCTATCTATCGTCAGATATTAAACTCTCTCGACAACAACAATGGTGATGGAACCTTGATGACGCTAGACTATACGCCAGTTCCTATTATACCTAAGTTTGTTAAGATTGTTGTAAACAAGATTCTTTCAAAAGAACCATACCCTCAGATTGAAGCAATCGACCCCCTGTCAAGAACGGAGAAGGATAAAAAGAAAAATGCAACCGTATTGCGTATAGAGAATCGCGATATGATTGAAGAAGCGAAGTCTCTTGGACTGCGCGTTAAACAAGACCCTGGACAACTACCAGACACACCAGAAGAAACTGAGATATTCTTAGACACCAACATTAAGACGGACGCAGAAATCTCTGCTCAGATTGCTACTGAGATGACATTGAAGTGGAATGACTTTAATCAATCTATCTACCGCCGCTGTGTTGAAGACCTAGCCACTCTCGGTATGGGTGTTGCCAAAAGAAGCAATGACCCCAACTATGGAATCAACGAGGAGTATGTTGACCCAAAGAAATTTATACACAACTATACAGACGACCCGACCTTCTCTGACCTAACATATGCCGGTCATTTCAAGTACATAACAATCATGGACTTGAAGCGTATCGCTGGCAATGAGTTTACGGAACAGGAGTACGAGGAGATTGCTAAGACTGTTATGAATAAGTATGGAAACAATCCTACTCAGTTTTCTACAACAGGATCCGGTTATGATAGACCTGGTACACGTTACCGTCAAGGATATGATGAGTACAAGATAGAGGTAATGGACTTTGAGTTTATGTCTGTTGATGATATCATATACGAGAAGAAAGAGTCGGCATACGGAAACATAGGTTTCTATTTTAAAGGAAACGAATATAACGCACCTCAGCAATCTGTATACAACAGAGAAGCAATATACATGAAGAACGCTACGGTATATGGTGGTACTTACATTGTGGGTACAGAGAAGTTATATAACTACGGGCCAAAGAAAAATATACCTAAGAACGTACATGATATTTCGCGTGCTCGTTTATCATATAGTATTGTAGCAACTAACATCCGTGGGATGATACCTAAGTCAATGGTATCCTCTGTTATAGGGTTTGCTGACATGCTCCAGATCACACACTTAAAACTTCAGCAATCTATTGCTAAAGCAAAGCCAGATGGACTCATCATTGATATTGAAGGGTTAGAGAACGTACAACTAGGACGCGGTGGTGAACTACAGCCATTAGAGATTCAAGACATCTACGAACAAACTGGTGTGTTCTATTACCGTAGCAAGAATCCAGAGGGAGGTTTTCAAAACCCACCCGTCAGAGAGATAGGTAATAATATTAGAAACATACAAGAACTTGTTTCTCTTTACAATCACTACCTACGAATGATCAGAGATGCCACTGGTATCAATGAGGTTATGGATGGAACCACTCCGAAAGGAGAAGCCTTAGTGGGTGTAAACCAAATGGCAGTGCAGGCTGGAAACAACGCTATATACGACATCACTAATGCTGCTATGGTTTTGTATCAGAAAGTCTGTGATGATATTGTTCGCTGTCTACAGGTAATACCACCAGATAGTATATTGTATAAAGTATATACAAATGCTGTGGGAGAAACCAATATGGCTGTGCTTAGTTCTTTTGATAACCTATCTATGTACAACTTCGGCGTGGTGGTTGTTACTGAGATGAACGAAATGGACAAGCAATACCTAGAACAAAACATACAGATTGCTCTTGGACAAAAAGAAATTGACCTTGAAGATGCGATTGCCATTCGTCAGATTAAAGACGTGGAACAAGCAGAGAGACTCTTGGTGGTTCGCAGAAAGAAAAGAATCAAACAACAACAAGAGATGATGGCGCAGCAGGCTCAGATTCAGTCTCAATCAAATCAGCAAGCCTCACAGGTAGCCGCTCAAATGGAGATGCAGAAAAAGCAACTCGAAGCCCAGATCGAAGCACAGCGGATTCAATTAGAGACGGAAGCCAAAGCGCAACTCATACAACTAGAGTATCAGTTCAAAATTCAAATCGAACAACTTAAAGGAGAGTATGGCGTAGTTGAGCAACAAGTGGAAAGCGGAGTTCGTATGCAGGCTGATGCTGAATCAGAAAATCGTAAAGATCAGAGAATAGATAAACAAGCGTTGGCTCAAAGTAAACTGATTGCTCAACGCCAAGGCGAACGCCCACCTCTTAGTGAGGATATAGTAACCAACCTAACAATATCATAAGATGTCTTGCTCCTGCTCAACAAGCCAATGTTCCTGTGGAGATCCCACAAACGTAAACATGAACAACGCTGCACAGGTAAATATATGTGCCCGTCGCGGTGATACTTTTCAATTAGACGCCCAAGTAAAGGACTCTGATGGAACGGCATTAGACCTAACACTGTACACGTATAAAATGGAAGTCAGAGAGTATGATGACGGCCCATTAATTATACCCAGTACAGACATAACAATTAGCGGCACCAATGTTGGTGCTTTAACTATTTCTATTTCCGCTACAGATATGCAGGTAGAGCCCGGTACTTATGTGTACGGCCTGCAGGCTACACTAACTTCAGACAGTAGTGTAGATACATGGTTCTATGGAACCTTTGATGTAGTGCAGGATATAGTGCAATAACAAAACAAAACCAATGGCCAAAATAGATGTCACTGTAGAAAACGGATCTGGACTTGTCTTTGACTTGACGATACCTCCTTGTACAACTATCCTTGTTACAAAGGGAGATGTCAAGCAACTTCCTGGTGCCAAGGGTGCGAAGGGAGAGAAAGGTGACAAAGGTCAGAAAGGTGCTCAAGGTGACAAAGGTGTCGAGGGGGCTAAGGGTGCTGAAGGTACAAAGGGCGCTGAAGGTTCCAAAGGACAAAAGGGCGCTCAAGGAGAAAAGGGTGAACAAGGCTCAAAAGGTGAAGAGGGTTCTAAAGGAGAAGAAGGAACTAAGGGCCAGAAGGGTATAGATGGCACCAAAGGCGCTCAAGGAGAAAAGGGTGAAAAGGGTCAAAAAGGTCTCGACGGTAATGGCGATAAAGGTGCCCAAGGAGATAAGGGAGCACAAGGAGATAAGGGACAAAAAGGTATAGACGGAACTAAAGGCGAACAAGGTGACAAGGGTAGCCAAGGTGACAAAGGTGAGAAAGGTATTGACGGCACCAAAGGAGCAGAAGGCGACAAAGGTGCTCAAGGTGATAAGGGTGAGAAGGGTATCGATGGTACCAAAGGAGAGAAAGGTATAGACGGCACCAAGGGAGAACAAGGTGATAAAGGCGCACAAGGCGACAAAGGCGAACAAGGAGACAAGGGCGCACAGGGCGATAAAGGTGAACAGGGAGAGAAAGGTATAGATGGAGACAAAGGTGCGCAGGGAGATAAAGGTGCACAAGGTGACAAAGGCGAGAAGGGTATCGATGGTACCAAAGGCGAGAAAGGCGAACGAGGCGATAAGGGTGCTCAAGGTGATAAGGGCGAGAAAGGTATTGATGGAACCAAGGGCGAGAAAGGTATCGATGGAACCAAGGGCGCTCAAGGAGATAAAGGTGCACAAGGAGATAAAGGCGAGAAAGGTATAGACGGTACCAAAGGTGCACAGGGAGATAAAGGAGAGAAGGGAATTGACGGTACCAAAGGCGCTCAAGGTGATAAAGGTGAGAAAGGTATAGACGGTACCAAAGGTGCTCAAGGTGATAAAGGTGCACAGGGAGACAAAGGTCAAAAAGGTGCAACAGGAACATCGGGTCAAGAAGGAGACAAAGGAGCCCAAGGAGACAAGGGAGAGAAAGGACAGAAGGGTATCGACGGCACTAAAGGTGCTCAAGGAGATAAGGGTGCTACAGGAACATCCGGTCAAGAAGGAGATAAAGGTGCTCAAGGTGATAAGGGACAAAAGGGCCAGAAAGGTGAACAAGGAGACAAGGGTGCTCAAGGTGATAAAGGTGAAACAGGAGGCCAAGGAGATCAAGGTGTTAAAGGTGCTCAAGGTGATAAGGGTACTGCTGGTGACAAAGGTCAGAAGGGTATCGATGGCGCTAAAGGTGCTACAGGTGCTTCTGGACAAGAAGGAGATAAAGGTGCTCAAGGAGACAAGGGCGAGAAAGGTACTGCTGGTGATAAGGGTGCTCAAGGAGACAAAGGTGCACAGGGAGACAAAGGTGCTACAGGTACTTCTGGACAACAAGGAGACAAAGGTGCTGCTGGTGACAAAGGACAAAAAGGACAGACTGGAGACAAAGGTCAGAAGGGTACTGCTGGAGATAAAGGTGCTACAGGAGCATCGGGTCAAGAAGGAGATAAAGGTGCACAAGGAGACAAGGGAGAAAAAGGTATAGATGGAACCAAGGGCGCTCAAGGGGATAAGGGTCAGAAGGGTGCAACAGGAACTTCTGGACAACAAGGAGATAAAGGTGGACAAGGAGACAAAGGGGCCCAAGGAGACAAAGGACAAAAAGGTATAGACGGTACCAAAGGTGCACAGGGTGACAAGGGTGAGAAAGGTATAGATGGAACAAAGGGTGCCCAAGGAGATAAAGGTACCGCTGGTGATAAAGGAGCCCAGGGAACCAAAGGTCAGAAAGGCGCAACAGGAACTTCTGGACAACAGGGAGATAAAGGTGGACAGGGAGATAAAGGAACAGCGGGAGACAAAGGAGCCCAGGGAACCAAAGGACAAAAAGGTGCAACAGGTACCTCTGGACAGCAAGGAGATAAGGGTGCACAAGGAGATAAAGGAGAGAAGGGTACCGCTGGAGATAAAGGACAGCAAGGCGACAAAGGTCAGAAAGGTGCAACAGGTACCTCTGGACAGCAAGGCGATAAAGGAGCCCAGGGCGACAAAGGTGAGAAGGGTCAGAAAGGTATAGACGGAACAAAGGGTGCCCAAGGAGATAAAGGCCAGAAGGGTATAGATGGAACCAAAGGTGTTGCCGGAGACAAAGGCGAGAAGGGTCAGAAAGGTATAGACGGAACCAAGGGTGCTCAAGGAGATAAGGGACAAAAAGGTTCTACAGGTGCTTCTGGTCAAGCAGGAGATAAGGGTGCTCAAGGAGACAAAGGTGAGCAGGGAGACAAAGGAGCCCAGGGAACTAAAGGTCAAAAAGGTGCAACAGGAACTTCTGGGCAACAAGGCGATAAGGGGGCTCAAGGAGACAAGGGCCAGAAAGGTATCGACGGAACCAAAGGAGAAAAAGGAACAGCGGGCGATAAGGGTCAGAAGGGCGCTACAGGAACCTCTGGACAGCAAGGTGACAAAGGTGCACAAGGAGATCAGGGAGATAAAGGTGCACAAGGAGACAAAGGTCAAAAAGGAACAGCGGGCGATAAGGGACAAAAAGGTATAGATGGTACCAAAGGTTCCCAAGGTGACAAAGGAGAAAAAGGCACTGCTGGTGACAAAGGACAGAAGGGCGCTCAAGGAGAGAAAGGTGCAACAGGAACTTCTGGACAACAAGGTGACAAAGGAGCCCAAGGCGATAAAGGACAGAAGGGTATCGATGGTACTAAAGGTCAGAAGGGTACTACTGGTGATAAAGGTGCACAGGGAGATAAGGGCCAGAAGGGTATAGATGGAACCAAGGGTGCTCAAGG
>FUIF01018601.1_pt1 | contig 17821 bp, 16 predicted proteins | sample 1003461 | NCBI WGS metagenome assembly FUIF01 (sample SAMEA80401918, study PRJEB19352) | marine metagenome | reverse complement strand
AAGCAACAGCCTGATATTGCGAAGGAGGTAGGTTGCTCCCCACAGTACGTGAGTAAGGTGTGGAATCAGCTCTCAGACAAGCGCAAATTGGAACTTACTGAGATGAAGTGGGATAAATACAAAGAGAAGTGTAAGAACATGATCATCCAGAAGATTGAGGAATTCCACTCCTCCACACAAAACGCTTCCCACTTTAAGGCTCAATTGGCAGGGATGGAGAGACTTGCTAAGATGTTGGGGTGGGACGCCCCCTCCACCCAAGTCAACGTCCAAATCCCAACCCAAATTGTGTTTAATGTGATTGATGATGAAGATTCTTAAATGGCAACAGCAACTCCTACAAGATAATCATCAATTCGTAGCAGTGGTGGGGGGTTATGGTTGTGCCAAGACCTTCTGCTTAGCGTTGTTTGTTGTTACTGAGATGTTACAATACCCCAAGTCATTTGGCACAATTTACATCAACACAAGACCACAGGGTTCAACCACTGTAGTCACTCAAATCCAAAAAGCATTTGATATGATGAAAATCCCCTTCACTTATAATAAGGTTGAGGGGGTATTCACTTTAGGTAATGGGAGTGTGGCCAAGGTCCAAACCCTCCAAGTTCCAATTGGTGAGCTTAAGGGGGTTGAGAATGATTGGGCTGTGATGGATGAGGCCGACGTGTTGATGGATGACCAAAAGTGGGATTATGTAAAAGCCCGTATTCGTGGTCAGAATGGTTCAAGAAAGTTTAGGGTGTTTGCCAACCCTCCATCTTGGGGGCATTGGATAGCACGTGATTTCACTGGTTCCACCCAAAAACCAGACCATCATTTCATGCAGATTTCCACTTTTGCGAATAAGTTTTTACCACCTGATGTTGTGCAGACTTACAAGAACACCTACAAAGAGGGTACCCCACACTATCGTAAGTGGATGTTGGGTGAGATAGTTGCGCTTGAGGGTGCTGTTTATCCTGAATTCAATCCTGCGATTCATGTGGTAGATGACGTACCCAAGACTTTCAGGGCTTATGTTCATGGACTTGATTTGGGTTCACGTGACCCATCTGTTTTAATTGGTGGTGGTTTGGATGATGCTGGAAGATTGTGGATCATTGACGAATACTACAGTGAACCAATGACCTCCCCACAAGAACAAGCTTTAGCAATTAAGAATCACAGGTTAGGTGATGGAAACATTTGGTCAGACCACTCCCTCACCATGAGGTTGGCGTTTGAACATGAAGGAGTTTACACCATCCCTGCTGATAAAGATCGTGATTTGGGCCACACTTTAGTACGTAACCGCATTAGGGATGGGTTTGTTAAGATTAAGAGGGGTGCCGCACCCAATCTAGAACGTGAACTACAACTTTACAGATATAAAGACACCGGCATTAAAGAAGACACTGAACACAAGTATAGTCACGCTCCAGATGCACTTCGGTACCTAATCGTAGGGATTGATGCGGGATCAATTACTCCTGATGAGGCGAGGCAAATTTATACTAGCCTTGGAGACTTTTAAATGGGATTTTGGGATAAACTAAAACTAAGCATGCCAATCTTTGGTGGTGCGCCAGATAAGAGATCAACACCCCTCACCGAGGATGTTGCATTTCCACTTCCAACTTCAATTGGTGGCTTAACTGACTCAAGTTTCTACACTTGGGACGATGAGATTTATAACCTCGATCTTGATGGCTATAAATGCATGCGTCGCTCCCCAATCATCTACCAACCTATTGACAAATTAGGTTCAAGAATTGCTGCACTAGATTTAGTGGTGGTGGGTGATGGTGAAAGAGCAGAGGCAATTCAAGAAATCATTGACTTTAGTGTAGGCACCCCAACCCTAATTAAGTTCATGTGTTGGGCATATGTTGAAGGTGTTATCTTTAATCAAATCAAGATGGCAGAAGCCGTAGAAGATGGAAAGGGATGGATCTACCCTAACTTCTTGGGTGGAGGGCGACATAAAGCAAATGCTGGTGGGACATTGCTTTGGGATGGGAATAGGGTTGTAAAAGAACGTCAAAACAACTCCCCAGCACCAAATTCAGAACAACACGCACCTGCTGCAGAATTTGATAGATCACATTTTGTTATTTTCAGACCTGGGCATGGTGCCAATCCTGAGGGTGATTTTGAATTACCTAGAGTGTTGTTGAACCTTGCCAAAGACTATGAACTCTGCCAAAAGAATTTAAGAGCTTATGCTGATCGTCATGGCCTTCCACGTGAAATCGTGAAGAAGGACATGCAAAAGATTGCAGCACTAAGAGCACAATCTGAACTTAGTGGATATGCAAACAGTGTAGCACAAGCTAAAGCAGGTCAAACACTCGGGATCAACGCCAAGGATACGATTGAACTATTGGAACCAAGTGGAACTACATGGCAGTTCTTAATTGAGTATAAGAAGGAATTGGCTGGTGATGCACACAAACTCATCCTAGGCCAAACCCTCACCTCAGACACTAAAGATTCAGGGCCAGCAGGTTCATCTCAAGTGCATATGACTGAGGAAGATCGTTATGTGCATTGTGCGGCTAAAGAAATTGCAGATACGCTAAATCGAGACCTATTGCCATGGATTCTCCGCTACAACCCTGACATCCCATTGCTGACAGAGGGTGAAAGGGAAGTGTATCTGCAATTCCAGCCTGAGGGTGAACGTGAAGGTGAACAAGAAGATCCACTTGAAATCATGACACCCGGCATAATGGATACAGAAGGTGAAGTGATTCCGGGAGGAGAAGGAATAGATGAAGCAGCCGTTGACCCAGAAGGTGAACCAATTGTGCAAGAAAGTGGAGAACCTGAACCACAAGATGAGGAAGTTGTTGCAGAGGGAAACCCCTTCAAAGTTATCAAACAGGGAAACCAATACTGCGTTGTTAAAGCAGACACGGGTGAATTAGTGCCAGGAGGTGCCACCCATCTCAAGAAATGGCAATGCGTCATTTCAGAGCATTGGAAGCAGCTACAAGGAATGAAAATGCCGTTTAAAGCAGAACAAGTAGAAAATGGTCTATTGATTAAGGGTGTGTCACTTGGTGGAACTGTAACCAAGGATGAGCGCGATTTGCTCAAGCACATTGATATGGACATTGATGAGGGGTGGTATGAGAAAGCCATCCACACATTCAACATGCAACGTGCCAAGAACAAGATTGGTGCCAAAATCTTCCACAATCACGGTGGTCCACAGATTGGTCGCATTGAGAATGTTGAACTTACTGGTAGATGGTTGTATGGTGATTTGCTTATCACCAACCCTGACGCTATTGAAAAAGTAAAAAGAGGCGAGTTAGTATCTAGGTCTTTGGATTTGGCTCCAACTCGTCATGTGATTGAGGGTGTGTCGCTCTTAGATCATGAAGGTCACTTTGATGAAGATGTGGAGGATTTAGTGATCGAATTCGAAAACAAACAAGATGAAGGCAAAATTACAATTAGGTTGCAGGCACAAGAAGTAGATATGCCTGTAGATGAAATTCACGAGGCTAAAATGGACGAAATTCTTAAGAAGCTAGATGAAGCCCTCCTTCGCATTGAGAAGTTAGAGGGATCTAAGGCTGAACCTACTCCTGCACCAGCAGAAGAAGACAGTGACCCAATCGAAGAGCAGGTCGCTGCAAATGAGGCTCTTAAAGCTGATTTTGAAGCTAAGCTTGAACTTCAAAAGGCTGAGCTTGACATTGAGAAGAAGGTTGCACATGCACGTGCAAATGGCTCCCCAATCACTGACAAACAATACCGCAACAAACTCAAGTCATTTAAGACAGAAGAGGGACGTGCTGAATACCACAAGAGAATTCTTGCTATGTGTGAGAGTGGTGGTAGCATAAACCTAGCTGATGAAAGTGACGACCTCTCTCCAGAGGACAAGCTTCGTGCTGAGTTTGAAGCTAACAAAGACAAGTATGAGAAACTAAACCTCAGTGTAGAGGATTACGTTAAGCTTAACAAGGATTACATTTAAATAACTAGAGGGGTAACTGCTATGCCCCGTAGGAAGACGAAATGACAGCTTTAAGTGCAAACAAATTTAGTAACCTCCGCAGAGGTGATCAGGTTGAGGTCCCAGTGGCCGCTTCCACCACAATTTACCGTTCTGCAGCCGTTGGTGTAAACGCTGCTGGATATCTAGTGCCCGCCGATTCCGGTGGTAACTTGGCCGTATACTTGGGTGTAGCCCTTGATGAGGTCGATAACAGCACTGGTTCTGCTGGTGACAAGAACTGCCGTGTAGGTATGGCAAATGCTGGATGGCATCGCAAGTGCGCCATCACTGGTGCAACTCAAGCCAACGTTGGTGATGAGGTGTTCTGGGTTGATGACGACACAGTTGATACTACATCCGGTGCAGGCGATAAATACGCTGGCGTGATTGTAGAATTCGTAAGTTCAACAGAGGTCTGGGTTGCGTTAGCATCACCGGGCGAATCTGGAGTTTAATAGATAACGAGGAATAGATAATGGCAAGCCCATCAACACTAATTACTAAACTTCGCGATGCTCGTATGGAGTTTTTGGGAATGTTCAACAAGATGAGTGAGCGTTCACTTTTCTCAGGTGCATTCCAGACCATCCCAGCCCCTGAAGGTTACGGTAAGATCGTATCAACAGCCATCCCAGGTCGTATGGAAGAAAAGACCCAAGATGGTGGATCTGCTGCAACAATTGAGGGTATCGATGGTAAATCATACGAAATCGCCACCAAGGTTTATCGTAAAACCATTGGTATCGACAAGGACCTTCTTGAGAGAGAAGACGCTATTTCACAGGGAGCAATCTCTCGTGAATTGAGCAAACAGGCTCGTGCCGTGGTTGCTGAGCGTGACCGTCAGCTTACCAGTCTCTTAACCACAAACGGTAATGACATCTTTGGTTCAGCGTTCTACGCCAACACCAAGACCATGCCGGGTGGACAGACCATTGACAACCTGATCTCAGGTGCATATGGTGCTTCGTCTACTGAAGTTAAGGACGGTTTCTTCGCTGCTATCGAGCAGTTGATGGGAATGGTAAACGCTGCTTCTTACCTCTACCATGGTGCAGACGCGCAGGACATCCGTCCTATCGTAATGTACCCTGCTGCTCTTGAGAACTTGATGCAGGACGCTTTCAGCACACAATTGCTTACAGCAGGTGTTGCTGGTTCTAACGTTCTCTTCAATAGAGCACAGTTGAGAGTTAACCCATACCTTGACGCCACCAGCACAACCGACTGGTACGTAATGGTTCCAGACGCTGAATTCCCAGTGCTTTGGGAAGCTCGTGGTAAGGACCCAGAGATTGTTTCTAACATTGAAGCACCTGACAGTGACGTGATTCTGCATGACAGATTCTTGTTCCAAGTTCGTGCTAAGTTCGGTGTTGGTTACGGTTCTGCGTTCAACACAATCAAGGTTGTGGACAGCTAAGCCTTAGTCGAGCCTTGACTAAGTTAACAGGGGGAGGGTGAGATCCCTCCCCCAACTAGTAGGAGAATGATGGCCACTCTATCAGCACAAATTAACACAGATGTTCAAGTAGTCGTAGCAAGTGCACATTTAATCGACCTTACCAACCAAAGGGACTCCGATAGTTCTATCGATTCCACAGTCCTATCTAAGGCATGTGATCTAGCTGCAGCGAAAGTCCAATCCTATCTGGGTGCAGTTGATGGGGATGATACCGAGGCCGTAGATATCGGTGTTAGATTGGTATTGGTGCAACTCAAGCAGAGTTTCAGTTTGGTGGGGCCAGTACAAGACACAAGGCAACAACTCATAGCAGAATTGGCTGAATTGCGTGATATGCGCGTGATGGAAGTAGATCTGCAAGTTGGCAATAGAGATTGGACAAATTTGGATTCCGTTTACCCCAACACCAAATGGGACCAGGGTGAGGTGGAAGACACTAAAGATTCACTTTAAGGAATTAAAAAATGACGGAGAAGATCGAAAATAAAACAGAGCAACTTTCATATAATGAGGTTGTGAATTTACTTAAGCTGGCTCAGCAAAAAATGATCAGCTTGAGGAACGGTTAGAGGTTGCACAAAGAGCAGCGTGTTTGACTCTTGGCATAGACTTTGAAGAATTGAGGAAACAAATAAATGGCGTTCAAGAATGAATCAGAAGTTGTCACTCTAATGCAAGAGATGACTGAGATGGTGGCCGATTTCATCACATGGGCCAGTTCCACTTTGTCACAAACTACGATGCAATATCAGATGCAATCGACGCGGGAGATGACACACCAGAAGATGCTGCTATGAAAGCGGCACTACAAAAATGTGATGGACCAAGCCGGTGCATTTTATAATGCTATGGTAACACTTAACCAAACTGCTGCACCAGCATTGGGTAGACTTGCATCGTGTCCTGATTTGGGTGATGTCAACTTGTGCTTGGATTATTTCAGGCAGTACATGACCGATAACAGCAAAACGATCTTAGATGGTGGTATAGACAAAGACACTGACACCTCCATCTCAGGCACTTCTGCTGGATCTGGAGATTGTGTGATGACATCAACTGATGTTCAGAGTGATAAGATTGATGTGGGTCACCAAGAAACCCTATCTCTTGTATGCACCAAGGACTTCAGTCAGGGTGCTACAGCAGGCGCAGAAGAATTCGAAATTAGAGGTGAAGACAACGCCGGTAAGCGCCCATGGGAAGAGGGTGGTTCCGGTACAAATGGAGCAAGCTATGATTATCCTTACGGCAATGTTCGTGCTGACTTCGGTGCTGATCAGCTTAGGGCTGTAAGTGGTGAAGTCCTTTCAGCAATTGGTCCAAGTGCCAGTGCTGGAAACCTAATCACAAATGGTGACTTTGAACAAGCCATCTCAGGAACTGGTGCTTCCAAGATCCCTAACTGGACCATTAACAGTGGTGACAGTGATCTTGCACAAGAAACCACAGATCCAATGAATGGCACCTACTCAATTGATGCCACTGCGGATTTTGAGATGGACCACTTCTTCACACAGGGTAGACTCAAGCCAAGAACAGCTTATGGTATTGCTATTAAGCTTGAAAGGCAGTCAAGTGCTGATGGTACGTTGACAGTGAAGATCATGGATAACGATGAAGGCACCACCCATGCAACACTAACACAGAACGTTGCATCACTGTCCAATGACACCCCAACCCTAGTAACAATCGACCCATTCATCATTCCAGATAATGCGGAAGACCTTAAGGTGCAGGTGGAGTTGGCAAGTAATACAACAGGAACACTACACATTGACGATGTGATGTGTGGACCAGCAACATTGATTGATGGTTATCTCATCTGCATCTTCGATGGAACATATCAAGACACTAACGGATATGCTCAGGGACGTTTCAAGAATGGCGACCAATGGGATATCGTAACAGCCGCAGGCACAGCAGGAGAAGGTGAAATTCAGAATTACTTCTTCAACCGTCCATGGGGTCGTTACATGCCATCTGCTGAAGCCCCAACATGGGCTGATCCAAGCTAATGACGGAGAATAAAATGGAAGTAACAAAAATTGATGAAGCATTTAAGAGAGTGAAGGTAGCTTGTGATAGTGCAGCGTCTATCGCTGCTAATCAACATGGGATACATGCGGCAGATTACATTGTTCAATTGAAGAATGATCTCACCACTATCTCAGAGGCATTAAAAGAGGCTTACGAATCTCCACAGATTGAGGATGAAGATGGGAACAACGAATCCACTAGACCAAGCAGTGAACCGATTCCTGCAGAAGTGGGCGAATGATTATAAAGGCACATTGCAGCATGCCTTCAGGGTTGGTGGTCATCAGTTCCATGGTGGATCTAAGTGGAGATCGTTAAAATTCTCAACTATCAAATCCAAGGGTCATGCCGTCATTTTGGTTAAGACCGGCACCTTGTCTGATGGATTTAAGATTAAGTCCGACAATCTCACCATAATGGTATCCAACACTGTTCCTTATGCTCATTTCCACCAGTTTGGTAAGGGTGTTCCTCGTAGGAAAGTGATAGATTTTACACCAACTGATAAGTCTAGATTGCTGAAGACTATGAAGTTGGAATTAGAAAGGGAAGTAAATGGCACTACAAACAGGATTGTATCCCGTTGAGGGTAGGTTAATCTTAGATCCTACCACATATACTGGCAATGATGGAACCGATTTGGGTAAGTTGGCTGCATCATCTCTAGCTGGTATAGATTTTGATGGTCACTTCCTCACAAAGCATGCTACTGGTTACACACCAACCGATATCAGATACACTGGCATGAACTGCTCCTTCATCTTCTCGCTTCTACACGCATCAAGTGAAGTGATTGATTTGATGTTTAGGAAAACCAACACCAACGACTCATTTGTTGGATTTAATGGGTATAAGATGGGTGCTATTGCGAGTTCATCTCAACTATTTTCATTTTTAGTGAGACCTATTGATGATGATGGAACAGTTGACACTGACAAACCATTCCTATACATCCCAAGAGGTGCGGTGATCAAAGTGGAAGGATTGGCATTCGATAAACAGATTGGACATTACGCTTCAACCGCTATCACAGTTGCAGCACTTTATGATTCAACCATTAGTTCATCATTTGAATATGGTGATCAGACTGAATTTGGAGCACTATAATGGGACAGGCTAGAACATTCTTTGAGGCAATTAAGACATCATTGGAAGCAGTACAGTACAATGCTGCTGATGCTTTTGCAGTTGTACACATCTCTCCTGTATTAGATCTTGATGCTTTAATTCAGGTGCCTCGCTTCCCAATGGCTGTGATAGTGCCGGGACCAACCACCCTCAATCCAGCTAATAGCACAGTATGGAGTGGATCGTTTGATGTGGTTATGCTCAGTCTTGTACCACGAGATCACATCGGAACAGAGGCCACACTTGATCTCGAAGATAGGGCCGAGTCCATGATAGATTCTCTAAACTACGACAATGATGCTTCAGTCTTTTATGCGGCTAATACTGCAGCAGAAGCATTGCTACTAAAAACAGATGTCTTTATCGTGTATAAGACCTACACATTCAATTACAGTCTGGAGCGTGATTAATGACTGATAGAGTCAATATTAAGGTAACCGTTGATACCACAGAAGCTAAGGCGAAGCTGGCCGAATTGAGGGCCGAAGCTGATGTAACTTCTAGTCGTGGTGGAAATATCATCATACCTCCAATTGACTATAGTAAGGTTAAGGGTACATCACGCACAACACCAAGACCAGACAAGAAACTATCAAACACCTTCCTGAAGCTTGATGAATGGCGTCAATTAAAGGCTGCAAATCCTGACCTTGATTGGGATGGTGTTAGACAGCATGTGGTTGGACGTAGAGCACTTATCGACTATTCTACAACAATGGGTGGAAACGTCTCAGATTTTGTTGATTATGAGATGAAAAGACGTGCTCAAGATCTACAATTTAGGAGAATGGTACAAAGTGAACCTTGGGTCGCTTATACATATGCAGATGCAGTAAATCATGCTAGAGGCAACACTCTGAATGAACTCTATTTCCAAAATGGACGTGCTTTACCTAGAGGGCAGGTGATGGCGCACCTCCGCAAGTTGGTGCAGGATGCTTCAGTGTTTGGACCTGATCTCCCATCCATCTCCACATCATCTAAAACACCCGGAACATTTAGTAGAGCCAAAGCTGCACTTACAGGATTGGCCGCAAAACAAATAGGTAATGCCAAACTGATAGGTAAGGGAACTTATCAGGGATTGAAATGGGGTATGACCAATGCTCCTAAGACCCTCCCTATGTTAAAATGGGTGGGTGAAAGAACCGGTGTTAGCAAATTAACTGCTCTCATTGGATCTGGTGAGGCTGTAGCTGTGGGTGCGTTGCTTGCAGCCAATGACATCGCCAATGCAAGATCTGATTTCTTCAAGCAGATGTTAAACTCAGACACTCCTATTAGCGATTTTGATGCTGTATTAGCTGATAGAATTGGTTCATGGGGCGATAAGGCTAGAGACATGTTCGCTGGATTCTCCAAGACAGTCACAATTGAATTACCAGCCCTCATCAATTCAGGTATCTTCGCATTCCATAGAGTCATTGCAGGTGATAAAGATGATCAGAAGATCCTAGAATGGGAAATGGCAACTGACATGTTAAGGCAGGATTTCATTGAACATACCGGTCTTAATAGAGAGGAATATGCAGCACTAGCTAGAGCACAAAATGCTTGGACTAAGGCATCTCAGAAGATACTTCAGGATACTAAGAAATTCGCTCGTAAACAGGCTGAAGATGTTGCGCAAAGATTAAGAGGGTTTGGTGCCGCAGGTATCTCCCAAAATGAACTTGAAAATATAGTTTATAGGGACACTAAGTGGCCATTACAGAGAAAGGCATACAACGATTTCGAGAGGGCTAACCCCTTCCCAACAACCAAACTCGTAAATCCATATCAAGGTGACTAATGGCAGACCAAATTACAATCGATGGCACAAATGTTGATGGGGTAGATGGTAGAACTATCAACGGCCAAATCATAAACCAATTCTCTTCAGATGGTCTTAGAACCATTGAGTGTGGTTTAATTATTACAGGTTCAACTTCAACCGATTTGCAGGACAAGTGGGAAACTGCCAAAGAAGCGCTACAGGTAAGAGATAAGAGGATTACTGTTACGTTAGATACATCAGCTACTAACAACTATGAGGATATATTCCCAGGTGATGGTGTAACACAATCTAACTTCTGCTGGTTGACCATAGATCCGACTGAACCATCTACGGATACTGTTCTCTACTGCCGATTGGTGATAGCTGCACAGCAGGGTGAGTTCCTACCAACATCCACATCAACTCCATCTGGTGATAATACCCTTCCACAATTTAAGGGACAAATCGGATCATATAAGCTTACTACTATGTATAGTGAGGCAAGAACTGAATCACGTGCATTGCTTATTAATGTGGGTACAGTGTATGACAAAGAGGCTTATGGACCACTCACAATCAATACGGTCGAATCTGCGGGTGGTAAGGCAAGATTCGTATTGGCATCATTGGGTGGTATTACATCCTTCACAGATGACATGAAGCTCTACGTTTCAGGCACAACCAACTACAATGGCACTCACATTATCACTTCAATTGATGTGGGTAACTTGAAAATCACTACTGATACCACCTTCACGGCAACAGATACAGGAACGTGTTTGGTGGGTGAGGCAACACGCCCTGAAGATGTCTACGCTGAAATTAAGACATCATTGCTGGATTTGGTGGGGGTAGATGCAGATGGTGATAGAAATGCAACCACTGGTCTAGCATTAGCGGGCGAAACAATAGATAGAACCAATGAAGGTCTTACTATTCTTCTACAATCTGAATGGGTTGAAAAAGAATATCATGAGGCCATTCGTGGTTTACAGATTGGTATTGAACGTTACGAAACCCCGGAGTGGCACCAAGATGCTGGTACTAGACCTGTTGTGGTTAATGCTGTTGTGGTGTTTGCAGTGGACAGAGATAAGTATGGTTCTGACAACCCCTACCCACTATGGAATACCATTAGATCAGATGTAATCGCTGATATCAAGACCAACATCAGTGAGGGTGATGCTGAAGGACCATGGCAAGAAACCATAAAGATGGACCAGAAAACCGGTATGGTCGAGGTTGGTATGCAGTTTATAGCCAAGAATACCGACATCATATCATTTAGAAAGGTCACTCAAGAGCAAGAAGAGCTTGATTATGTCGCTTGGAGAGATTCACAGGGGTTTGATTATGTTCAGGTACCACCTGGAGCCAAACCTAAAATCATCTCGATATCTGTGGAGAAGGTGTCTAAGAGTCAATCAGTCGTCACTATCGATCCACCAACTGAAGCTGGTTTCAAGTATATTGACATCACTACTCAGGTAGGATCAGAGGGACCTATTACACGTTAAAGACTTTAGTGGCAACTTCTATGTGAGTATTCACACGAAGGTATTCAGAAGATTCAAATTAAGATCAGGAAACACACCTAGGGTGAGAGGACCTATTACCGGATAATGCAACCAAGTGTATTGAAAATCGACAACAAGTATGTGGACTACCTTGGTCCTATTGACATCATTATCAATAGGGGTACGGAACCATCTGTAATAACCTTCTTAGCACGTGACGATGATCAGGGAAACCACCAGTGGAAGTCCTCAAGAAATCCGATTTCTATTGAGATTACCACTGCGGCTTCCAACGGTTCCAAAGACACTCTCAACCTGCGCAGATGGTATATCACAAGCGTTTATGAGTCATCTCCTGGCATTAAAGAAATCAAATTACAAGATGCAAGGTGGTTCATCAACTTCAAGAAGTTCACAGGAAGTTACAACCTGTACCACAGTGGATTTGGTAGAGAGGAGAAGATCTACGAACACTCACTCAATGGCACCTCTGAATGGACCTGCTATGATGCAGCTAAAGATGTGATTAAGAAGATGGGGTTGGGCTTTAAAGACGAACAGGGTTATCCAAAAGATTTGAAGAAAGTCATACTTCCACGCAACTTGGGTAATTCTGATAGTGGTGGATTTGTTGGTGAATCATTTGCCAATATCATCCCACTAATGTTGGAACCTATTAGAAGTGATCTAGTGTTGCTTTCTGATGGTCGTGCAACTATAACAGATAGGTCTCAAGACCAAATCTCAGGCATTGACGACTACATTTTAGTTGAGGGTGCTGTGAGAGATCGTGATATACACTGGCAGAAGCCTAAGAAATGCATCGTCACATTTGAGCAGCGTGTTGAAAGACGTTGGGAGGGTGATGAGGGTGCTACATCATCTAGAGGTAGGGATCTAGAAATAGAAAATGTGATGCCGAGGCTTGTTCTAGCAGGCTCAGCGGGTACGTTTAGATTCCTAGAGCAAGAAGGACACATCAATCTACTCAGCAATATTCAGAGTGAATTTGGTATCACCCAAAACCAAATTCTAGAGAGATATCTGAAGCCTAGGATCATCATAATCGATGAAAGTGATCCAATTGAAGATGCCGATGAAAAGGATCAACACGAAGCATGGACCAGAGAGTGCTTCAGATTGAAATGGAGAATTAGAGATGATGACAGTTCCCATGCCATTGCTGATATTATTCCGGGTCATTTAGGAGTAGATGGCACCACAAGATCAGAGAGATCTGTTTACATGCCATATTCATTCATCTATAGATATACCAATCTGTATAGAGGACAATCCCTTAATAGTGTGTTGAACACAACCGTCTCTAGAAATGTGCCATTCGATAACACAAGACCGGCACCATTCCTTCCAGTATTGTTCAGTGATGCTAGAGGTGAAGTGATTCTACAGTTGGTAAAGCAACCACAAGCATTCATGAGAGATGTGTTTCCGGGTGAGACTACTGAATCTATTGAATTTGGTGAAGCATTAAACATCAGTCTAGATCAGTTCATCATTCCAACTGAACACCAAATCGAGCTTAAGGATAACTTCTCACTACATGTCTATTACCATGGTATCCTCACTGATGACCGATTTGATCTAGGATTGGAGAGATTACATAAAGAGGAAGTTAAGATGTTCTCTGATGGTCCAATCCCACAGATTGAAATACATGTAAGAGATATCACAGCTAACCATGGTGTGATAGATAGAAATACCTATCAATTAGGATTGGCAAATGCTGATGAATTGAAGGAAAGAGCGGAAGATATCGCGGAACAGATTAGACAGACCTATGCCGATGGAAAAGCAGGAGTATTGCTAACTGCTGGTCTAGAAGCCATCACCAAGGGAGACTATTGGGTGAGAGGTAACATATACCAAGCACAAATCACAATTGGTGGTAAGAAACCATACTCTGTTGAGTGTTTGTGGAATGTGTTACCAGAAGCACGTCCAGTATACACTGACGACTTCAAGAAGCGCTTCCAAGGACCACCAGTAAGAAGGATTAGATAATGTTTGAATTAACAAAAGTCCAAAACATAGGATTACTATCCTTAGATATGTCACACTTGTTACCAAAAGGTGCTAGAGGTGCGTTATTAGCATCTGGTGCGTTCAAGGATTTAGAAACATTACCAAGATCAGGTGACTTCCAAGCTAGAATGATGGTGGAACCAGCCAACGCCATGTTCTGGAAGCACGACCACACCATCCAGAAGGCTCCTAGAGGCGCATGGGGATCTTGGTCATTTGCAATGCCTTATGTGACCAAAGTTGGTGCATTGGCTAGACCATTACAACTTCATTCCAAAGAAGATGACGATTTCGAAGATGATATCGTATTCACAGTAAACACTTATGGTGGGCAGATGCCACAGGGAATCACTGGTATAGCTGCTTCCACCACCAATCACGGACCTAAAGACAAAATCGGAGTTGTATCGGGCGGTCCTCTAGTCGCACACTGGCGTGGAAATAACCCTCCGTCTTATTCCCGTCACGTTTTCGACATCAATGGGGACCGTCTCGATCCTATTAGGCATGCTGGTTTACATACTGCGTGGGAAGTACGCAGGTGGCAGATACCATGCTCCAAATACGCTCAGAAGGACATTTACGCAATCGCTCTTAATGGTAAGGCATCGAAGGATGGGACAGGCCATCTCTTCTCCACATTCCCTGACTTTGATGCCCACCTCTCTTATAGTATGAGTGGACCATTAAGACCAGCAACTAAGAAACATGAATTAGCGGTGAGTGGTGATGGACCTATTCACGCTGGCGCTATTGATACTAACGCCTACTTCACTTCGGGTAGGGTGCCATTTGATGCTCCCTTACACTTCAAAGAAGAACCTTATCCTGTTGTGAAGGATGGCGTTACCCCTTATGAAGTCCATCTCAAGTACGATGCAAATCTGAAACACCCATTTAGATGTGGCCAGAAACCGGGTATGTGGAGATGGTACGTCAAATTGCCAGTCTCTGAAACCCCACCATGTGACTCGACTAAGGATTACAGCACAACAGATGCAAATGACAATCCAAGACGTACTTATGCTGAGGATTCGAGGTTAGTGCTACACAAGAAGGCAATAAGCACAGGGATCTACTTCCAACCTCGCTCGAATATACTTTATGGACGTATTAGGAGGGTTTAATGGGCGCTTACTTATTTTTTGATGCACCAAATTGTGATGTGTGGTTAGCTCCACAGCCTTACACTGGTGCATATCAGTGGTGGCCATCACTTCCAACAGTTGCTCAACCAATTCGTTGGAATGTGTGTGCATTCGATCAACAGTTCCCAGGATATGTGTCACCACCTGCTCATTGTAACTGTGGGTCACAGCAGCCTCCACAACCACCTAACCCTCAACCCCAGCCACCGGGAACACCTCCAACACAGAATCCACAGCCACCATCTCAGGGTGAGGATATACCACCAACAGAGAGCCCAGTAACGGGAGATCCACCAAGCCCACCACCAGAGGGATGTGGTCCAGCTATGATCACTGTTCCACCTGAAGATGATAGAACAACATCTTCTTCATTCTGGAGATCGGGTAAGGGTGGAGATCAGGCAGATGGAAATTCACCATTAGACACATTAGCACAGCCTATGGTTGGTGCTTTAACTCCATTGCCGATTTACAGTGGAACACAACCGGGTAGTAAACCAACCTACACTAATCAGCCTTATTTTGAAATTAGTGAGGGTCAAGGTCAGATCTCAACAAATGTCTTCCATGAAGGTACTGGAGATGGTTTATTTGTAATCCACAACCCTGAATTCACCGATTATCACCTGTATGGTGCCGCAGTTGTGGATAACATGGGATGGCCTACTAATATCTCTGAAACTACGTTGCTGCTTCATAACAGCACAAGGGCAGATGGAAGCACAGGAGACAATGCTGTAACCAATCTATTCTTTGGTGTGCCATTAAGGACCACTCCTGGATATTCTTCTGGTTGGAGATTACACTTTGATCTTGCCACAGGCAATATGGAATTAGACCACTATGATGCTAATGGATCGTATGATGGTTTAGGCGACCTATTAATCAATGGTGTGAGTGCGTCAGCAGGTGGTGGGGGAGCACATCCTGATCCACACCTATTAAGTAATGGTTCTGCGTTGGCTCCAACCTATAGCTTCAGTTCTAATGGCGGGACTGGTATGTGGTTGGATACAAGTGCTTCACCTAACGCATTAAGCTTTAATAGTCCAGATGGTACAACAATGTTTACTGTAGATGCGGCTGGAGTTTCAGTCGCTGGTAAGCTCACAGTATCAGGCTTAATTGATCCAACTGGATTGGTGTTATCTGAACAAGCGTCTTCACCACATTCCACAGCAGCAGGTGAAGGTACAATCTTTGTGGTATCAGATTCACCAAATAGACCTAAATTCGAAGATGATGCCGGTACTGAACACTATCTAGCATACTTATCTGAGACTGTGACGGGTGGAGCAGCAGCACCAGCCCACAACACCTCTCACCAAAATGGTGGTGGGGATGAAATAAACGTGGATGGTCTTTCTGGAGAATTGGCTGATGCCCAACCAGTTGCAGTGGCCAAGAATAGTGCTTTAGTCGGTACGAGAAGCCAAATCAACTTCATTGAAGGAAGTAATGTAACATTGACGGTCACAGATGATGGGGTTGATGATGAAGTAGAAGTCACCATTGCCGCATCTGGTGGTGGGGGATCATTTGACCTATGTGATGAAACACTTACAACAGATCACGACCCAGCTTCAGATCACTTCTTAATTAGTGATTGTGGTTCGACTGGTGCTCGTAAGATCTTGGTTGAAGATGTGGTTCCTATTGTTAATGTCTGCAATTTCAGATTGACTGGCGTTACAGCATTACCATATGGATCGGCTTCTGATATTGCAACCCTATACTTCTCACCAATTGATGGAATATCCTCCGGTAATAACGGGCAGATTACTATGTGGGATGGAAGCATCTATAAGGTGATGGAAAGTGGTGAGATCTCCAAAGCAGTTACTGGATTGACATCTGGCAAACCCTACGATGTATTTGTGTATGACAATGCTGGAACCCTTACTATGGAATTCTTGGTGTGGACCGACGATTCAACTCGTGCAACCACTCTAGATTATGATCCAAAGATTGGTCACTTTAAGAATGGTGACTTAACTCGCAAATATGTGGGTTCATTTTATACCACAGCCACAAATAGGACTCAAGATACACAGCAAGAGAGATATCTGTGGAATAAATATAACAAAATAGAGAAGGTATTAGATAAGGTTGAATCTACCAACACATGGACCTATTCCTCTTCTGCGTTCCGCCAAGCTAACGCCAGCACTTCTAATGAGGTCAGAGTAATGGTTGGAATAGATGAAGACTCGGTGAAAATTAACGTTAATGCAACTTATGGTCATTCTGGTACTGCTGTTGTGGCAGCTACTATTGGCATTGGAATTGATTCATCAACCACCAACTCAGCAGATACGCATGAAAGGTATGGACATGATGGTAGTAGTGGCTCAGATTTGCAAATTACAGGCTTACAAGCCAAATTAGTGCATCGTGCTACTGGACAAAGAGAATACAGATGGTTGGAAAAAGCGTGGGCTGGCACGATCACAGTATATGGTTATTTAAACACTTTCCATACATCTGGTATTAATGGTACTATAATGTGTTAAGACGGAGAGATAATGGCTTTTAATCAATTTAAATTCGAGTTGAGCACAAAACCAAAAACACGTGGTTTAATGCTCAAGCTAGATGGTAAAGAAAAACCAATCAAACAGGCGGGTACATTCTCAGCTAAAGCCGCTGAGGTTGAAGTATTCAATGGTGACAGTATTACTCATACATTATCTGTAAATGGTGTCCCTGTGGAGATTCCTTCACAGTCCA
>FUIF01008675.1_pt1 | contig 17861 bp, 35 predicted proteins | sample 1003461 | NCBI WGS metagenome assembly FUIF01 (sample SAMEA80401918, study PRJEB19352) | marine metagenome | reverse complement strand
CGGCGCGTAAGGTGCTGGATGATTTCTATGATGTATGGGGCCAGCGTCTACAAGATACAGGGCTTATAGGCAATAAGAATAAAATTGTTGCAGACATTGATAAAGTTGATGGTAGGATTGCTGATCTTGAGGCAAGGTTAGCTAAGATAGAATCTAATCCTAAGTTTAAATACAAGAAGATGACTGTTGCATCTATTCGCAGTCAAATGACTAGAGCTACTAAACGCAAAGAAGCATTGCAAAATTCTTTAGATGCTATTGCTGATCGTGATACAATCGTCAAACCTGCTAACGAAGACTTCTTTAGCCCTAGATATTTTGATCATGCTACAGTTAAAGCAAGGCGCGAAGAATTAGAGGCTATTATATCTAAGTGGTACATGGATAACCCGTTTATCTACGTTAGAGATAAAAGCGGTAAGGTAGTAAAGCAAAGATTAGACAGTAATGAAAAAGCAACTGACGCTAGAGCCAAGGCTACTGTAGACAGAATACTTAACGAAACTACAGAAGAAGCCGAGGATTTCTTTGGCTCTGGCAAATCAATGCACTTAAAGCACAGAGGCTTAGACATACCAAACAAGTTGGTTTGGGAGTTCATGGTGCAGAATCCTATAGATACTATGAAGTCATACGTACACAAAACAGGTGGACGTTATGAGTTTGCCAAAATGTTTGACGGACAAGACTTTGACGAAATGCTAGAGGATGTACGCCTAGAAATGATGGAGGCGGGACATTCTCAGCGTAACATTAACAAGGTGGGTAGAGACTTTGTGCATATGTATGACCGTGTGGTTACTTCGGTTATGAAGACTGATCCTGATCGTTGGGATAACAAGGTTGCATTTGTAATGAAGGAAGCGGCACAGCTTAATTATCTTGGTAGTGCTGGCCTCTCTGCTATTCCTGACTTTAGTCGGATTATTATGGAGCATGAGATAGGTGATGTTCTTAAGGGATTGATGGAAATACTATCTAACGAGCGTGTTAGATTAACTAGCGAAGAAGCTAACTTTGCTGGTGAAGCCTTGGAAATGAATCAAGGTAATGTTCACATTCGTATGGTTGATGACATTAGCAACAACCCTAGAGCCACAACTAAGTACGACATGATGAAGAATGCGTTTTACATTGCTAACGGATTGTCGCCTATTACTCAGTTTGCCAAAACACTAGACTCAATTATTCGCGGTCATGTTATAATTAAAGATTCTATAGCGTGGAAGAATGGTACTATTTCTAAGCAGAACAAAGAGTATCTGTTGCGCTATGGCATTAGCGAAGAAATGGCATTGAACATTGCTGTTGCTCCATATCAAGTTACTGAAAAAGGCTTTTACATGCCTAATACCAAAGATTGGGAAAATGCGTATGCGTTTCCTGAGACGGGCAAGTATATGCCTGACGCTAAGATTACTTATGGCGATACTGGCAGATACAGAGAAGACGGTAGTTATGTTGCAGCAACAGTAGACTACGAGAAGAAAACTATTAAGTTTGACGTTGATTACATTAAGGGGACATTTGACGAAAAACCTTGGACTCAGCCAAGGGTAGAAGGTGTAAAGCCATTAGCAGAAAATGCGTTTGAAACACCGCAGCAATGGGCCAACTTTGTTATGATGCATGAAATTATGCACACAAAGTTTCAGCCAGAAGATTTAAAACTTAATCTTGGCAAAGGCAAAACTTATGACCGCAATAATCCAAAGCACTATGCTAAGTACGAAAACAAAATCAATGACCTTGCACTTAAAGAACACAACAAGCAGCCCAAAATAGAAGAAGAAACTTTAACAGCCTTTAGGTCTGCGCTTTCTAGCGGAATACTTAACACAATCATGATGGGTACGCCTGCTGACAAGCCTATATTAGTGGACGGTGTGGCGTACGTTCCTATGAATGTGGCACGGATGTTTGGAATGAAGGAAGATGCGCGTGTAAGGGGCTACTCACGCATTGAGAGCGGCCTTTTAGGGCTTCCCTTTCAGTTCTACAGCTACGCACTGGCAGCAACAAACAAAGTTGCAGGGTCATTTATGCAGGGGCAGATGAAAAACAGGTGGGGTGGATTAGCTACAGCTATGGGCGCTGGCTATTTATCTCTAATGATTAAGACGCCTGACTTTGCTTGGGACAACATGGATATGGAGGATCGCTTTGCTAGGGCATTTGATCAGAGTGGTGTTATGGCTCTATACAGTGATTTGTTTTACACTGCTATGTCTACTTCTCTTGCCCTTGGTGGTCCTAATATTAGCGGTGGAATGCTTAACCCGAAGTTCCCGCCGCGCGAGGGAACGATGGGAATGGTAGATGCAGCCACAGGTGTTGGCGGTGCTGGCGTTAGTATAACTACAGATTACGCAGAGGGTGTTGGTCAGTTTCTTAACGGTGAATACGGCGAGGGAGCTAAACAAATTATGCGCTCGTTGCCTTTTGCTAGAATGTGGTTTTGGAAAAATCAAATGAATGAGGCTACGAATGCTATATCCCGCTTTTAATTGTGCGTTGCTATGGATTTTATCTACTGTTAGCAGGACCGAAAGGAGTGCAGTATGACTATTAGTTTAGCGCAGAACGCAGCGCGTGTATCTTACTCTGTAAGTGAGGGAGCCACACAAACATCATTTACTGTATCATTTGAGTTTTTTGATGATGCTGATCTTAACGTATATGTAGATGGCACTAAAAAAACTATTACTACGCACTACAGTGTAAGCGGTGGTAATGGCTCTACTGGCGCAGTAGCTATATCAGTTACAGGAGCTACTGGTGGTAGTACTGTAGTTATTACCAGAGACATTGCGCTTGCTAGAACAACTGACTTTCCTACGTCTGGATCGTTTCAGATTTCTACGCTTAACACTGAGTTAGACCGATTTACAGCTATTGCTGCTGACCTTAAAGATTCTGTTGATCGTTCATTGCAGCTAACTGACTTTGATGTTGCTGCTACATTGGCCCTTCCTGCTGTTGATGATCGTAAGGGTAAGGCTCTTATATTTAATAGCTCGTCTGGTAATGTTGAGGCTGCGTTTCAAGTTACTGCTGCTGCTATAAATGTATCTACATTAGATGTGGGTGCATCTGCTACTGCGTCTGTATCTGTATCAAGCAATACAGCTACGTTTGCTTTAGGTATTCCTACTGGTGCTACTGGCGCTACAGGTGCAACAGGTGCGGCTGGTGGTGGAATGGCTAATGTAGTTGAGGATACTAGCCCTCAACTTGGCGGTAATTTAGACACAAACTCTCAAAATATTTTAATTGATGACGCGCACTTTATTGGTGATGAAAGTGGTAATGAACAAATCGTATTTCAAACAACTGGTAGTGCGGTTAATCATTTAGAAATAACCAACAATGCTTCTGGAAGTAATCCTATTCTTAGCGCGGCTGGTGACGATACAAACATTGGCATTGCTCTTACACCAAAGGGTACTGGTGAAATTGTTATTGCAGCAAGTAATTTAAACTATGGCGGCACAGCGGTTACTAGCACGGGCGCTGAATTAAACAAACTGGCGGGAGCCGGTACGCTAAAGCAAGCTGGTAAGGAAAGCATATGGATACCAGCGGCAGCAATGTACCCATCAACAACAAACGGCTGTTCTGCGTTGACGCAAGTTGAAACAACCGCGCTTCGCCCCGACCTAAAAGTGCTTGACTTTGCAGCGGCGGCTGATGACTTTGCTCAGTTTTCTATATCGTTTCCCAAATCTTGGAACGAGGGCACTGTGACCTTTCAACCGCACTGGACAGTGACAGGCACAAATACAGGCACAGTCGCATGGGAGTTAGCGGCTATCGCCGTTAGCAGTGATGACAGCATAAATACAGAATTTGGCACTCCAGTAGCGACCACAGCGCTGGCCTTCAGCGGCACGTCTAATGACCTTATGGTTTCTGCGGAGAGTGGCGCGGTGACAATTGCAGGAAGTCCAGCATCTAATGACCAATGTTTCTTTCAGATAAACAACGATACAGGCGGAAGCGGTCAAACAGGAGCGGTCAGATTGCTTGGCGTCAAACTATTCTTTACTACAGATGCAGCCAATGATGCGTAGGAGCTTGACATGAGTTTTGGTTATCAGGTTCTTGGATTTGGTACAGTAGCTGGCACACCTGTTCCAACAATTTCAGCAACTGGTGGTACGATAACTGAAGCTGGCGGTTTTAAAATACACACATTTACTAACAGTGGGACGTTTTCTGTTAGTTCAGTAGATGATGGTGCAACACTAGAATACGTTATTATTGCTGGCGGTGGTTCTGGCGGTGGCGATAACAATAATTCTTCTGGTGGTGGTGGTGCTGGCGGTTATAAAAGCTCAGTGTCAGGCGAGAGTTCGGGCGGCGGTGCTAGTGCGCTATCTGCATTTGCGCCCGATGTAACGGATTATACAATTACAGTTGGTGGTGGTGCTGCTGGAAAATCATTCTTTGGTGGCAATGCTACTGCAGGAAATAATGGTGTTGCAAGTAGTGCATTTTCTATAAGCACAACTGGCGGTGGTGGTGGCGGTGGGGCGTCAAATACTGGCAAAGACGGCGGGTCAGGTGGTGGGTCAGGCTGTAATGGCAATGGTAATGGTAATTTTGGCGATGGTACAACAGGCGAAGGCTTTGATGGTGGTGCAAAGAATAATGCTGGGGCTTCTGGTATAGGGGGTGGTGGTGGTGGCGCTGGCGGTGCAGGGGTCAATGCGTCTGGAACTACTGTCGGCGCTGGCGGCGTCGGTGTTGCATCTTCTATTAGTGGCTCGTCTGTTACTCGTGCTGGCGGTGGTGGTGCATCATCACAGGAGGGCGCTGCAGCAGGCGGCTCTGGTGGCGGTGGCGCAGGACGTTCTGCTGCCTCTGGAACTGCAACGCATGGTACAGTCAACACAGGTGGCGGTGGCGGTGCTATGTGCAATTCAAGCGGCAATACTGGAGGTAGCGCCGGTACATCGGGCAATGGTGGCTCCGGCGTAGTAATTATAAGGTATGCAGTATGAGCCATTTTGCAAAAATAGAAGATGGAATTGTCACGCAAGTAATTGTTGCGGAGCAAGATTTTGTTGATACTCAAACAGGTACTTGGGTTCAAACGTCATATAACACGCATGGCGGTCAGCATACTTTAGGCGGCACACCATTACGTAAAAACTATGCTGGTACTGGTTACACGTATGACAGTACCCGTGATGCTTTTTATACTCCACAGCCTTACCCAAGCTGGACGCTCAACGAGACAACTTGTCTGTGGGAACCGCCTGTTGCGTATCCTAGTGATGGCAAAATGTACAATTGGAATGAAGGCACAACGAGTTGGGTTGAGGTTAGTTAATGGCAGATATAAATGAGCGCGTTTCTGCTTTAGAAAAGGATGTAGTTGCTTTGCAGACAGAGGTAAGAATCCAATTCAAGGAAGTCTTTACTAGGATCAAGCGACTTGAAGCTGTGCTTATAGCTACATCTGGTGCAACAATTATTATGCTTCTTACTATTCTTAGTAGGATGGGGTGAGTATGTGGTACATGTTTTTGTCCTTGTTCTTTATCTCGGTATGGGAACAGAGCGTGTCCCTATAAAGTCTGAACTTTATTTTAGGCGAGTAGATATTTGCAACTGGTATGCCCAAGAATTAGTTCGTCGCTTTGGCTACCCACAATCTAATGATTATGGCACTGCTTACTGTATTCCTCAGAAGGTAAATCCAAATGAGGTAACAGTTTATGATTGATCCTGTTACTGCTTTTGCTGCTGCTAATGTAGCATTTAAAAGTATTAAGACTCTTGTTGGTGCTGGTCGTGAGCTAGAAGATGTAAGCAAACAGCTTGGCTCTTGGTACTCTGCTGTTGCTGACATATCTAAAGCTGAGTCTCAGCGTAAGAAACCTACTCTCTTAGAGAAACATTCTCATAGCGGTGACATTGAACAGGAAGCAATGGACATTGTTATCCGCAAGAAGACCCTGCTTGAGCGCGAGAAAGAGATTAAGTTTATGCTTAATATGCGATTCGGCCCATCAACCTATGACGATATGTTGCAAATGCGTAGACAAATCCGTAAGGAAAGAGAAGAAACTGTGTATGCCGCGATGGAAGCTAAGAGACAGATAGCTAACAACTCTGCTATAGCTGCTTTGTCTTTAGGTATAATTGGTTTGCTTGGTGGTGGAATTTATTTAATTGTGTTGGCTACTAAATGATTTTGCTTGTTGCTTATTTTTATGCTGGTTTGGTTAATCCTGAGTTTGTTACTTGCCAGTTAGCTAAACGTACTAAGATACAAGGCGAAATGGTTTGCATTTACAAAGGACCAAATAATACGATAGGGTATCACTATCCAAGTTTTAGTTTTAAAGTAAATGTCCGAGACAGTTTCAGTGTCGTTATTCTCCTAATGTAAAGCGGCGTCCAACTGTCAAAGAAATAATGGAAGGCTTGCAAGGAGGCTTTGAATGACAATAGTTTTTTCCAAGATACTAGAGTACAAACTTCTGCCTCGCTTTATGATGTTTGTAATGACTGTAGTTTATGTGCGCTGCATTGAGTGGGCATTATCTATGCCTGATATATCAACACAACAGGCTTCATTAATTTCTGTGGTTACTGGTGCTATGACAGGGGCGTTTGCTGTCTGGTTGTCACACGAAAAATGATAGGTGGTATTGTTACTGCGATCAGTGGTCTTGCTAGTAGTTACATAGACGGCAAGACAGCAGTACAAAAAGCTAACGCTGAGATAGCATTGAAGAAGGCTACCTCTGAAACTGATTGGGAACAGTCAGCTATAGAGGCCAGTAAGGATTCGTGGAAGGACGAGCTATGGACAGTAGTGTTTGTAGCTATTCTTCTGATGAACTTCATTCCTTCTATGCAAGACGTAATGGCACAGGGCTTTGCTAATCTTGAGACCACACCGCTGTGGGTACAGTGGGGTATGTATGCAAGTATAGCTGCCAGCTTTGGCATTAGAACAATGAGAGGATTTAAAAAGTAATGGGTTATGTATTAGGCAAGCGCAGCTTGCAGAGGTTAGGCACTGTAGATGACAGGCTTCAACGCATTGTTCAGTATGCTATCACTGTAACTAAGCAAGACTTCTCTGTAATCTGTGGCATTCGCACTAAGGCTGAGCAGCGTAAGTTAGTTGCATCTGGTGCATCGCAGACCATGAAGAGTAAACACTTGGATGGTTTGGCTGTTGATCTTATGGCTTACAATGGCGGCGGTAGATGGGAGCTTAATTTATATGACGAGATAGCTGACGCTATGGCAGAGGGTGCTAGCTTTGAGAAGGTGCCGTTGAGGTGGGGTGCAGCTTGGCACATCAATGACATTGGTGGCTGTGATCTTACCGCCGAGGGTGCGATGAATGCTTATATAGATTTACGCAGATCGCAAGGTCGCAGACCATTTATAGATGCACCGCATTTTGAATTGATGGTATAAAAAAGGGCGGTGACGCAATGGAGAAACATCACCGCCCAAGGGAGGAAGATCATAAGACTAGGGAGAAACTACAATCTTATGCGGGTGACTACGACATACCGCATAATCTTATACAACTCAATAGACTTATATGTGCTTCCACCAATCGTCTGCTATCTTTGGCTCTACTGGCTCTTTGTAGTCAGCCGGTTCTAGCTTGTAAGCATAGAGTCCGTTGCCTTCGTATCGTCTTGATACAGTACGAAAGCCAAACTTCTTCTTTCGCAAGTCTCGCAATGCAGCGCTTGCACTTGCCTCTGGTGCGCCCGTTGCATTGCTCAACTCAGATAGCGTAACCCAATCATTTTCCTCCATGTATTGTTTTACTTTCTGCAACTGTGGCATGAGCCTGTTGAAGTCACGCTCATGCACATAGTCATCCCCATCAAAGTGTGGTTCGTTGCCCATTAGAACGGAGGTATCTCATCGTCAAAGTCTATCTCTGGCACCTTAGCCTTATCAAGACTCTGAGTTTGCTGCTGCTGGCTCTCTGAGAGGGCGAGAGACATATAGTTGCCACCATCCTTGGACTTCTTCCAACCTGCTAGTTTTAACTTGGTATCATCTACTGGCCCTGAGTAGTCGGGTGCTTTCTCGTTGCCATTCTTATTGTTCTCAAACATAACGCCTAGCTTTTGATACACCTCAATGATTTTCATGCCAGCTTTTGTTTGATCTGCTACAAGTACGATCTTACTATCGTTGCCCTGATTATTGAGCTTGCCCTGTAGTATCATGCGCTGCGTATCAAATGGTTTGAATGCTGCGCCTGAGTTAGTGTTGTCGTACTCTGCCATGCTTTTGGCTCCTATTGTATTCCCCTGTAACAAGGGTCTTTTCTAATCGTCTAAGTTTACTTCCAGTAGTTTTTACTAATTTATGTTCCTCTCTGCTTCTTGCTTTGTTAGTACCCAAGCTGTCAATTATGCAGGAAATTAAAAACTGCACCTCTGGCAACTTGAGTTTTAAATTATTACCAGCCACCTTTACCGCCACTATCTGCGGCGTACTTATTGCCATCCATCTTCCCAAGGAAGACATCGGCGTTAAACCCTAAGTGTGATAGGGCTTTGGTTAGGCCGTCAGTGACAGCCATCTTCGGTGCATCCTCGGCAAGTCTGCCCTTAGCTGCATCAAAGAACTTACGGCACCCAGTAAAGGGGCCAAAGGCATTGACCAACTCACCGTGCCATACCTGTACGTCTGCAACTACAGCCTTGTCACCGTTAGATAGATCAATAAATCTAGTCTGGTTAATCCAGCCCCATCCTTTACCAATAGGGCCAAACTCTGCAGTAGCGCAGCGTATCTGATACATAGGATCAATAGCTGTAAATGATCGTGCGCCAAAGCTCACTTGCTTTAAGAACTTAGGGTCTGATTGCTCAACCCTGTTCCATATGTCTAGGTTATCCATCTGCTTCTCCATTACGCAGTGTGTTAATGCCAATATTGTAGACACACTCTTTGTAGAATGCCTCTACCTCGTCCATATTTTTTATGTCACGAAGGCGTTCAGCTACATAGCGTAGATTAACAGCGCCTTCACGCTTTTGATTAAGTTCTTTTCGTGCTTTATTTCTGGCTTTTTCTAAAGATAACTCAAACTCTTTAGTAGCCTCAGCCTTTTTTGCACGTTGAGCATCATTTTGTTTATGTGCATCAGCTACAATTTTAGCCCATTTAGGCCATACTTTATTATTAGAACCTCGGCACCCTTTGCCATAAGTAATATTAAATGGCCCTTTGCCATGTGAATTTACCCACAACTTAATGTCATCTGATTCCCACACGGTTGTAAATGGAATCTGTTTTGGAAAGTGACCACTTACCATGTACCTATCTATAGTTGATGTGCCTAAGCCGCACATCGTCATGACTGCCTTTCTATTCATCTTCATAACGCATTCTCCTTGCGTGTTGATATTCTAAGTGAACCTCGCTTGTCTCTGCGGTATAGTCAACAAGTCACAGTATACTTCCCGTTCGTTATCTCCCACCATTTGCTTGAGACTTTTTTTGGCTGACTCAAACGATTTGGCATAGGCTTCGTTGCCAATGTAGTCGTGAGCTATAGATGTAAAGTGATTGTCGCCATTGGCATCACGCTTAATCATATCATCTACAGGTATGCTATCTATCTTCATAGTTGCTGGCTGATCGTAGCCAAGCGGCTCTGTATCTGTATCTACATGATGCCAGAATTGTTTGATCGCAGTCATCATAAGATTAAAGTATGACTCGCTCCATGCAACGTGCGAACACTCCCACTTGTTGTTGCCAAAGAAAGCAGAGAGGAAGCATCCGTCTTTGCCAGACAGCTTCATGTAGCACTGTAACTGTGGCATGTAGTATTCAATCAGCGCATCCATAGTGTTGTATGAATTAGTATGCTTGCACTCAACGATAGAGCCACGACACATGCCATCAATCGTACCCTTCATAGGTACGCCATCAACATTGCACTCGTACTCATACTGTTGGTTGTGTACTAGGTAATCATTCATGTCACGCTTGGGCATGTTTTCCTCAAACCACTGCATGTTGAATGACTCAGTGTAACTACCCATGCGTACCGCAAGGTTGTCATTAAGATCAGGGCTAGGTATCTTGCCTGTCTTGATCTGCCATAGATCATACCAATCTCCCTGCATAATTTTTACACAGTCAGACCCACCTATAAATCCTGTACGTTTCATAACATTCTCCATTGTTATCAAGGCTATTTGTACTGCATATGTGCAGCAACATCAACAGCTATTTTAAATAATTCCTCAAGCACTAACACCAACTCGCTGCGCCATTGGGATATACTCATGTCTTGCTTTCTGCCACCGTCCCTTTCTATCTGCATTTCTATCAGGTGATTCAGTCTCTCCACTCGCTTCTCTAATATGCCAATCTTGTTTAAACGCGCTGTGCTTAGAGGTAAGCTCTTCAATCGTTGCATTGGCGGTCTTGTCACCTTGTTCCTCCCTTAGTCTAGTCTCGTAGGTAAATCTGTATTCATCCAGTTCATCATCTGTAACTGTAGTTGTATTAACTAAGCCGTGTGATAGCCGACCATATAGATAATCAACTGGCACATAATCTTTGGCTTTGACTCTTTTTTCTATGGCAGTGAATGGATTAAAGTTCCACTCGCTCTTGCCTTCTGTAGCTACAGCACGATTGGTTTCGTCAGCAGCAGACTTGGCAGCAGTAACAAACACTTTGACAGACGGCCAGTTACGCGCTCCATGGATGGCGCGTACCTGTCTGTCTGTTCTTTCTAAAAACAAATCAATCAAGCCATCGTTGACATGATTGGGCATGATGCCATTGATGTCTTGCACAATGAACTTCATTTCTTGCAATAGAGTTTCGTTGGTCATGCCTTGCGGTGGTGTGTACCGCTTGAGTGTAGCTTGCAGCCACTTGCCTATGGCTTGTGTTCTGTAGTTATAATCAAGTTGTGCCATTGCGTTTATCCTCCAAGCTAAACACATTATCATCCCATTGTGCATTAAGTATGTCATCAAGGCGTGAGTCATTGTTGCTATCAAAGTGGGATAGATCATCTTCCCATCGCTCTGCATTGAGCCATGTAGCAGGGTGAGGAATGAAACGTATGTCTGTGTTGACACTAACTAACTGAAACTTTTGTGCAGCTTCTATAATTACTTCTGCACTTTCTATTTCACATGCTTTGATAAATGCTATGCGAGCCACACCCTTGCCCATTCTTCTTGGGTATGATTGCCAGAATAATTTAAACTCTTCTGAGTCTGGAATCCTTGGCTTTCTTGCCATGCTATTCTCCTTGTATAATTTTCTCAAACTCTTCGCCTGACATGATGACTAAGGTCTGAGGTTTACCCGTTCTTCGTTTGTAAAAGGCTATGTCTCTGCCTTCTAAGACAGTGAATGGACTAGGGAAGTTAGATTTATCTCTGTATTTAACTTCACCTACCAGCCATCGCTGTCCGTCCAATGTGAGGTGGATGTCTCCACTCCATTCTCCACCGAGTGCACCGCTGAGGGGGACTCGCTTGCACTCAACGCCGATTGACTTGAGCCATTCAACGAACCATTTTTCATGGTAAGTCCCTTTGTTTTTATTTTTGTTTGCCACTTGTCCTCCTCATAGCAAGGCATGCACAGAAACCAATGCGTCTTAGGATACTTACCCGACAGTATAGCTACATAGTACCTACACTCTTGATCGCAGTGATCGCAGTAAGCTGACTTACCTTTGTTTGATTTGTAACTCACAGTCTAACGCATCAATCCAGCATGATAACATAAACCCACTAGGTATACGCTTCTGTGTCTCCCACTTTTGCACTAACCCGTCTGAACATCCTATCTTAAAGTCCAAATCATTTTGAGATAGCTTTAAGTCTTTTCGCCTACTAATAAGTTCACCTATTATGTAGTCGTAAGGTTTCATTTTGGTGGGGTAAGTTTACGTTTGTCGTAATTAGGATGGGCGCCCATTAATAACTCTAGCATTCTCCATACTTTCTTAGCTGTACTGTACCTTAACTCTGAACCATTAAGAGTTCTGTAGTATGTAGAGGTAGGTACACCAGCTTTGATAAAAGCTTTAGCTAATGGTACATCAGCTTCCGCAGCTTTCTTAATTAGCATTTCATAATAACTATCCATGCTATCTAGTACTGCGACTATGCAAACTTGGTCAAGTGCTCCTTGATTAATTGCTTTGCTTTTTCTGTCAAAGAATACTCCATTACTCTGCCTGTATTGGAATGAAATACTAAACCTTTTCTGTTGAAGTAAGTGGGATGCATTCGCTGTAGCTTATCTACTGCTGACTGTCTGCTTGTCTTTGATACTTCTGCAAGAGCTTTAGTTGTTATCATCTGTTTGCGTACCTCAAGTATCTTTGCAGCTAACAGTAACTTCATGCGGTGATTCGTAATTGTATTTGCCATTCCGTATCTTTCGTAGGAACCTAACGCCATGATCTATAGCGTATCTTCTAAGGGTTGCTTGTTTAGTATCTAAGATACGAGCCGCTACATCCACAGTGTAATGATTACACAATGATTGCAGCAACTCTATCTTCTCTCGCTTGTGCCTTGCTTTAATCTCAGGCCAAGTCTCAAGGTAATCAGCCATCGCCGCCGCACTCTTGGCATGTTTCATAACGTGTCTCTATGTACCCACCATTGACGTAATCAATAACAGGTACATCTTTTTCTGTTACGCCCTTGCCATAGCATGTGCCGCAATAGCTAGGCTTCTTGTCTGGTTCAGTAGGGTATGTCATCGTCTATCTCCACTAAAGGCTGCTGCTCTTCCCAAGCCTTGGTTGCACGTTGAATAAATTTATCTCTGTTGAAACGAGGATTAGTTTGTTCCAATTCATCAGCAAAGACATGAAGGTGAGACGGCCAGCTAACTGACCGCCCCAACATATCAGCTACAAAATCAAGCTGCTGTTTGTGTAGTATCATCGTCATCATCCGCATAGTGATGTGTAACATTGGTATCAATTACAGGGCAAAGACTTGTGTAGTCTGGGCCAAACAAACCAACAGTATGCTCAGTCATAGTGCCATCATAATCTTTAGTAGTAACGACAAGATTGCGAGAGCTAAAGTTATTGAATAGCTTGGTAACTTTAAGCTCAACCTTAGTTACATTGTGAATACTTAGTGAATACATGCGCTTTCTCCTTACGCTAGTTCTAACCATGACTTGTGCTTCATGGCCTTAATGATGGCTGCTTCACGGATACGTCTCGCATTCTCTGGCGACTTGGCTTCGTCCGTGTGTGTAGCCCATGATGTTAAACAATTATACAAAGCCCACTTGGTATTACCTAACTGCGCTCGCTCATTATCAAAGCCACCCAGTAGATTCTGTAACTGCCTGTCATTAAACTTAGCATGACTTGCCTTGTGTTGTACGTTACATACAGTCTTTTTAAAGAAGGACTCTGCTTGTTCGGTAGTGACAGGTGTACTTCTGTATGCTTCCCATACTCCCTTGCTATTAAGAAACATTTCAAGACCATCAGCTATCTTATGAGCCGAGCTATCTACGCTTACGTTAGTCGTATGCTTGGCCCATGTTTTAGCTACAGTGTCGGCAGTAGTGCAGCCATTGAGACACCACAAACGAAAGCCTTCTGCTGATTGTTGGAAGGCCCAGCTACCATCATAGCTATTGTATGCTTGGACACGGTACTGAATGTAATCATTTACTTCTGGATCATCCAACATAATGTCGTTGAACAATACCTCAAGCCGCATCTTAGCGCCGTTGTCTGCAACGTGTGTTTTAACGCTGTAGTCTGAGCTAATGTCAGCTTGTTTAATTGAGTCCATGATTGAGTTGACCGCATCGCTGTGCGTGATTGGTTTGTATTTAGACTTGTGAGTGCCAAGCGATTCACCTGTGTCAGTGCGTATTAGGTTACGCATCTTAGGTATTTCATTGCCACGCATGTCTAAGCATGGCTCCATGTCAATCGCAAAGTCCCAATCTGTAGTGTTCATAGTATCTAACATTTGATTCTCCATTGATTTGATTTCGTTTCAGCCAGCAAAGCCAGCCCCGTATAGCACCGCGATAGTGCCAACGACAAACACAACGAGCGCGATGCCGCTGATTACTGCGTCCAACAGGTGTTTGTTGTTCATGTGGTGTCCTCCGAACAGAAAAAAGGGAGCCATTGCTGACTCCCTCGGTGGTAGCTTACGCTCGCAACTTGGCTAGGCGCTCTTCGCGGGATGGTCGTCTTGACTTGGCTGTCTTTGGTGGGCGGGTACATATTTGTCGCCTGTCTGTAGAAAGAAGTTCTCGCGGTTCGCTTTATGGAAAGCTGTGACATCATCGCATACTTCTTTCTTTTGCTGCAATTTATCTCGCGCTCGTTCCAAGCGACCAGTGGCACCCGCAACGTCTTTATCAACGGCATCTTCTGCTGATATGACCTCGTTCTCGGCGTCCATTACATCCTGCTGTTTGTAGGGCAACATGTAATCGGTAATCTTGCAAAGCTGTGTTGCAACTGAGCGCAAAGTAAAATCATCTGCGCCAACTATTGTTGAAATCACATCGCAGGCGTCAAGTAGCATCCGTTCTGCGTCTATCGGGTTTGTATTGTCAGATGTGGAATTGAGAAGCGACTTGTTGTTAGCTTGTTCCATTGCCTTGGTGTCAGTTCTATTCGCCATTGTTCAGTACTCCATTTGCTATGCACGAGGAACATCCCCGTGCAGGTGACGGCATATCAGGACGACAAACCATGACCCTATCTCTTAGTCATGGCTTGAAGTTCGCAATGAGGGCTTTAGCCCCCTGTAAAGACGGAAGGTTTATACAACTAGGCGATGCCCACTACTAACCAATTTGCCGCGCAAGCGAATAGCAAATTAACAAAGAATGCGTGGTTAACAGCATCGCAACAGCAAGAGTGAATGAAAGCCGTCTTTATCATTGCGAACTTTTTGGCGACCAGATAGGCCCAAAGACCAGCGGGGATGTGCCTCGTACAGCATGCAAATTAGGAGTGCTGGACCATGGTGAGTAGAACTCCTTGGACACCAAGTGCAATGGGACAAGCTAACAACAAGTTGTTTCGGTTGTGGGTTGTGTCATGTGTGCAATACAAACGCGATAGATGCGGGACGGATGCTCTGACTCCTGCGTGATTTCAGCAATCGTTGGTGTAGATGATTCTCTGCGCTCTTGCGGCACGGCTTTGCAAGGTTGCCGATGTTGACCTACAACGCAGGATGTAATGAGACGTTGAGGGCGAGGTCGTGTCAGCGTGGAGTGCCGTTGATGTTGTGGGTGTTACTGGTTGATTGGGGCGAGTGTGAGATGCAGCAAACGAAAGGGGTGTGTGATGGTGTTACAGCCCAGAAAGTGGGCCGCTTCTTTCTGCGGACAGGTGGCAGATGTGTGCTTGCAACGCCGAAGAAAGCCAAGGCCGACTGTCATGCGGAGAGTGTTTAGCCAAGTTAGCGGGTGTGAGTTGCCAGCGGGGGAGTTAGTGATGGCTTTCTTTTTGGGAGCGAGGTTGATTAGTGCTGCCGTGCCACCATTCTTCTTTAGGTAGAGTCAACGCAATATCCGTCAATAGCAGAATGACTGTGCATTGGTATGGGTTTATGCAACATAGGATAGGACAGGATTGACAGACGTTTTACCAAGCTGCTAACCGTGGGGGGGAGAGGGTGAGGGGGGGCAATAGCAGGATATAGATATGTTAGAACAACGTAAATTAACCAAGAAACAGACGTGTTTGGTGGATACGCTCGTAGCGACAGGATGCACATTGCGCGAAGCTGCTACAGAAGCAGGATACGCCGAAGGTGAATCAGGAAGAGTAACAGCAAGCAAAACGATACGCTTACCGCATGTGCAGTCTTACATGATGCAACGGGTCAACGAACAGCTTGGTATGAATGCTACTGTGGCTGCAGCACGTGTTATGAACTTGGCTACGGGAGCTAGATCAGAGTACGTTCAGCTTGAGGCTAGTAAAGACATATTAGATCGCGCTGGGTTCAAGCCCATAGACCGTAGTCAGGTTCAGGTTGCTGGGGACATTCGTGTTAGCATTGACCTGAGTTAGTGGGTAGGGGGTTCAAAAACCATGACCTACTGTTAGCTAGTAGTCCCTCACTCACATTATTCTTAGAAAAGTACCTTTGCAAAAATATTATTTTGCTCTAGGGGTTTTGTTGAATAGGAGATTGATATGGTTGACATGGCTAAAGAGGCTAAGAAGTCTGCAGGTAAGCATCGCGCTGTTACTAACGCTGCGATGTTGAGGGCTATTTCTAAGTTTATTAGGAAAGATTCTGATGGCGGTGTTTTTGCTGCCAAGGATATTGGTAAGTATAAGAAGGGCGATGCTTTACCTTTGGTGTCTGTTAAGGGTGCTGATTTAATTTCCACTAGCCCCAAGGTTAATCTTTCTTGGCAGAAGAAGAATGCCAAGACAGTAACTTCTTTGTTTAACGCGGTTAGAAAGAGTCAGTGAGGGCTGGCGTATTAGCATCGGTATTAAGGATTCATTATGGCAACACCAGCGTGGACACGGAAGGAAGGCAAGAACCCAGCGGGGGGCTTGAACGCCAAGGGTCGGGCGGGAACGGGGATGAAGCCTCCGGTAAAAAGCGGAGACAACCCAAGAAGGGCCAGCTTTCTAGCACGGATGGGAAACATGAGAGGCCCAGAAAGGGACGAAGACGGAGAGCCAACTCGTCTTCTTCTTAGCTTAAGAGTGTGGGGCGCATCGTCAAAAGCTGACGCAAGGGCGAAGGCTAGAGCAATTAGTAAGCGGAACAAAGCAAAGGAAGGAAAGTCAAATGCCTAGTGGTAAAGGAACTTACGGAACTAAAGTTGGACGTCCTCCTAAGAAACCTAAAGGCGGGAAGAAAAAGTAATGGCGGTTAATGCTGCTGGTAATTACACTAAGCCCACAATGCGGAAGTCTTTATTCAAGCGCATTAAGGCTGCGAATGTACAGGGTACTGCCGCTGGCAAGTGGTCGGCGCGTAAGGCTCAGTTGTTAGCTAAGCGTTATAAAGCTGCTGGTGGCGGTTACACATGAAGAAGCCTCAGAGATCATTATTAAACTGGGGTAAGCAGAAGTGGCGTACCAAGTCGGGCAAACGATCTAGTGACACTGGTGAACGGTACTTACCTAGTAAAGCTATTGCTGCTCTTAGTGATTCTGAATATGCAGCTACAACCGCAGCTAAACGAAAGGGCAAGGCTAAGGGTAAGCAGTTTGTGGCTCAACCGAAAGCTATTGCTAAAAAAGTAAGGCAGTATCGTACATGAGTTTTATATCTACCCTTTCCCTAGCAGAGCTAGATATACTTAGGCAGATAGTTAGAAAGGTTCATCTAACGTATGTGCCGCTGGACTTTGCCACTGACAGGGAATGCGATAAGATGATTGATGGCATGGCCCCTGAGACTGTTGATAGAATGTTGAGGTTTGGGAGGCAATATTGTGGATAAAATAGAAGTTAAGTTATCAGGTTTTTCAAAATCATTTCGCAACGCAAGGCAACTCTTAACAGAAATAAGTCAGATAAAAGCCGAGCAAGCTAAGAGGCAGCAGCGTTTAAGTTCATCAAGTGCTATGAACAGTTATGCAAAATCTAAAGGTATTTCTACAGCCGAAATGTCTTCATTAACAAAAAGTAATTTTTCAGAAAATCAAAAAGAATCTTAAGAAGCTAGAAAATATTGCAAGCACAAAAGATTTTAAAAAGAGGCTAGAGTTAGAAAAAGGTAAGGCTAAATCCTTATTTAGTAAGTCAAGAGATTTGAGCGGTGGGGGTAGAGCGGCGGCAGCTATTGACTCTCAGCGTGGCGGTGTATCTAAAAGCCTTT
>FUIF01005742.1_pt1 | contig 17895 bp, 27 predicted proteins | sample 1003461 | NCBI WGS metagenome assembly FUIF01 (sample SAMEA80401918, study PRJEB19352) | marine metagenome | reverse complement strand
GGACTATCAAGAACTTGATGGTCTGTTCCCATATTAGCTGCTGTCCAATCGTTATTGTTTCCACTACTATCATTACCTAAATCACTTGCATTTTCAAATAATAATAAATGTCCTGCACTACCCCATGTAATACCAGAACTTAAATCTTTAGGTATCCATACACCATTTTTACTTTCTGCAAAATCAGTAGGTGCATATGTAGTACCATCAACATATGCCCATTGTGCTAAATATTGGTCTGCTGCATATCCATAATTATAATAATCTCCTATAGTCCATGCTCCTGCTGCAATACCTGCAAAGAAGAATAAGAACTTCTATTATCTACATTATAAGATGCTTCTGTACCATTTATAAAAAATTTTATCTTTTCACTAGCAGTTCCATTATCAAGGTCAAATTGCATGTGTATATTATACCAACCATTAGTGTCACGAAATAAATTATCTGTAGATATAATATATTGAGCAGTATTTGTATTAGTAATATTTAAAGAATCACCTTGACCATTACTGGGTGGGTTTGCAAATCTAATTCGTGTAAAACTGAAGTACTTGTTCCACTTCTAGGAGTAAACCAAGTGCTTGCTCTAGTAGAACCAGTAGGTAATCTCTCCTAACATAGCTCTTTTATCAAAATTTAAAGTAAATGAACATTAGAATCTACTGTGCTAAATGTTTTTGTTAATCTTGAAGCATTAGATGAAGTAGAATTTGCGTCAAACCTAGCTGATTGTTCTATCTGATGTGAATAAAATCCTGTTGCACCTGCTGCTTGACCTCCTGCACCTGCTAATAAATTATTTTGAAAAACTCCCATTATGCGTATGCCTGTGTTATTACCATTTGTATATCTCCTCCAACTCCATCACTAGATGCAGATACTACAATATAGTCTAATCTATCTACTGCACCATTATCTGTTGACAAGGTTGGGTCTGTACCACCTATAAATTTAAAATCTGCATTATATGCCATTGTACCACTTCCTCCACTTTGTGTCAAGAAAATACTTCCTGTTTGTCCTGTTCTACATCCTGTAGGTTTAGCTAGTGTATGTGCTGCTGTAACTGTTGTACTAAAGTTTTGTGCATTACCAAAATTTAATGATACTGATGTAATACCATTAATAGCTGTTGCACAAACAACTGCTGCTGCACTTTTTGTTAATTGTAATTGTCCTTCTAATGAAGTATCTCCTGATACTCTTACTGTGCCTAAGAAACCAGAGTTACCTGTTATAGTAGCTGTACTTAAAAGATTAACTGCACCACCAACTGATACTGCACCACCTATAGATACTGCTCCTGATACTGTTACTGTTGCTTCAAACTTTGTAGCATCACTAAATGTTTTATTACTTAATGTTTGTGTTGCTGCAATACCTGCTAGTGTATCTGCAGATGCAGGCATTAATAAATCTATATTACCAGAAAAATCAGCATGAGCAGGTGCCTTTAATGCAGCATAATGTGCATTGCCTGATTCACAATACATTCTAAGTTCTGATTGTGAACCACCATTTTTTAAATCAATAATACCACCACCAATACTTACTGTTCCTCCTATAGAAACATTACTGGCTACTGTTACTGTACTATTGAATGTAGCAGCTCCTCCTACAGATACTGTACTTTTTAAATGTGTTGCTCCACTTACTGATAAAGTTCCACCAACTACTACATTTCCTACAGATATATTACCTGCAATGGACATTGGTATATTTGTAATATTACTACCATCACCATAAAAAGCACTAGCACAAACTTTAGAACTTACATGTACATCTCCTTTAACTGTAACATTACCACCTAATGATACATTGCCTGCTACGTCTAATGTTCCACCTATAGTTGTATTACCACTTACTCTAACTGTTCCTAAGAAACCTGCAGCTCCAGAAACTGTGGCAGTAGAACCAAATGTTGCAGCTCCATTAACACTAACTGTATCTTTTAAATGTGATGCTCCTGATACACTTAATGTACCACCAACTATTAAATTAGTTACAGATACATTACCTCCAACAGATGTTGGTACTCCAGTTAAATTACTTCCATCTCCATAATATGCACTAGCACATACTTTTGCATTTGTAGCTTGAACATTAGCACCTGCTATCGTAACTGTACCACCTATATTTAATCCACCACTTATAGATGCATTTGTTTTAAAAGTAGCATCACCTGAAACTGTAACAGTAGATGCAAAAGTTCCTGCACCTGTTGTAATTAATGTACCACCTATAGATGTATTACCATTAACATCTAATGTACTATTAATAGATGTTGCATCTTTAAATGTTGCTGTACCTACTAATGTTGTAGTTCCTGATACTTGTAATGTACCTCCAACAATAGCATTTGATACTGATATATTACCACCTATAGAAGCAGTTATACCTGTAAGATTAGAACCATCTCCATAGAATGCTGATGCACAAACTTTAGCATTAGCAGCTTGTACGTTTGCTCCTGTTATAGTAACTGTTCCTCCAATATTAACATTACCTGATACAGAAATATCATCATCAAAAGTTACTGCATCTCCAAATGTTTTATTAGTTAAAGTATCTGTTGTAGATGTTCCTACAAGTGTTGCAGAACTAACTGGTAAGGTTATAGTTAAATTACCACTAAAAGAACTATGTGGTGGAGCTTGTAATGCTGCATAATGTGCATTAGCTGATTCACAGTATAATTTGATATTTGATTGAGTTCCTGTATTCTTTACATCTATAGAACCACCTGATACCATAACAGCACCAGTAATAGTTACTGTTCCACCTAATGAAGTATTACCTGCTACATCTAATGTACCACCAACGATAGCGTTTGATACAGATATATTACCTCCAATAGACGCAGTAATATTAGAAAGGTTAGAACCATCTCCATAATATGTAGACGCACAGACTTTACCTGTTACTAATAAATCACCAGATACAGATACATCATTACCTGTACCAAATGTACCACCAACATATACTTGACCTGTTGCTACTTGTAGTGCAGTATTTGTTCCATCTCCTGTTTGTACTCGAACTAAACTTGCACTTACTCCTTGATTAGCCGATACCTCAGCTATCTTTAAAAGTTCTTTATAACTATTTGATATTATTTTGCCTTGTAATGTACTCATACTGAATCCCAAAAGTTTGGAACTGGCGTATCACTTTCCCAAGTAAAATCTGCCTGGTCCCATGTTTTATTTCTACCTAAGTCATCTGGCCTTGCATTTCTGATAGCTGGGTCTTCACTAACATCTGGTGATTGATTTTGTGGATGATTTTTTAAATCATATCTACCATCAAAACAAGTTGGACAACGTAATGTATTGTAACTACTTAGTCGCATTATTCTTTGTGGATAAACAAACCCACATTCATCGCACATTCCTAATGCTCTTTTAATTGTTGCCATTATACAATTCTCAATTTAGGTTTAAAATAGATACTGGCTCTCTCTTTATCTTCTTCCATTGCTCTTTTTAAAAGCTCTTCATAATTTGCTTTTAATAATGTTAATCTCTCACTTGGTATGCCTGGTCTTTTTAGGCCCATATAATAAGCAAGCCCTGCAGTTAGGCAAGGTAAAAATCTAACTGGGGCATCTGCATTTTGATTAAATGATTTGTTGGTGTCTTGTACCTGACGAATTAATTCTATTTGAAGTAGACCGGTAGAATTATCTGGTACTGGATATAAAAATAATTTTGGATTAGCTAGGTTTCTTTTTACAGAATATTGTGTTGGTCTGCCTGCTTGAAACTTATTTGGTATGATATGATATTCTTCAAATGATTTTCTTTCTAATTTAGTCTCGGCTGATGTACTGTCTGGCTGATATGTAACTACTAAAGCATCTATTGCTGAGGCATCTAAATCATATGTTGTAACACTTGTTGCTACTGTAACAGTTGTTGTATCAGTATTCCAAAGTAATACTCCTCTATTTTGCCAGTCATTTAACATTAAGTTAATAGAACGTCTAGCAGAAGCTGGCTCATGGCCTAGTGTTTCTTCACTGCCAATCATCTCCATGGCTTCTTGAATTACTTCATCTATGTCTAAATTAAAATTATATGTTCCTGATTGTGCCATTATGTTGTCTCATTCTTTATATATATAAAATCTAAAACTGCTGATATTGCTATATCTGCTCCTGAACTATCTCCTATTGCTCGTACTTCTATATCAGTTTTTTCTGTAAACTTTAAAGGTATTGTATATTCTTGATGTGTAGAACTTTCAGATTTTACAAATTTATCTTTTACTTGAAATACTTCACCTTCAGGTCTAGCTACTAAATGCACAGTGCAATATTTATTATTTTGTGTTGTAGCTAATGTAATATCTGTTTGTAATAAATAAGCAGTATATCCTGCAGGTACTGTCCATAATGCCATAACTGTTTGATTATCACCTATAGCTACAGTAGCATATTTATTTGTAGGTACTCCTGATGATGGAGATGCTTCAGAACCTACATATAATACCCCTGCATTTTGTCCTCCACTTCCTGCTGAACGTACAATAACTCTAAATATTCTTAACCAAGATGTTGAACCTAATTGAACTCCATTTTGTCCATCTAAATCTACAGTAACAGATACTTCATTATAATTTACATCTAATCCACTTACTGTTGCACTTCTTGCTCCTGTACTAGCTGCATCATCTGCTGTACTAGAACTAGAAATATACAAAGTAGTTCCTGTACTTAAATAAGAATATAAACCACCTTGTGCCCATACTGTCTCTAAAGTATTATCTACATCAGGATTAAAACCAAATTTAAATTGAGACTTATGATATAGTATTTGACCACGAGCAACCTGTAATTCAAAAGGTTCTGTTGTTCCTACTTGTGATATTGAACGATATACTGTCATGCTTTTTTATACTCTTTTCTAATAGTCTCTTTGCCTTTTTTAAATATACTAGCTATCTTATGTTTATTCATAACCTTTGCTCGTTGTTCTCCTACAGTTAATATTTGTATTTTTCTAGCAAAAGGTTTTCTAATTTTTTTTACTTTCTTAACCGTATCTCTTGCATCTTTCTCTGTTGCAAACTTTATAGATACTGTATCTTTAGGGTTCTCATCTGTATATAATCTACGACCAGAACCCTTAGGTTTTTTTCCTGTCCCTACCTTAGGGTCTTTTCTTTTTTTTGTAGCCATCTTTTCTTTTGTTCTTGTAAGTATATATATAATGTTTGTCTACTCATTTACACCTCCTAATTAAAGTTAGTGCGTTTCTTCAGCTACAGCTTACTTCCAACTCAATGAGTCAAACGATTATATTATTTTATATTATTGCACAAGCATAGCAGTTAATTTCTAAACCTACATGTACTTCTTTTATTACTGGTTTACTCCACATATGATTATCCTTTCTTTGTTTTTTTCTTTTTAAATGTTGATACAAATGTAGGTTTACCACCTACTCCTTGTTTCTTAGCTCTTTTTCTCTTCACTGCAGACCTTCTTTCACCTGCTGTCATTCGTTTAGCTTTTGCTAATGGAACACATTTAGGATACTTACGTTTACTACCTTTTGCTTTTTTTCTACCACAAGGTTGAAACTTACCATTCTTTTTAGGTGCTCCTATATCTACCCATTTTTCTCCTACCCATTTACGTAAACTCATTTCTTTTTCCTACGAGTAGTCTTTCTTTTTTTCTTAGTAGTTTTCTTTTTCTTCTTGCCACCAGGTTTTATTTTACCAGAACAGACTGCTGATGCATACATATTAGCATATGCTGATGGATATACATCAAACTTTCTTTTTGCTGCTGCCTTACCTTTAGGACAAAGTTTGGCCATTACTTAACTCTACCACCAGTTTTTTTCTTTATCACGCCACCTTTAGACATGTATTTAGATTTCATTCCAATCATTTTACCGGCTTTTTTTCCTATTACTTTTCCTTTTGCTCTGTACTTTGTTTTCATTCCTGGCATTTTTATTCTCCTTATATAAGTTATTAAATGTTATTTCAGGGTCAGTATAACTATCGTGTATCTCTGCTGCATGTATATGCTGACTTGGTATAAAATCTGGTGCACCTTCACCAGCAACCCATAAAGCAGGACTTGTTACTCTAACTCTATTATTAGGTAAAGCTACGATATTACCTGTCCATTTTCCTGCATCAATTAACTGTAGTACATGATTTTGTTTATGTTGTGCAGGACAATCACTAATATCACTATCAGTAAAATCAACAGTAAACATGTAACGACCTTTATAAAATTCGTTATCTATTTTACAATACCAGGGACTAGCTGTTAATAAATCTAACCTTACTACACTATGTGTTCTTGAAGAACAATCCCAAGGTTGTGCTAAGTGAGTATCCATTCTCTCTGGTATCTCTTCTAATATCTCATCTGCTATTAGTGCTGTGATTGGCATTCTAGCCACATTGCACCTCCATGAATATTAGGTTCATCTTCTATTCCAGTGAACATCACTTGAAAACTTAAACATCTATCTGGTATTGTATTAACTGCAAAAGCAATTCCATGTAATACTTCACCATGATAATTAAGATGATTATGTGTAAACTCTTTTCTTACCCAACATTTAAAATGGGTATATTACTAATTAAATACGACAGTTAGCATCTCCATCTACGTCTTGCTTGTCTTAATCTTGAGTTAGGGTTCTTGGCTGCCTTTGGAAACTTTTTCATTTGTCCTGCAGACCTAGCACAGTAACTCCTTCTTCTTGCTGCTCTACTTTTACTTGGATTCTTTTCAGTAACAGCAGTCTTTAATTTACTACCAGGATTTTGTCTCCTGTATTTCTTTACGCCTTTTTCAGTTAAACCGGCACCTGCTTTAGTGGGTCTTTTATCTCCACTTTTAATTGACATGCCCTTCATGCCTTTGCCTTTACTTTTCTTCTTCTTAGGCATCTTCTGTTTTATATTCTGTTGATTCTTCTTTTATCTGAGCTTCAATAGTTCCTCTAACTTGAGGACCTTTTCTAGCTGCACCATAGCCTTGACCAGTTGGCCTAGCTACAACATCATCTAGTTTATAATTGTTAATTACTTTACCTTCAGCACCGATAATTAAATCTTTTCCTACAAATTTACCCATTAGTTACATCCTCCATAAAATGAAGCGACAAGTTTATCACCTATCTTGCCACCTTTTTTTGTTCTTACTATTTTTCTTTTATTAATATTATTTTTATTTTTTGGTTTCTTTTGTAAATCTTTTTTTTATTTTATTAAACTTTTTTTCCATCTGAAGTTCTATTTTATCTAATCTATCTCCTTCAGTTTCAGCTACTTTAATATTTTTTTTGATTTAACTTTTGTTTCTTGTAAAAATCTTTTCTCTATTGCTTTATCAAGTTCTTTACCAGTTAAACCTTCTTCTTCAAGTTCTTCTTTAATTTTTTCTTTTATTGCATCATTATCCATAATTACATTCCTTTATAAGAAGCATTAACCATAGAGTCACCTTCTTTATTTATTTTAATGACTCCTCCACCAGATTTTTTAATTACTTTACCACCATACATTTTACCAATCATTTTATCACCATCGCCCATTTTAGCTTTAATAATTTTTTCTTTTAATGGTTTTGGTAATTTTTTTGGTCTCCTATTAGATATTTATCTTCTTTCATTTTATTGCCTCTTGTTACTTGTAAATTTATATTACTTCTATTAATAGCCATTAGTCTGAATTTTTTATTACTGGGTTTGGACCACCTAAAGGATTAGCTGGACTTTGCATATCATCTCTTCTAGTTCTTCTAGCTTGATTTCTAAGAGCATTAATAGAACCTTGAAACTGTTGTTCCATAGTTGGAATTAAAGAATAATTTTTCATAAATACCATTGACTCTACCATGCATGCATCAAACAAAGCATTGTAACAAAACTCACTAAAATAATTAGAAGTGGTTGCACTTGTTCCTGTTGCACTAGATAATGCTAATGGTCTTTTTGTATATTGTATTTCACCAGTTAAAGTTGATGCTGGTGTTGGTACAACGTAAATCTGTGTATTTGTTTTTCTAGAATAATATCTAGGTATACCTGTTGATGCACTTGCATGTGGAAAATAATCAATTGCGTACTCGTAAGGTCTTTGTAATAATGGTGTTATATTAGAAGATGCACTTGTTTTATAATTAACATTTCTAACAACTAAAGCACCATCTGGTAAAGATACTACTGGGTCTCCAGCAGTAAATGTAAAACTTGAATAATTGTCTAAACCAAAATCATCTAGTTCTTTCATTAAACGTAATTCTGCTTTTTCAATAATAAAAGGTATTTGTGATTCATACTCAGAAGAATCATTTTCTGTTGTATTAACTAAATCTGTTTTTAAGTATGAATACGAAGGCATATCTTATCCTACTATTAAAGTTACGCCACCGGCATTTGGTGTAGAAACACTTACGGTTCCTTTACATTTAATGCCTAATTCTCCAATATAAATATCTGCTTGTCCACTGGCTGGAACTTGAAATTTAATTTTACTTCCTTCAGAGTCTTCAATATCAAATGTTCCGGTTATCGTAGAGTATGCATGTATTGCTAATATACGTGTATCACCTTGAGTTGTTACGATAACTCCGGTGCCTTGTTTAAATTTCGATGTAATATTTGTCGCCATGTGAATTCCTTATATAAGTATAGGAAGGCAGAGTAACTCATACCTTCCCATAAATTTGCTATTAGGTTCCTGGATTTCCGAAAAACCCTCTCCAGTCAGACACGCCAAAAGAATATCTTTCTCTTGCTTTAAATCTGATGTTTCCGGTGTCGAAATCAGGTTCCATTTTAGTTTGTAGAGGTGTTCTATTGAACATCTTTGTACCGTTTGGCACGTCAGTTTTAATAAAGTATGCATCACCATCATTAAATCTTCTATTGACATAGAAACCATCAGGAACTAATCCCATGTGTCTTATGCCATTGATGTCGTTATGCTCACTTCCAGTTTTACCTGGGGTGTTTAAAATAACGTCAGCAACGAAAATTAAATCAGTTGGTATATGCAATGACATAGCACTAGCACCTATCAAAATTCCTCTATCATCTTTAGTTTGTTGAATCTGTATTAAAGATGTTTCAAGTACAGTTTGTGATAAGTCTGCGTTAGTACCATTGTTTGCTTTATTACTCTGAGTTCCACCAATTACTACAGGGTGAGCTGTACTAATGAATGCTTGACCATCGCCAATAGCAGAACTTCCAGCAGTAAAAGCCTCATTGAAAACTGAAGCAGCTTTCTGTTGCTTTGTATTTGCCATTGCTCTAGCTAAACCTTTTGCTCTTAACTTTGCGAAAGTGTCATAGAGGTTATCCTCCATTGCTTCCTCAGTAATAGCAAAAGCTAGTGCGATAGTTTCGTTAGTGTAACGAGCTGTGTAGCTCTCACTAGCGTTATCAAAAGTTACAGCAGCACCTTCGTTTTTAACTGGTGCAGTACCGAAACCGGTAAATAAAACTTCCTCTTCGAAAGCTCTATCCGAATTCTCTATTTCATATAGAGGTTCGTGTTCATTATTAACTTCTCCATACTCCAATCCAAAGACTGTATTCAATCCAGGAAGGAGCTCTTTGCTTATAGCACTTCTATTTATTGCCATGTTTTATTCCTTTCCTAAATTATTACGCCAAAGAGACTGTTGCCAATAAAGAGTTATATCTATGTGCATTGACATAACACTCTACGATTGGATATTGGTCCGTTGAAGCTACATTACCATTAACAGAATCACCGTCAATACCTTTTCTTCCTACAACTCTAATATGAGCACCTACAGAGGTACCTACTGCAACTGCAGCAGCGTTTAGAGCGTGAGAAGATTGTCCAGTGATTGTGCTACCTGCTGATGTAGAAACAGTATAGTTTTTCACTATAGCTAATTCACCATCAGATAAAGTTGCATCTGCCTGAACAAAATAAGTTTGTGCAGGGTCTGTAATGACATGAAGTTTAACGTCAGAAACACTTGTTCCACCAGGGAAGTACCTAGAGAACTTTGGTTCCCCATTTTGTACATATTGACATCCTTGGAAAACACCTGATATTTTCATTGTTGCTAAAACATTAGGTGTAATAGTTCCTGCTGCGTCAATAGCTATAACATCTCCAGCATAAATATCGTTAGGTATTAAACTTACGATACCGATTGCTGAATTTGATACAGGCTGTACAATTTGACCATATCCTTCAGTATTTGGCTGACCATCTCTTTTTCGAGCAGGGAGAAAACCAAATGGATTAAGACTTGTAGCCATAATAATTCTCCTTGAAAAAAAGTTGTTAAAAAATTAGTCCTGAAACTTAGGGGCTCTTCCTTTTGTAACAGAACTTCTACTTGTATTACTTATAGGCATCTGTGAATTTGATTGACCCATTAATTGTTGATTAACAGCATCCATCATTTCCCTAGACTTATTTAAGTAATGATTCTTTTTGGCCTCTAGTTTGAACGTAGGTATCTTACCTAACGCTAAGTCTCCACGACAGACTACTCCACTATAACGGCCTTCCTTCCTCACGACAGAAGTTGCTCCCATCTCTGGAACCTCCTGAGGAGTTACAAACTCCCAGCCTTGTTGTTGCTTCTTACCAATGTTTTGATAATCTTCATTACCTTTTAAATCGATACGAAGCCACCCTAAGGTCATGCCTGAATTCTTGAACTTATCCTCAACTTCTTTTGGAATTTGAGTTTGATTAGGTTCTTCGAATACATACTCTGTTTGTGCTCTTTCGTTGGTTTCCCTAGTTTGAGAACTACGTGTATTATTTCGTGTCATTATTTACCTCCACGTTGCGTATTGATTGTTGTATAGTCACCTTCAGATTTAGTTACCTTCATCTTCTCGGCAGCATACTGTTCAAGTGGTATTCCCCATTTATTAGCTAGTCGAACATCTTCTTGAGATAGTTTAACTTTCTTTGGGTTAGGAGAGGAACGTGACCCTCCTGCAACTACTTGAGATGGTGATGACGCTCCATCATTTCGTTCCGGTTGTGCTGGCTGTTCCTGTGTTGTAAATTTACTAGGAAAAGCTGCACGAATTCTTTTATCTATTTCTGAATAGAAATCTTCATCATTAGGACTGTAACCTTCATTTTTTAATTCAGCATCAATTGCTAATGCTGAGGCAGTCATAATGTTATCTTTACCAAACCATTCATTATTTGCTTGCCAATCTACAGCTCTTGGGTCTGGCTGAACAGGTTGTTGCACTGGTTGTTGTTGCTGTACCTGTTGTTCTTGTTTTGGTTGCTCAGTAAATTTACTTTTTGTTACTGCAACATTCTTTAAATCTGTTTGTGCTTCATTTAATGCTTCTTGAGCTTTTAATAATTTTTCTTTATCTTGTGCCTCGAAAGCATCAGCATATGCACTTCTTGCTAAATCTAATTTATCTTTTAATTGTTTTTCAGTTGCATCTAAGTTTAATTTACTGACTTTATTAAACTCGTTTTCTTTTGTACTGTATGAATTTTTTAATGTTTCATTTTGTTTAATTAGTTCAGCTATCTGCTCGTCTCTTTCTTTTCTTTGACGTATTAACTGTCTAATTCTTTTTTCTGCACCTTTAGTTTGAATACCATCTAGTTCTTTTTCTTTTGGTTCTTCTTTTTTTTCAGGTGTTGGTTCAGGCTTTGCCTCAACTTTTTCTTCTTCTTTACCTTCTACTTCGTATTCTACTTTTTCTTCTTCTTTTTTTGAGACTTCTATCTCATTCCAATTGTCTTCCATTTATTCCTCCGTTGTGCACGAAACAAACGCATTACGTGCTTATAATACTATTATACCACATTTTCAAAGAAAATGCAAGTCTAAAATGAACCTTTTGTTAAATTAAATGTAGGGTCTAAGTGAGTTGGTTCGTCTACTTTCATTATTACTTGGTCATCAAATAATAATAATAACTTTATTCCCTTATAAAATAGTTTTTGACCAGCATGTTTACCGTAACAAATATAATCATCTACGTTACACCATGGGCCATTAGGAAACTTCTCTTCATCTTTATAAGCTAAGTTACCTATCTTTAATACTCTACCAACTGTTGTTAAGTATGATATATCATCTTTAACAGCATCTGGTAATAAGATACCACCTTTTGTTTTAGATTTAATACTTATTGGTCTTACTAAAACATGGTATCCTGGTAATTCTGGTAAGATATCTGGGTCTAGTTTATCATCATCAGATATCCAAGAATTATTTTTCATTGCTTTACCTAAAGCTACTTGCTGCATTAATCTTCCTCCATTCGTTTTTTCATTATATGCTTTATAGTTTCTTTACACCATTCTATACTTGATATAGAACCAACCATCTGCCTATAATGAGGATAATCTTCGGCAGACCCATTACCTAATGTAATCTGTAAAGTTTTAATTTCCTCATCATATTTTTTTAAAATTTCGTCTATAATTTCCATTAGCTACCTTTTGGTGGCAAATAAGAAGAAGCAGGTTGTCTTTCATTTAAAACACCTTTTCTTGCTCTTGAGCCAACAGCACCAGTATCAATAGTTTTACTAGTGAAATCACCAAATGTCTTTTTCTTCTCTACTACATGAGTAGGCTTACCATCAGTAATTCCTTTTACATCATTCTTATAATGTATCATGCTATTCTCCTTTATCTAGTTTAGTTATTAAATCTATTACGTCTTTATCTTCTTTTTGTTCTACCTCGGCTTGTTTCTTAGCAGAATCAAAAAGCATCTTTTGTTGTTCTAATTGTATCTTTTCTTCTTCAATAGCAAGTTTTGTCATAGCATCTAATTGTTTTAGAGCTTCTCTACTTGTTCTATCATCAACACCTTTTTGTGCTCTAAGAGCTGTTGTAATACCTTTTTGTTCAGCATCTAGCATTTGACCTTGACGCTTAATATCTAACTCTTGTGCCTCGATTGCTATCTTTGCATTTTCCTTAGCAGCATCTAGTTTTAATTTTTCTTTTTCTAATTCTACTTTAGATTGTTCTAATGCTACTAACTGTTGTTCTGGTGTCATTTGTTTACCCATTGCCATATTCGCATTGAGAACATCTTGAGCAGCAGCAGCCATAACAGCTTCTACATCTGTAGGTGTTCTAGGTTGTTGAGGCATTTGCTCCATCATAACTCTTGATGTGCCATTCATTTGTTCTTGATATTTCATTATAGAATGTTCTTGTATATTTGCTTCTAAGATAGGTTTTAATCTAGCCATAACAGGACTTGCTCCATTCATAGGGTCTGAAAGATAAGCCATCTTTACTTGGATATGAGCATCATGATTTTGACCTGGAAAGGCTGCAATAGGGATACCTTTTGTTGCTGCCACAATATCAGACACTGGGTCTAATGGTTGAGGTTGTGGAGCTGTAGGTAATATCTCTTCGATGTTTGGCATATTCGCAGCATTTAATATTGTTCTATTTAATGCTTCTAGATTGAACATACCTGGTGGTGATTGTTGTGCCATTTGTAATGCCATATTAGCTAACATCATTCTATGTGCATTAGAAGGTATATTAGGGTCACTTACTGGTATAACATCGACAACACCATCAAAGTCTTTTCTAAATATTTCTCTACTTGCATTAGGAACATCATAAGGATATTCATTAGGTAGATAATCATAATCTATCTCTGCAATAATTTTAAATTCATCTCTTTGTGATTTATGTAATCTTTTGTGAATGCCAGAGAAGAACTTACTAGAGGCTTCTAGTAAAGCCATAGTAGTTCCAACTGGTCCATAGGAGGCAGCATCAGAAACTATTTGTTCTGTGCTGTCTGCAAACTTCTGACCTGCAGCAGTTACAAATCCAAGCATATTGTATAGAACTGAGGAAGGCTCTTTATATGGGAGAGGAACAATTGCCTTTTGTAAATCTATACCAGTTGCTTCGACCTCCTTGAACTCACCAGGAGCAATAGGTTCGTTGTCGCCCACCATTCTTACTCCCTTTGCCTTAAAACCTCCAGGTAGATTAGCAAACTGTCCAGCATCAACAAGACTCCTCATTGCTGCAGTTGCTGTTAATGTTAAATTACCTAAGAAATGTATAAGGCCTAACCCATAGAAACTAAATCCTGGAACAAATTTGTAGTGGACAAAATGCATCCTTTTTTCTTTATTTGTATCACCAGCTCTATAGTTTCTACGAATACTTAATACTTGACGAGACTCCTGTTCTACAGTTACAATATAAGGAGCGTACTCGCCTTCTTCACATTCTGGGTCAGGAATGTCAAGATGTACGTGTTGTTCTAATAAGACGTATTGTGGGTCATTGTCTGCTGTCGGTGCAATACCCATAATCGTATTTAATTTTTCTGATAATGTTGTTTGAGAAGGATTAGATGCATCAGGTAACTCTACATCTGCATATATTCCAGACTCAATATCTCTTTGCATATCTATTGGACTACGATAAATAACATGCGTATATCTATCTGCTTTTCTTAAATTAGAAGCATAGTATGATACATAAAATTGGTCAATAGGTACAAACTCTGATACCGGTCTTTCTAATCCAGAATCATAATATACTTTCTTAATGGCAGAACCAATGAGAGGTAGATGAAATAACATTCTTTCAAACTCATCAAAGTATTCTGGCATTTGTTCAGTTAATTGATAGTTCATAAAGTTTTGAACTCTATTTGCCTGTTCTTGTTTCTCTACAGTTTGACTACCTAGTATCTGTGCCTTTACAGGACCTCCAGATGGAAATAATTCTTGAGAGGCTTTTGATTGAAACTTTACAGCAGATTCAATTAATAATGGATGCACTGCAGTACAAGCACCTTCAAAAGGTTCTGTTGCATCTTCTAATTTTAATCCTAATAAATCAAATCCTCTTTCGAACATTGAATCCCATTCACCTCTGGATTCTTTATCTGATTGAAAGTTTTCAATAACATCAAACGCAATATCTTTTAATAAACCTTCATCCATATCTACAGCAAGATTAGTATAATATTCTTTTGCTGTTACTTCTTCTTCTATATTCTCTTCACCAAAGTTTACTACAACTCCACCATCTTTATCTACTTCAAAAGATACATTCTCATCTGCTGGTGCTGTAGCATCTATGGATACTACATTTGTTGTTTCTTCTTTTTGTTCAAATGGATTTTTTTCTATTGCCATTATTTAGTTCCTCTTTTTATTTATTTTTGTAACTTCATCTTTACTTAATACACGATTAACTTTCATCTCTCCACCTATTAACCATGAACCCTCCATATTAGGATTTGTTTTATATCTATAACTTCCACCTTCTGGAACATAATCTAGGTCAGCATTCTTGGCTGAAAATTTTCCTGTCTCTGGATTAGTTCCTCTTTGTTTTACAATATCTGTATAATCTTTATCATTGCTAAACTCTACTTCTGCCCAAACTCTATCTTTACCTTTTCCTGTTCCACCTTGTGCTAAATGTTTTGCAGATGGAAAAGTATCTCCATGCCAGCCTGGTCTATACTTTACAGCTAGGGCTGTTCCAAAAGGAGATTTTTCTAATGCTTTTTTTGTAGTTGTTGGCGTAATACCTTTTGATAATAATACATCTACATCAGCTTGTGTTTTAATAGGTTGATAATCTCCAGTTAATGCTGGTTGTCTTTTAATATCTTTTGTGTCTAAAAAGTAATATCCTTTATCTGCTTTCATCCATTGATTTTTAGGAATAGGATTTTTAGTATCTACAAATAATGGAAATAAGTCTCCATCTTTTTCTCTAAATAATTTATATCCTTTAATAACATTTTTTGGTTCTTGACCTTTAGGAACTAAATTTAAATCTAAATACTCTTTTGATTCTTCTATCTCATCTGTTAATTTTTCTTTATTAAAATCTGTTACAGGTTTTTTATTTTCTTTTAAAATTTTAGTTAAGTTTTTTGATGATAATAATTCTGGTAATCTTTTAGCTGCAGCTTTAGCAATTTGTATTCCTTTACCAGCTACAGGTATTGTTCCTAATCCTGCAAGAATAGTTAAACCACCTTTTAAGGCTGCCTCACCAAACTTACCTTCTTCTACTGCATCTTTTGTTTCTTCAAACATCTTCTTAGCTTCTACTGCTGATATGGCTTCACCAGTTCCAGGTGCAACTTCAGCAATAAACTTTTGAGCTGGTGGTAATTCTTCATACATGCTATATGCTTTATTAATATAATCACCTAGTTCTTTTTGTTGTACTTCATCTAACTCAGGTAATTCAAAATTATCTTCTACAGGTCTATCAGATACAGCAGGCATCTGTGTAGCTAATTGTGTATATAATTCGTTAATTTTATTCATATATATATTATACCACTAAACTCGCCAATATGCAACCCTTTTTTTATTTTTTATTTCTTCTTCCATATAAGGGTCATCAGGATGCGTTAATCTCCAGGATTCTTTCATATAATGAATAGCCATTGTCATAGCATCTACTTGGTCATCGTGAGCTGCATTTGGAAACTGTAAAATCTCTGTGTATAAATCATCAGACCATTTTTTATTTTTAGGTAACCAGACTCTACCGGCTTCAATCATTGGCGATGCTGCGTATACTCTGGATACTTTATCTTTATCTGGAATGTAATCTTGTACTGGTAGTCCAGCTCTACGCATATCTTGTAGTAATGATTGCCTGATGCTTTCTTTTCTATGATACATACATCAGGATTAAATTCATCGTATAAAACTTGAGCAATACGTCTTAGTTCTGGATATTCAAATCTGCCTCGCATATTACCTAGCAGAATTAAATGAGGTTGGAACTCTTCATATCCTTGTTCATTTTCTGAGAACCTATGAAAGATACCCCAGGTTTGTATTACGCTGTAGTCTGCTGTTGTTTTTGTTGAGAAGGCAGTATCATATGTTTGTATAATAAAATCACAAGCAGGTGGTTCATCATATTCCCACCACTGTAGCCATTTCTTTTTTATTAATCCACCTTCATCAGGGGTAGGGTCCTGCATGTATAAGGCATTCCAATATCTAGAACCATTTGATGCTCTTATTTCTTGTTCATCAATCTTTAATGACTCATCTGTTTTCCATTCTGGAAAGTATGAAGAGCCTACAGGTAATTTTAATAGCTCGGCACTAGCTTCATCTAGCCATGCTGGTATTCTTATTACCTCCCAAGGTAGAATAGATGAGAATTGTGATTCTTGTTTTAGTAACCATCCACATAAATCATCATAATGGTACCTAGTATTAATTATGAGAATACTTCCGTTAGGCATAATACGAGTTCTAAGACCTGCAGGGTACCATTCTTTTACATATCTTCTTCCTGCCTCTGAATATGAGTCCTCTTCAGACATCACATCGTCAAGAATTGCTATATGTGCTCCTCTTCCTGCGATTTGACTTTTAACTCCTGCTGCGTAGTAGCTGCCTCCTTTGTTTGTTTTCCATTTTCCGGCTGCTCTAACGTCTGTCCTAAGAGAAACACCTTTAAATACGTTTTGAAATTGCTTAGTTGATACGATATCTCTAACAGACCTACCGAAATCGCTAGAGAGCTGGTCGCTATGAGAGACTGTAAGTATTTCATGTTCAGGATTCCTTCCAATATACCAAGCTGGGAATAATTTAGAGCATATTACGGACTTAGAACTTCTAGGAGGCAAGAAAACCATCAGCCTTTTTATAGTTCCTTCTTCTAATAGCTTTAATTTTTCTGATATTACTTCTATGTGTTTACCCATTTGCCAGTCAGAGACTAATGTAGGGGCAAATAAACGTACAAATGTAAGAAAATCTTGCTTGGAATGGTATTTTATATTGTTATACCATTTGTTTTTATAATTAATTACCTCTTCCATAAGTTTATTATACCACATTTTTACAGAAAAGGCAACTAAAAATATGC
>FUIF01009133.1_pt1 | contig 17929 bp, 16 predicted proteins | sample 1003461 | NCBI WGS metagenome assembly FUIF01 (sample SAMEA80401918, study PRJEB19352) | marine metagenome | reverse complement strand
AATGTTACAACAGCTAAGATTGCAGATGACGCAGTAACGACGGCTAAGATTGCAGATGACGCGATTACGGCAGCTCTTATTGCAGACGATGCCGTTGGTGCGGCGGCTGTAGCTGACAATGCTATTGGTGCGGCAGCAATAAATATATCTGGTAACGGTACATCTGGACAGGTAATTATTTCTGACGGTGACGGTAGCTTTAGTTATTCTACAGCTTCATCAGTTCCATCAGGTGCCTTGATGCCGTTTGCTGGTGCGTCTGCTCCAACAGGTTTTCTGTTATGTGATGGAGCCGCTGTTTCAAGATCCACTTATTCAGATTTGTTTTCTGCCATAAGCACCACATATGGAACAGGCGATGGATCGTCAACTTTTAATCTTCCAGATTTGCGAGGCAGGGTTGTTGCGGGTCAGGACGACATGGGTGGCTCATCAGCTAACAGACTTACAGATCAGACAGGTGGGTTAAATGGTGACACACTTGGTGCAACAGGTGGTGCAGAAACACATACACTAACAACGGCACAACTTGCCGCCCATACACACGGGGCTGGTAGTTATTCTGTAACTTTAGGAACCTTTCAGTCAGACACTAGCCAAAGTAAATATCAACCAACAAACGATGGTACAAATGCCTCTGTATCAGTTAGCGGTACAAGTGGTTCTACAGGTTCTGGATCCGCGCACAACAACGTACAGCCTACAATTATTTTAAACTATATTATTAAGACATAGTTGAGGGTGTAATGCCTCTTACCAAATTACAATTCAGACCGGGAGTAAATCAGGATCTAACCTCATATACCAATGAGGGTGGATGGCGTGATGGGGACAAGATACGCTTTCGTCTCGGCAATGTAGAAAAAATAGGAGGGTGGGCAAAAGCAACCACCGATACCTATGTAGGCACTGCTCGTGCCTTACATAACTGGATAGGACTAGACGGTTCAGACTTTCTTGGCGTTGGTACAAATCTAAAGTATTACATTGAACAAGGCCAAGCGTTTAATGATATTACACCTATTCGCTCTACAACCAGTGCAGGCGACGTTACCTTTGCCGCAACAAATGGCTCAACAACTATAACAGTTACAGATACAACACATGGTGCTGTTGAAAATGACTTTGTCACTTTTTCTGATGCCGCTAGTCTTGGTGGTGCAATTACGGCAGTTATTCTCAATCAAGAATATCAAATACAAAGATTAATAAGCTCTAATCAATACGAGATTACAACCGCTGTTGCCGCTAATGCGTCTGACTCTGGTAACGGAGGTAGTAGCACTGTTGGCACATATCAGATTAACACAGGTCTTGATGCCGCTGTTGGTGGTACAGGATGGGGTGCTGGACAGTTTGGTGGTACAACAAGCGGTGCTCTTGCAACAATAATTAACGAAGGTGGTGAGTATTCAAACTCTGATACAACGCTTACCGTTGCAAGTGGCACAGGCATAGCAAATAATGACTTTATACTAATTGATAACGAGATACTAAAAGTCACTAATGTTTCGACTAATGATTTAACTGTTACAAGAGGTCAATCTGGAACTGAGGCCGCTGCTCACGAAAATGGTTCTGTTGTAAAACTAATCACAGGTAACGCAGACTCTGACGATGACTTCGCTGGATGGGGTATTGCTTCATCTGGTGGTTTAACCACTGAAACAGAACTTCGGATATGGACGCACGACAACTTTGGTGAAGACTTGATTATCAATGCTCGTGATGGTGGGTTGTTCTTTTGGGATAAAACAAATGGTACAAGCACAAGGGCTATAGCCCTTAATACGATATCTGGCACAAAGACAAGTGTGCCTACGATAGCAAAACAAATACTTGTATCTGACCAAGACAGACATGTGATTGCATTTGGGACTGATGGTCTTAACGCAAGTTCTACGGGCACGGACGGTAACGGTGTACAAGACCCGTTGCTTATTCGTTTTACAAATCAAGAAAGTCCAGCAGAGTGGTTCCCTACAGCAACCAATACGGCAGGTGACCTGAGACTTGGCTCTGGGTCTACCTTTGTACAAGCCGTCGAGACAAAACGTGAGATACTTGTATGGTCGGACACAAGTTTAAGTTCTATGCGTTTTATCGGTCCACCTTTTACCTTTGGCATACAACAGTTGGCATCGAACATAACTATAGCCGGTCCCAATGCCGCTGTTGCAACAGAGGATTTTGTGTTCTGGATGGGCATAGATAACTTCTATGTTTATGCGGGTCAAACAGCACAAATGCCGTGCACTGTAAAAGATAAGGTGTTTGAAGACTTTAACAGTGCTGAAATATCTAAGGTATTTGCTGGTGTAAACTCTGAGTTTGGTGAAGTGTGGTGGTTCTATCCGTCAGCCAGCTCTAGTGATAACGATAAGTATGTTATTTATAATTACATAGAAAAAAGCTGGTACTTTGGTAGTCTCGCAAGAACCGCATGGTTGGACCGTGGAACTCGGACCTTTCCTATTGCTACTGGCGGTGGGTTTTTGTTTAACCACGAAAACGGTTTTGATGACGATGGGTCAGCCATGACAGCTTTTATTGAGTCGGCTGTTATAGATATAGGTGATGGTGACCACTTTCAGTATATAAGAAGAGTAATACCTGACCTGACTTTTGTTGGATCTACAGCTCTCAGTAGCCCACAAGCTACGTTTACCATTAAATCAAGAAACTTTCCGGGTGAAGACTTTGGCAACACGGACAGCGGTTCTGCCATACGCACGGCATCAAGCCCTGTTGAGACATTTACAAATCAGCTACATTTGCGGTCAAGAGGCAGATCTTTTGCTTTGAGAGTAGAGTCAACATCGTTAGGAACAAAATGGAAGTTGGGTAGCCCACGGGTTGATATTCGTCAAGACGGAAGACGCTAATGACAGGCAATCAACTACCGCCGCCAAGATTGCCGGAAGCACCTGTTGAATACTCTCAACAATATATGTCCGATCTGGTGCGTGCGTTGGAACTATTTATAGCACAGGAGAGAAACCCTGGTGAAATAAGAGCTAGATCGTTAAATATAAGCTCTCTTGTTACGGCTCAAAAACTTTTTCCGAGCATGTGACATCTATTACTGTCGCAAACGGCGCAACAACAGGTAAAGAAACGGTTATATCCATACCGTCTAATTTCATTCCAATGGGTGTAACAATTGCTGTAACTGGTGCCGCATCAAACGCTGTGAACTTAAATGATATAGGCACTGATGCAGACACAGATGGTTTTGTAGATGGTATATCTGTTGCGGTAAACAGTGTAGGTTTTAAAGGCTTTTTTCCTTGTAACGGTGTATTAGGTATGTCAGGCGGCACAACAACAGCTTCTACTGAAACAGCAGATGAGGTAGAGTTGGTGCTATCAGGTGACCCCGGTGCCGATACAACGATTGTTCTAAGGTTTGTTGGACTCTCTAGTTCTTCGGATGTGACATGAAACATTATTATGTGTATAGTAATTTTAGTGCTCTTGAGGTTTAGAGATGGGTCTTAGCTTAAAATCATTACTACCAGTCATTGGCGGAATAGCAGGAGCTTATCTTGGTCCTGCCGGTAGTGTTGCCATAAACACGGCTCTTGGCTCTGGGATTGGCACGTTAGTCGCTGGTGGTGACGCTAAAGATGCCATAAAAAATGCAATTATTGGCGGTGGCACAACTGCTGGACTTGGTGCAATGGGCATAGGACCCGGTGCAGCACAATCTGCGGCACAATCTGCGGCTGGCAAGGCAGCTACTGATGCGGCAACTCAGAAGGTTATAACAGATCAAGCAAGCAAAAAGGTTGCAGAAGAGGCTGTTAAAAAAGGTATTCTTGGTTCAGGCATCACAATAGGTGATGTTGCTGTAGGTAGCTCTTTACTAGGGCTTGCTGGCGTTGGCGACGAAGAGATGCCTGAAGCTGGTGACGTGGAACTTGAATCTCGTCCTGATTACAAGGGTTCTCCTATAAAGGGACTGTTTGTAGACCAAGCGACAGGAATTGCTTATGATACTGTAGAAGAGCTTGAAGAAGCGGTAAAAGAACGCAGTAATTTTGCCATAGGTGGCATCATCACATTAAATCAAGGTGGTCTCATCGAGGGTCCGGGCACAGGCACATCTGATAGCATCAAGGCAGGTATTTATCAGAACGGTCAAAAGGTACAAGAAGCACGGCTCTCGGACGAAGAGTTTGTTATGACTAAAAAGGCTGTAAAAGGGGCAGGTAACGGAGACCCTAAAAAAGGTGCCAATGTTATGTATTCCATGATGGATAAATTTGAAAGGATGGCGTGATGGTTGATACAGTACGCACCGAACAGGTAACGGTACTACCAGAGTATCAGGAGACTTTTTTAAAAGATCTTCTTGCCAGCACGTCAACACTTGCTGACCAACCAACCACTATACCTGAATATCAGGTGGCTGGCTTAACACCGGCACAACAAGAGGCAATTCGGTTAGGCATCTCTGGAATAGGAGCGTATCAACCTCTAATGCAGGCCGGAGCGGCAACACTAGGACAGGGTGTAGCAACGCTTCAGCCAACTGCTTATCAGGAGTACATGTCTCCATTTACTGAGGATGTAATAGACCAGACATTAGCCGATATACAACGTCAGACAGATTTAGAAAGACAGCGCATTGGTTCTGGCGCCATACAATCTGGGGCTTTTGGTGGCTCACGTCAGGCTGTAGCTGAACAAGAGTTACAGCGTAATGCCGCCGATACATTTGCACGCTCGGCTGGTCAGTTAAGAGCACAAGCGTTTGAGTCAGCGCAAGATAGGGCGCAACAAGCCGGTGAATTGTTTGGTAGATTGGGATTACAGCAGGCGGCGTTGGGTGAGTCGGCACAGGCGGCACAACAGCGAGACGTAGGCATTTTATCTCAACTAGGTGGTCAGGAACAGCAACAGCAACAAGCCGAACTTGAGGCACAGCGTGCTACCAGTCTTGAGCGGCAGTTTGAGCCTTATCAACGGATTGGATTTATGTCTGACATTTTTAGAGGCGTGCCTAGTACAACAAGCACAATTACATCTAGAACAGCACCATCTCCTAGCACGTTATCACAGATTGCCGGTATCGGCACTGGCATTGCCGGTTTACAGCAAGCTGGTGCATTTGGTGAAGGTGGTTTATTTAGTAGTCTGTTTAACAGAGGAGCATAAAGGTGAGCGTATTAAATCGTAAAATGTTTAAACCACGCAATGCTCGTAACGCCCTAAACAGAGCTGCGGGTATACCACCTGTGCAAACCTTTCAACAAGGTGGTGTTATTAATCCTATGCCTGTTGGTCCTCAAAGTATTTTTACATCACCAATAACAGGAAGAACATTTAGAGCACCTACACCTACGACCGCGGGTCTTCCGAGTCTTCAAGATAATTTAAGATTAGCAAGAAAATTCATTAGTAGCGGTAGGAATCTGTCGCCTCTTGAATATGCACAGTTACAGGCAGCCCAATCAGGTGCCCGTGCAAGGCAGGCAGTTAGCGACCCCACCAACACTAGATTAGGTTCAGCTATAGCAGGAATAGCAAGACCTGTTGCACAGACAGCGGCACAAGGAGGAGGGTTTCTTCGCGGTTTGCTTGAACAGGGAGCAAAAAGTTTACTGTCCTCACCGGACGGTACTGCCTCTACGGCGGCAGATTCTACAATGGGTCAGCGTTTTAGTGCTATTAAACCAGCTCCACTTGAAGATGATTTTTTAACTAGTTTAGGAATTAATGAAATAGACCCAACGGTTTATTCTAGTCCTATTGGTCCTGCCGCTAAGATACCAGAAGGAGGAATGGCTGCAGATAGACTTAGGGGTGAAAAAATTACACGAGGCACTATTGACGATAGTCCAGAAGTTTTATCTCGTATTCGTGCTGAACAAAGAGCACGAGAGCAAATGCAGAAACAAGGTGTTGCAGTTTCTGATGAAGAGACCGGTGCTATGCCACCAAGCACGTCAGAATTAGAGGCCGCAACAAATCGTGCTTTGGCTGTAAGACAAGCGGAACGAGATAGGTTTGAACAAGAATCTAAAGCATATGAACAAGCATCTGGAGCATATGACACTGAAACTAAAACCACTGAAACAGATACTGCTGAAACTGTTGCTGATAAAAGAAAAAAGCTGATGGTGTTGATGGAGACGCTCCATCTGCTAAAGAAGAAATTGACCGTGTCATAAACAGTGGTACTAAAGAAGAGCAAGAAAAGACACTCGATGGGTTTATTAAAGAGTTCGTGGATGCAGCACCTAGTTATGAGGGTGCTGACAGTGGTCTTGTTCTTGCCAAGATTGGTTTTGCCATGGCGGCGGGTAAGAGTCCTCGAGCCATAGAGAACATTGCATCTGCCATGAGTGACGGCGCTGACATGCTGATTAAGGATAAGGCAAAGCGCGATGAGTTTGGCCGTCAATTGAAGTTGTCTGCTTTGCAATATGGATTAGGCGAAGTTGGAAAAATACGAACTGAAGAACGTGTCGCCGAGAGAGAAGGAAGAAAATTAAATTATTTTGTTGCAGACGGTGATGTGACCATAGGTGACAAAACGTACAAGAAAGGTGAGACTGTCCCTGTTACTACCGAGTTTATCAGAGACAATGGTCTTCCAAGCAACCTGACTACGGTTGAGTTGGCAAAAGCTACGATAACCGCAAATAACGCGTATCAAAAGGCTCTTTTGACCGCGAAGAATAAAAATGTCATAGATGCTAAAACCTATGGTGGAATAACAAAAGATTTAAATGAGGCAACGACAGACTTTGTCAGTGCTCACCAACTACGGCAAGTGGTTCAGAGAAACTTGATTACAAACGCCGAAGGCGGCATCACCGGTGTCGGACCAGCGTTCCAACAACTTATAAACAGTGCATTTAATGCAGCGGATATTGACGCCGGTAAAGAGTATGAAAACGTGCAACAGTTCAATCAGGACATGCGCCGTGTATCAAACTCGCTGCTTAAAGATCTTCTGGGTGAAGGCTCCAAGAACGTCTCTAACATTGACCGCAAGTTAGCCGACGAAATTGTTGGTCTTAATTCTGCGTATGGTGGTTACATATTCCAAGATCCAGATTTGTTGAATCAGCGTCTACAGAATGTGCTTGCTACTCTTGAGCGTAAAGAACGCAATGCTCTGAATATATTCCAAGGAGCGATAGACTCCACGGAAGGTATGACATTCCGTTCTGGTAAGGACATTAGTTTGAACATTCCAGACTCCGCAAGAGCCGCGCTACAGGGGCAAGGTTCTACTGCGCTGAGTTTCCAGCAAGGTGACGATGGCGTCTTCCGGAGGGTCTAATGGCTATCATTAAAGTAGAGACCCCCCAAGGAATCGTGTCTGTTGAGATTAAAGGGGATCAGCCGACTGCGGAAGAAGCACAGGCTATCAATGATCAATTCTTCAACACCACAAGTGCACCTTCCATAGATCTTGCAACAGCAAGCACGGAGGAGATCCGTGATTATGCTCGTGCCCAGCGTCTTGCGGGGGTTGACCCAACCACCGGCGGTCAAATCACCGAAGACGAATACGTCAGCAAGTACAAAGAGCCGGGTGTCGATTACCGCACAGGTTTGGATAGTGTTGCTGGGTTCTCGCGTTTTCAGTTTGGTCGCATGGATACAAAAGAGGAGAAGTCTAACTATCTAAAAACTATAGTGGGTGATGAAGGTTTTCGCATAGATCCGTTAGGACGGCATATTTTAACACAAGACGGACGTACCAAACTTGGCTTGGGTGAAGGCCGTGAGCTTGCGGTAGACGAAGAAGGTTTTTCGTTTAATGATGTGAAAGAATTTGCTGGCGCAACCGCACTACCCATTCTTGCCGCTACAGGCACAGCAATTGCAGCATCAGGTGTAGGATTTATTCCAGGCACTTTACTTGTGGGTGCCGCCGCCGCTGGAGGAAAACTATTAGATGAGGGCATTGAGACTGCCGAAGGACTTCAGCTCCAGTCTGTTGGTGACATTGCTCGTGACGCGGCATATGAGGGTGTTTTTGGTGTTGTAGGTGAAGGTGTAGGCCGAGGTGTTTCTAAGCTGTTTGGACGTATTATTAAAGGTCCCGGCGGTGCCGAAAACGAGGCTCTGCGTGCACAGGCTCGTGAATTAATCGGTAAAGGTTTTCGTCCTACAGTTGCTGGTGCCACGGACGAAGCATTTCGTCCAGTTTTAAATCGTCTTCAAGCCGTCTATGAAGGTGTGTTTCCAAATCAAAAGGCGGCAATGGAGAACCTTGAGCAATCTCTGGCACAAATGCGTGCGTTCGGAATCGCAGATGACACAGCGATTAACAATCTTGACGAGATTGTAAAACGTGACATTGATAACTTTTATTCTACCTCGGATCAAAAGCTGGCTAATGCACAGATGCGTATGGACGATGCGGTTAAGGGTGAGATTAATCAAATCATGAAAAACTTAAAGGATGGCAAAACCATTCCTAAAAATCTTGATGAGATGATTCGCCGCCGCAAAGCCGTATTTGATGAGGACGTTGATCGTCTTTATACCGTTGTAACAGATAAGTTACGCGGTCAGAAAATTATTCCTACGGCTGGTATAAAAGCAGAATTAGAGCGGCTCACAACAGATAGCATTGCAGATATTGGTGCGACTCGATTTGCCGCACAAGTAAGAGGTCTTGGTGATTATGCTACAGCGAAAGATTTATCTCGTATTCGCACGGGTCTGACTGATGCTTCTCGCAACCCTGCTCTTCTTAACGATGTCAACGTGGGTGCTCTTGGTGCTTTAAAATCATCTGTGAATCAGGCTTTTGATGATGCAGAAATTACTTTGGCTCAAATGTCTAAAATGGGATTAGATGACGCTGTAACCGCTACAGGGGGACCTAGCATAGTAAGACCGCCAGGTTTTGAGATGAACATATCAACAGCGGATGCTTCTGAAGCCTTAAATGTTCTTTCTAGAACTAATAGGTTTTATCGTAATGGCGTTCAACGATTCGACAATATAGTTGTACAGGATATCATAAAACAAACTCGCGCCGGTCAAATGAACATGAAGTTTATGTTCGACAAAATTATTCAAGAGGATAATCCTGAAGCATTTGATCAATTGATGAAAGCTATTCGTGGGGTTCCAACTGGCAAAGCCTTGGGGGCAGAATCTGGAATAGTTGATATTGCCGAAGGCGCTCGCATATTAAAAAGTCGTAAAATAGGTAACCGCACTGTAGAGCAAGCGTTGCGTGATGTTGCTGATTTGCCTGCAAACAATCCTACTCGTAGAAGAATTGAACAAATTGCTCGTGAAATGGAGGCTGAAGCTGCCGAGCGTGCTACAATTCGCGGCACAGGAGCCGAGCAGGCCGAAGCAGTGCGTCAGGGTCTGTCTAAAATGTATATACAGGAACAAGTTAAACGCTCCTTGACTATCGACCCTGCTACAGGGGTTGAGGTCATTGACCCTATCAAACTGGTAGCAAACATCAGGCAGAAGGGCACAACCGTAGACAAGCTCCTTGGCGAGGACTTGAAAAGTGTCAACGATATCATTACGGTTCTGGAACGAGGCAAAGCAAACCTTGCTCCAGACGTTCTTCAACAATTACAAAGCAAACCACTTGGTCAGGCTTTAAAAGATTTACAAACCGCAGAGGCGAGTCGTGCGGCGGTAGATAGTAACGTAATTCTTCGTACTTTGGAATCTACAACAGACCCAGAAGTAATCGCTCAAACTGTATTTAGAAACCCTGCTTCAATCAAACAAGCACAACGGATTCTTGGTAATCGAACTACGAATGTGAATGGTAGAGAAGTGCCTACTATGGAGTTAGTACGAGATGCCGCTATGGGCAGGGTTTTAAAACAAATTGGTGCTACAGTAGATGAGGCTGGTCAGGTTCGCATGACAGACGATTTTGTTGAGTCTTTTAAATCTGGCAGGTTAGGCAACAAACTTCAGTCAGTTCTTCGTTCATATGGTGACGAAACACTTAACACTATGTTTGGTAAAGGTGCCGCAGAGGGTTTAAATGCTATGGCAGAAAACATGGTTCGTGCTTCTAACGCGGCTATTGCTGGCAAAGGTGGTCTTGCCGCGCCAAACATTGCACTTGGGCTTGGTGTTGCTAGTTTAATTATGAATCCTCTTGCTACTCTTCCCACAGCGGCAGTGTTTAAAATAATGTCTGTAGCACTTCGTAATCCAAAAGTATTACGAATGATGATGGCCTCGCGTCAACCAAACAAAGTAAAAGATTTTCTATCAGGGAAGTTTAAATCTAGTGACCCGATTGCACAAGGCTTTCAGGTTATGCATCAATTAGCGGCGGCGGCAACAGTTCAGGGAACACGAATGAGCATACAACAAACGGCTGAAGAAACTGAACCGATTACACAAGCAGCTAAACAACAGATTGCTCCTGTCATTAACCAAGCAGCACAGGCGGCTCAGTCAGCGTTAACACAAGCACCGCAAGTGGCACCCGCCGCAAGTGGCACCGCATCACGGGTATCACCAATCTTATTAGGTAACAATCCTGCGACACAAGCGTTGGCGCAGAGTCTTGGAAGGACAACTCCGTGAACAAAGATAAATTACGCGAGGAGATCGCGGAGGACGAGGGGTGTAAGTATGAAATATACTTAGATCACCTCGGTCTACCTACATGTGGGATTGGACATCTTATTACTGAAAATGACCAAGAGCACGGTAAACCTGTTGGTACAGTAGTCGAGCAAGAACGTGTAAAAAATCTGTTCGCGTTAGATATGGCAGTTACAATAGACGAGTGCAACATCCTGTACCCAGACTTCAACGAGTTACCTGAAGAGGTGCAACACATAATTTGCAACATGATGTTTAATATGGGCAGACCGCGTCTTTCCAAATTTAAGGGTATGAAGGCTGGTGTGGACGCTAGAGACTGGAACAAGGCAGCGGATGAAATGGTTGATTCAAGATGGTATACACAGGTGCCCAATCGAGCTAGGCGTTTAGTTGACCGTATGAGAGCGTTAGCCGACTTCTCCCCAGTTGTTACCTAATTCTTGATCGACCTTGCTTGGCACTTTAAGTTCCATACATGTTTCCATAATATCCTTAATTCTTGACGCTTGTTTTTCGGACTCAATGTTAAAACACAACTCGTCGTGCACCGTTAGCAAGGGCACTAAACCTTCTTTATAACACTCTGCCATAGCGGCCTTAGTCTGGTCTGCCGCAGAGCCTTGTATGAGCCTGTTCAGTGCCTTGTATGTAAAAGCTCTACGCAGAACTAATCCATATTCTTTCTCGGCCTCCTCGCGCCTCATAGGCTTGTTATAGCCAAAGGTTCTAGGCTCCCACATATCAAAGCGACACAACCTGCCAGAGATAGTTCTTATCTGCCCATGTTTAGCAGCTTGAGCAGATACTAAGTCAGCCAACGCTTTTACAAATGGTACTTTATCATGGTATGTACTCAAAAGTTCTTTTGCTTCATCAGCATTTATATCCATGGTATGTGATAGTTTACCCACGCCCATACCATACATGATACCAAGATTTACAGTCTTTGCCTGTTTACGGCTAATTCCTGCCATGTCTGCTACCATCTGATGAAAGTCAGCATCACCTCTGTGATATTCGGCTACTACCTCATCAATCATGGGACTGCGAAACTTCTTTCCTACACTAGCGCACCAATGCACTAAGAGCCTTGGCTCCTGACTTGAGTAGTCAAAGCTACCCCATTTGCATCCCTCGTCTGGGATAAACAGACCACGGATCATGGCTTTAATCTCTGGGTCTCGTGCAGGTATCTGCTGGAGGTTTGGATTGCTGGACGAAAATCTGCCTGTGACCGTGCCGCCATCGTCAGACCGAAGCTGATGAAACTCGCAATGTATGCGTCCGTTATGTGCAAACTTTAGAATGTTGTCGATAAAGGTGTTGCTTGCCTTGTCTAGTTCACGCAAACGTAAAATCTTTGCGGCTATCGGATGACTACACGCCTGTAAAAAGGCTTTGGTAAAAGAGGGTTGTTCGTTATTCTCTGTTCTATTGTAGTGCAGTCTGTAGTAATCAAACACTTTAGCTACGTTTTTTGCTACCCACGGCTCTATAGTAATGCCTGTCTCATGTTTAATTTCTTTTGTCAGCTCCTGCTTCCTTAAAATTAAAGTCTTCTTAACCTGTTCGGCACTATCTATATCTACCCCTACACCTTTCTCACGCATGTCTAGCATGACTGGTATCAAAGATGTCTCAAGGTTAAACACATCCATGAGACTTTGCTGTTGCATCTCAACCTTAAAATGATTCCACAAATTTAATGTAAGTTCGGCATCCTTTTCAGCATACGCACCAACAAACCGTGAATTAAGCCGCCACATCTCGCTTTTAGCGTCAATGCCATAATCTGCCGCCGCCGCACGAAGGGTTCTTTCGTCTTTACGCTCATCAAGATAATCTTTAGCCAGACTGTTAAGGCTGTAACTAAACCTGTTTTCATTTAATAAGGGAGCGGCAACCATTGTGTCGATGATTGTGCCTTGTATCTTGACCCCTGCCCACCGTAGCCAGCCGGCATCATATGTAGCATTGTGCATAATCTTAGGAATATTAGGAGTGGCAAGTTGATCAGACAGCCACTTCATAACCTTATTCTGTGGAATGTTGCCGCCACCCTCATGTGCAATAGGATAATATCCAACAAAGTCGCCGGCTGCGACAGCTACACCAACAATAAACCCATCGTTACGGCACCACCCCGGACCTAACGTTATAAGGTTAGGATCATTAGTCTCTAGGTCGATAGCAATAGAATTACAATTCCGAAGATCAGGAAACACCTCCGGCGGCACCCAATCTCTCTCGACAACATCTAAATCCATACGATTTAGAAAACTAACTTGGCTACTTTCCTTCGCCATCAATCTCTCCTGCAAGACTGGCATATCCAGCAATGTCTATCCAAGAATCAATATGTGTAGGAGTAACACTAAGCCTTGCAAGTTTCAAGGCTATAAGACATTGATAAACTTGAGAAACAGACACATCCTGACCTAATATAGGTGACCAGAGTTGTGCAACACGCTCATGGTTCTCGTATGCATCACCATAATCGTTGGCTCTCGGACCATTAACTAAGTTGTTTGCAGTATCAAGTAACTCGTTACGTTTCATATGTTGTACCTATATGGTGCTCGTGATTCCACAACATGTAAGTTATGTCGTGCTCTTGTAACCGCAGTATAGAAGACTCGATGCTCGTCATCTTGATTAAGGTTAATAACTGCCGGATATGATGAGTCAGTCAACAGCAGGATGTTATCATCCTCGCCACCTTTCATGCGATGAATAGTAGATAAGTTAATACGAGGTTTAGTCAGGTCTTCACCCCTACGCCGAACGGCACCCATATACTTTATGTCTTCTTCCGACATGTTAACGATTACTTCTGATCTTGTATCTTTCGGTGCTGTCAGGCCGTGTTCGGCAACTAAGTTGTCATAGTTATGATATCCTTGTGGATCCACCGCATCAAAGGTCTTGGTAGCCCCTCGCTTCAGTAAGGATTTGCTCCCTTGTTTGGGCATATAGCCGTACATCTTTTTAAGTTCGCCAACACTGGCTGTTTCTCCCTTTGACAGTCGTTCCCATATATTCATGGCCTCAAGCAAATCTAATGAGATCATCGAGTTGCCAAACCGTTCAAACAAATACCCATCGTCTCGTAATGCGTGGTGGATGCTGTTCAGAGCTTTGTTGGTTCTTGCCATAATAGTCCATGAACCTTCGTCAATATTTACGTCATACCAGTTCATGTGAAAATCTACACAGCCCTCTTCGTCTCTAGGACTCCATTTCTTTTCTTGACGATACTCAATACGGTTTACAATATCGTTTGCTAAATTAAACACGGTGCTTGGAACACGGTAGCTTTTGTTCAATACCGTTTTATTGTCACAAGCATTCATAAAACTTTGTAAGTCAACGCCATTCCATCTGTGTATGCATTGGTCATCATCACCGGCATACCAGACCTTAGAGGCTCTTTCTTTTAATATGTTTACCTGCTTCCATTGCAGGGGTGTTAGGTCTTGAGCTTCGTCCACAATCAATACGTCTAACAGAGGCGCAGTGCCCTGCTTTACAAACAGTTCAATCATATCTGTAAAATCAAACTTACCGTTATCAGATTTATATTGTTGATAAACCTGATCGACACGACACAGCATCGACCAATGCAGGTCATAATCCCCGACATCGTTATATTCTTCTTCTAACGATATGCAACGCAACTTAGCACGGCTAATCATATTGATGTAACGATTGCCCTCTTTCATAGAAACAGGAATCAATCCTTCTTCCATGGTTTGTGCAGTGCTGCGGTCAAACTCCATGCCTAAAATATTACTTAACATTCGCAGGTCGCTAGGCTGTATCGTTTCTGTTTTCTCCATGCCCAACCAATTAAAACCTATTGAATGTAGCGTCTTGAACCACGGTACATCGTTTTCGGTAAGCTGTAGCGACGAGCCTACACGCTCTCGTGCCTCCTGTATGGATTTACGAGAGAATGACACAAATCCTATACGGTCAGGTGACGTGCCATTAGTCAGCTCTTGGCGTACAATCTCAATCATTGTATGGGTCTTGCCACAGCCAGGTGGACCAAAGATAAGTGTTTCCTCAGTCATTCGTCTTTTCTCGTGGTCGAGACTCAATCCATTGCTCTACTTCGGTGCGTAGCCAACGTGACGTGCTATTGTAATCTTTTACAGGACCAAAGATAACTGGTTTAGGAAAATGACCCTCATCTACCCACCGGTAGATGGTTGACCTTGCTACTCCAATTCGTTTAGCCACTTCACTTACTTTGATATACCGTTCATCAGAATGGTATGTCATTTTCTGTCTCCTCTGTTGGTAGTTCTATTTCACTGTTGTCAAACTCTGGCACAAACCAGACGCGAAGATTCCTCCATTGATTTGTATCTTCGTCTTTAAATTTATAAACGGTGTTGCAGTCATGCCCTGCGTTGATGTCTTTTAAACGTTGTTGAACCTGTGGACGTTTAAGTTCTCTAAAACCTCGATTACGCAGAAACTCCATTAATCCTTTGATTGTGAACATCGTTAAATCATTTTCTGTCCACGGTTTGCCTAATACCATCTCTTGTGGTGACTTTGCTTTTATTCTGCTTGTACAATAAATTTCTAATAATTCTTCAAACTGACCTTTTATTGTTAGTTCTTTAGGAACCTCTACAAGAGTTGCATGTTCTAAAAGGTTATTTACATATTCCTGCCAATCTGTTGCTTTCATGACTGGAGGCATAACATCTAACTGCTCCATGCAAGCACGTTGAAACTGTAGCGGCATCTGCAACTGCTCCGTAGACAACTCCAAACGTCTTCCATCAACATCAAGAAAGTAAAGTCTTGGTTCGGACTTTTGTATTGTAAGGCCGGTAATGCCGGGCATAGAACCATTCTTGCCAATACCATATTTTGCTTCACGACATGCCGCCTTATCACAATGGCTACCCATCGGTTCTTCTTTACACAGATACCCATACTCTTTTTTCTTGTGTTGATTTTGTATGGTAACAATCTCACTGGCTGGCAGAGAAGGCTTGCAATATTTCTGATTCCATTTTTCTAACGTCTGCTCCCATGTATCTGGGTGCATCATCTTGGCGGCTACCGCTGCATGAAACATGACCTTGTTTCTCGTGCCATCAGGTACAGAAGTCGCAAACATGATACGCAAACAAGGAGGTAATTCTTTAAGTTCGTCATCATCTGTCGAGAAGTCGAGTTGACGTAAATCCTCCAACGTGGTTGCGGTCTTCTCAACATGTTTTAAAAATTTATCAAGGGACAGCTCTTCACCCTTGTAGTTAATAGCGTATCGTAAGGTGTTTTCTGAATCGAAGTATGGAAGGTTGATAAAATTACCAACGTCACCACGTTCGGCAAGAATTTTATTCTGCTTTGGAAATACCTCACAGCCACCATAGCCAAGCACAGCGGCAAACTCGGTGAGATGATCTCTCATATCAGTCGCACTAATCCAATCCTTGATAAACAAGAACAGGTGTGCTCCCCCTGATTTTGACCGGCAAACAACTAACGGTAATTTAAAACGGCGACACTTCTTTAATAAAGCAAGATGGTCAATAGGGTATGTATCAATATCTAGTGCACCAAACTTACACATGTTTTGATCATTAATCGGGATAGCTCCTACCCCTGTACCACCTTCAAGATGCCCTTGAATTAAGTCTAATGTCATTGGCTCTCGTACTATAAAACTACTTGCCTCTGTCTTTCCGTTCTTTCTTACACTTCCGACTGTTGTTTGACCGTGTGCAACGCTTGAACCCTCAAACATTGCCGCAAAGCGGTCAGCTAAACTCATAATAAACTCCGACAAAAAAAGGGGGAGAGTTACCTCCCCCTAGTCACTAGAATGGGATGTCTTCATCCTTCAGATCATCTGTATCTTTTGACTGAGTTTCAGCCACAGCTTTCACTTCACCTTTTGCTATGGACTCGCGGAATGATTTGGCTTCGTTAAACAAGTTTTTGTCTTGAACAAAGTCTACCTTTTCAACCTGCCAGTTGTACCAAGTGCCCATTTGATTAGACTCCTCAGTGGTCGTCAGCTTCCACATGGTTGCAAACAGGGCAGGTGTTCTCATCTGGCCTTTCGAGTCTTGCACCTTTTGCATGGCTATTTGAGTTTTCCAGCGTCTGCTTACTTTGAGTTGCGTAGATTTCATGTCAACGATTGCAGGTTGATGCATACCATCGTCACCTATAATGATGCAGTAATGCTGATCTGACTTCACCAACTCGTTACCGTTTGGTAGCATTTCTTTTGCACCACTACGTTCTGTGTTAGCTAAATCAGGGTCGGTAAGTTCTCGTTCACCGACAAAACCACCGCCTTGGTCTAACGGAATAAACTCAAGATATTTAGTTTCTTGATAACATGGAACGACCACAAGACCCTCTTCACCTGCCCAGAATTGTCCAGTCACGGTATTGAAAGCGTCACCTTGACCGGCATCCTTAATGAAAGCTGGGTCACTTTTCTTGATCTGTGGTGACAACGCTTGAATTACCCGAATAAAAGGTATCTGTAACTCAGAGGTTTCATAATCAACACCTTCACCAGCAGTGGCAACGATGTCATCCATTAACTCAGCAGGTAGTCCTGCGCTTTCTTTTTTTGTCAACCTTGGTACTCATTTACTTCTCCTTACATCAGCAGTTCTGGCAACAAATGCTCCGAACATATCTAAATCTATGGGTTTACCTTGCTCGACACGCTCTTTAATAAACGCTTTTAGTGTCATTGCATGAATGTGGGTTTTCTGTTCGGGGTGATAACCTTTTTGTTCAAGGTCATACATAACATCCCCAGCGGCGTTATCTTGCCCACGACCAAACGATACAACAATATCGTTCTTGATTATGTCATCAAGGTTGTGTTCTCGTAGCCAGTTGAAAGCCTCCTGCTTACGGTCAGCAGGAATAGACGCAGAAACAAACGATTTTAATTTGACAGTTGCACCATCAACATCAATTCGCTCGATGCCCATCTGATCCATAAGCATGGGTATTTGTTCAAACGCTATCTTCTGCTTTTCTTGTTTTAGTTCTTTTAGATAGTCTTCAGTCTGATCAATTTGTTCTTGTTTCGTGTTAAGCTGGCGAACTAAACCAGATAACTGTTTGCCCCCATCTGCATTTACGTTGGATAACGTATCTGCATCTGCGAACATTTCTTCATCAAAAATATTTTCACTCTGCTGCATAGCAAGTATATCCTCTTCAGGTTTATGTCTTGACGGAACCATTCCGACAAACTATTTTAAGACGATATAGTAATTTAAGACCATATAGTCATTTTAAGACAATATATGAGGACATGGATGGAAGTCAACTACAATTTAAA
>FUIF01021833.1_pt1 | contig 17994 bp, 20 predicted proteins | sample 1003461 | NCBI WGS metagenome assembly FUIF01 (sample SAMEA80401918, study PRJEB19352) | marine metagenome | reverse complement strand
GTTGTTACGTTTGCACTAATACCAGCGACAGTAGTGACATTCGCCGCAACCCCAGCAACAGTACTTACATTAGCTGAAATACCAGCAACTGTCCCAATATCTGTAGCGTCTCCAGCAACCGCTGTAACATTAGAAGCAATGCCAGCTACTGTAGCTACATCAGAAGATACGCCAGCAACAGAAGTAACATTAGCAGATATACCAGCTACGGTTGTTACATTTGCTTGAATACCAGCAACCGTAGTCACATCAGATGTAACATCACCAAGAGCATCAATCTCAGAAGTAAGATTTGCAAGGGCGTCCATGTCCGTAACAATTGCAGAAGTTGCTAATGTATTCATATCTGCAATCGCATCGGCTGTACCAAGCAAACCTAACTCAGTAGTCTTTGCCGCTAATGCTTGAATATCAGCAGAGTCACCAGCAACTGTAGTAATATTTGCGGCTATGCCAGCGGCTGTTGTAACGTTGCTAGCTATTCCTGCAACTGTTGAAACATTTGAACTTATCCCAGCAACGGTAGCAATGTCTGTCGCATCACCAGCAACTGTTGTTACATTTGATGCGATCCCAGCTACAGTTGTCACATTAGATGCAACACCTGCTACTGTTGTGACATTACTGCTTATTCCAGCAACAGTCTGGATTGCATCTGTAGCATCTGTTCCATCTTCGATATCTGCTAGAACAGCAATATCATCTGTAACATCAGCTAATTTATTGACGTTTGCAGTTTGTGGCCCAGCCTCGACAGCGCCTGTAGTTGAGTTAAAGGCAAGAACAGTGCCTTTTCTTGAATCTTTATCTGGAAGCGTTAGAGAAGCCGCCGCATCAAAATCAGTAAGTTGGAGAGATCTGTCCGACTTGTCTTTTAAATCAGCTTGTATTGCAATTAATTTATCTAATTCTGTATTAAGAGAACCGATAGCAAATGGGCCTGATGTTTGGAAGTCTGTGGTGCGTTCAAGAGCAATATCACGTGTAATAACAACAGTACTGTTGCCTGAAGCGCCAGTAACAGACATATTGATTGTACCAGTGGCACCGTCACCGCCTGATGCCAATGTGTAATTCGTAGTTTGAGTCTTTTGAACGCCATCGACATAAACATTCAAGTCTCCTAATACGAAGAACTCAAATGGTACAACAAAACTAGTTTGTGTTACACCACTATTAACGGTGTAAGAAACTCTGGGATTATTATCTGCTAAATTAATTGTCATATTAGCCTCATATCACCTTAGAATTGTTAACACCACGCACATTAATCATCAGTAAAAAAGTCTGCCGCTATCCCAATAATAGGAAAAATTGGCATATTATACTCAAACTCCTTGGCGGCGGCTGATGTATCTCCATCAAGATATGCTTTTGCGCCTTTTATCCATGACGCAATCATACTTGGGCCAGCACCAAATGGCTCCGAAATAGCATCAAAAAATGTTGGATTGTATTTAGGCTTTAGAATTGAATCTTTTTCACTTAACAAACCTGAACCAACAGCAACATGAGTAGCTGTATACGCAAGATCAGCATAAACGCCAAAAATGCCAGACTGATCAATAACTCTTTGGAAAACTTCAGTATCTGACCTTGAATCAAACCACCAGTTATCCTTTCTAAGTTTCAACGCAACATATCCAAGGCCCAACAATGCTATAGCGCCTGTAACTCTATGTCGCCGCATTGGATCAGCCAGACCACCAGTAATACGAGCCGTAGCTCCAAGCATAAAGTTATAGAATTGGAACGGCATGGTCATTAAACCTGACTCAAGCCTGACAAGTTTTATATTTTGTGTAGACGCTCTTGAATCGATATCCGATTCACCAAAGCCAATCTTCTTCATCCATGGCCTATATCTTACATAAACAACACCATCCATTACACGTGGCTTATCAAAAGATGTTGCATGTAGCACAGTGTTGCCAATGCCAGTATTCATGGCAGTGTTCCATTTTCTAATCAAATCTCTATCAGCTTGAGTTTTTGTAGGCCATTTATCTATGTTTGGATGAAGAACACTATCGCCTTTTTCGTAAGGCAACTGTGCCATTATTTTGGCATCGCGTTCAGAAATGCCATGTCTTAAAAGATAACGAGCATCAGCTTCATCAATAGTCCCATCTGCCATGCGAACAACATAATTCATTAAATCGCTTGCTCTAAACGAACCATCAACAATTTTGAAAAAATAAGTGAGTGAACCCAAGCCGTTACCAATAATAGGAATATTGTAATAAGCTCTTGTAAGAGGATTCATAATCCTTTCTACAGCCGTTGGCTCAATGCCATCAATATTATCTGCAATAATACGCTGTTGGACACCACCTAAAGCAAGCTCTGTACCTTCACCTGAAGCTGGTATTAGTTTTTGTTTTTAAGCAATAAGCCGCGATCAAGCTCATTAGATGTGTTTTTCCACATGTTTAAAAGACCACGCTCAAAAACAATATTTGCGGCGTCAGTTACAGAAGCCAAAGCGGCGGCATCCAAATACGCCATACCAGATGTTTCTTTTATAAATCTTGCAGTTTGATTATCTAAACGTGATGGGTCTCGCACATGCTCACCCATTACACGCTCATACTCAAAAGCAACATCTGCCCGTAAAGAAGCAATGTCTTTTTCATTGTATCCAGCATCACGCATCTCAGCCTCAAAGTCGTCAAGCACATCGTCAATGCTTTGCTTGCCATACTTTCTCGACCATTCAATTCTTTTGCCAACACGTGCAGAATAAGATCTCGCAACACGAGGATCTGTAATTATAAATTCCATAATCTTGTGTTCTGGAATTGCAATTTGCCTATGACGTAAATGCTTGCCTTTTGGAATACCATTCATTTCAGCAATCAACATCTGATCGCTTTCTTCCATAATAGAAGCAACTGCGTCTTCTGCAATTTTTCGCGGTTCAGCACGAGTTCTAGGATCTACTTCAACAAACTTTTGGAGTTTGTCATCCCAGAAACTAGTGATTGGGTTGTTTTTGATATGTTCTTCAAATATATCAACCAAACGCCTACGAGCATTGTCATCTGATGCTAGTAAAGTTTTGTTATAGTAAATTGGCATTGTGTAGTTTTCGACAATAGAGTTGTCGATTAAGCCTTGATAATACTCTCTTTGTTTTTTAAGAGCGTTAAGACGTTTTGTTTGACCAGCAGTTAAGCCACGCGTTTCTTGCATATTTGTAAAGTACTCAATATCAAGGTCGATTCGTTTATTGAGTGTGCGAAGATTTTCAGGTGTAGCTATCAAGCCAAGATCAATAAGTTCCTGTTTGTAATCACCGAAGAAACTGTCAACTTCTTGCATTGCGGCTCTAAACTCACGCGATACTGTACCGTCATGCTTTTGAAAACCTTGACCAGCTTGCCGCAACAAACGAGCCTCATTTACAGCAGAGTACCATTCTTCAAATGTCTTTGAGTTTTGCCATTTAGCAACTGCATTATCGACATTATAACTTAGTATGCGATTAGAAGCTTTGGCTTTACCAAGCTGATCAGCCGCCCAAAAGTCACGCATTACATTGATGTGAGTAATGTATTTACCAATATGTGTTTTAGCAGTTCTAGAAATTGATTGCTGTGTTGCCTGTCCATTAGACAGATTAATTGTAGACATATGATCAACGCCAACCACGCGATGCACAAACACCTTCATAGAGTTAGTGCCTTTATCTAATATTCTTTTACTTGGTGTGCTTAACATCTTCCAAGCCATAGATCTGGTTAACGGAGTATCCTCTAACTCAAGACCAGAGCGTGATCGATCTAATGCAATCTTATTTATTGTATCAGTATAAGCGGCTTCTGATTCGCCTCTTTTTCGTTTTATTTGGGATTTTGTTATTTCCCTCATCACTTGAAACTCACCCCACTCATCTGGAGTAAGGAAATCAGTCTCACGTAATGGTGTTGCACCTTTGACCTCTGGTGTCACCCATTTGCGTTGATTAAACTCAATCTGTAACAGATCGTCATCAAATATAATTTTATTTCCATCTACAACGACACCTTTGCGTTTAGAAAGCTCGGTATTGTAAGCTTTAAGATCTTTGTCATATTGCTTTTGAGCTTTATTAAACTCTTTTGTTGCAGAAGCTCTATCTTTAGTAAGCTGTTTTGCGGCGGCTGATTGCTCTTTGAGTAACTTGTTTATTTCTTTTGTACGAGCAGAACGAGATGATTTAAGTTCTTTTTTAATCTTGGCGATTTCTTTAGCATCTTGCTTTGATATAGCGGTCAAACGCTTTCTATCTTCATCAATGATTTTCTTAAACTCAAGTTCATCAATGCCGCGCTCTTGTGCGGCTCTAGCTCTCGCCGCAAAGTTTGGTGGAGATAATGCTTTTAGTTTAGCTAACTCTGCATCTACAGTTTTTTTTCTGTTTTCTAATGCAACTAAATTAGACGGTTGAGATAATTCAGATTGTTGTAATGCACGTAATCTTGAGTCATTAAAAGTACTAACAGGCTCACGTCTTGTAGGGGCAACAGGTTTATTGCGAGGGACAGGGGCCTCACCGCTTTCTATAGCGAACCCATCAACCTCACGTTTTAACGAACCGCGATTAACAAAATGTGCATCCCTTTTTGCCTTAGTGTTCTTTGCATAATTAACACCAGCCCTTGCAACTGAAGGTATAGAGCCAATAATACCCCCAAAGAATGTAGTTGCTAAAATGTTGTTAGCCACCTCAACATCATCAACAGTCTTGTCAAATGGTGCGCGGATAGCTTCAGAGGCAACTCCTGTAACAAAGCCGCCACGCGCACTTGCTTTTGCCGCTTGACGAACTGTCATTCCACCTTTTGCCAGCAATCCAAGCTGACCAAAAACTGGCAATGCAAAAACAATATTTAAAGGATCGATAAGGCTTGCAACTAAAACACCACCACTTGTGATGCCAGCCCTTGTGAGGATGTCTTTTTCATAAAGACGATCATCAATATTTCGTTTTATAAAATCCAAATGCTCTTGATCCCTTGCTATAGCAAGTTCTTCAAGATAGTCCTCATACCCAGCCACCTGAGAAAATGGATCAAAATTCTGATCAAAGGGACGTGATAAGTATGTGTTTACCTCTTCAGCCCTATCAAGCAATGGAGCATACTGATAAGCAAATGTAGCTCTAAAAGCTTCTCCAAATGTAGGCGTTGATAAGGGTTGAGATAACGGCCCTTGATCAAGAGGCGGTGTATAATCGTTTTCTAATTTGAATGGCATTAGTTAAGCCTCAACTGCCCCATAATACTCTGAGCTTTCTCAGCAGGTGTGCCTGAATCTGGGCCTTGGGCTTCAAAAGCAGACCCTACACTTTGATCTTTGCTTTGAGCAGATCTTCTTATTTCTCTATCACGCAAGGCTACAGCGGCATTTATTTTGCTTTGAAAACCTTCTCTAAAAGCATTAGCCATAGTTGAGTCACGATTTAATTCTTGTGACCTTACAAGTATCTGACCATTTGAATTTAAGATTGCTTGACCGCGTTTATCAACAACTTGCCATGTGACAGATGATGATGTTGAACTTGGAGCAGGATACAAAATGCAGTTTCGCCTAATGTAAGATCACCCTTCTTTGAAGCAGTTGCTAGCTTTTTATTTACGTGATCCAAAAACTTAGGAAATATTTCTTCAGGATAATATCGTTCAGGAGCAAATTCACTACGCTCCATTTTTGCGCCACCCATAATTGATGGAAGCCTAATATAATCTGTTGGAGCATAGATTGTTTCATATGCCGTTTGCATATATTGATCAGCTTCTTCTTTTGGCAATGAAGCATAAGCTCTAATTGCAATAGTCTCTAAGCGAGATAATGCACTCGCATTCCAATCGTCACTAATCTCTTCCTCAACCCATCTTTCTTTTATTTGAGCATATGCACTTTTATTAGGATTGCCTAAACTTTGCTTAACTGAATTGTGCATATCTTCACGAACAGAAGCGTTAGATGTAAATGTTGCCGCATATTCTACAGCTGACTCTAAGCCATATGATTGAGCATAGTTATTTACATTTGCCCAAAATGCATTTACAGAGTTGCCATTGTTGCCAAATTTATTTCTAACAACAGGGCCAACACTAGTCACACCCATAGATGAAATTGACCAAAGAGTGAGAAGGTTGCCAAGCTCCTCTGCTGTTTTTGGAGGAGATAAACCTGTAGCAGAATTTGTTAGTTGATTCTTTATATCTGTAGGAATGACAGTACCATTTCTTAACATCTTGCCTAATTCAGAATTAGGATCACGCGCCATAGCCGCACCTTGTGAGCCAACCAGCATTTCCCTAGATATTCCTAGAGTGTCAGTTAAATAAGAATTAAGAGCATCTTCTTGTTTTTTGCCAGTCCCAGCAAAACCAGTACCAGACATTTGATCTTGCACTAACATGCCCAACTCAAGAGCTTTGTTATTGTCTGCCATTCTTTGAGAGTATTGATTAGCTCTTGTTCTGATAGCCGCCGCAACAGCACCACGAACCTCAACATCATCGATTGCCTGAATAAAATCGTCTGTGACTCCCTTTTCTTCAAGAATCTGTCTAACAGTTTTTCTTTCGCCTTTATGAACAATTTCTCTATCAGGAGCTACAATAGCATTGCCTTCAAACGATTCAGCAAGCGGATCAAGTATTTCAAAAAACTTTCTCCTATGAAATCATTTACAATCTTATTAGCTTGCTCACCATAAACAACTGTATCGATAGAACGAACTAATGCTTTTTGCATGGATAGGTTGCCGCCCATACCCATAACTTGACCAGCCTTAACTCTTGCGTTATCAGCCAAATCATAAGCAATATCAAAGTCGCCAGCCGCCATCAAAGCTGAAATAGTATTAACATCATCAGCAATATCTAATGCTATATTAGCAAGCATTGCTTGCTCTTCTTCTTGAATCTTTTGGCGTGTCAGCTGATTGACATGCTCTTGGGTTCTTTCAGAAGCTACATTATTTAATACACCCTGACCAACGAGAGCAAACTCTGGTGGAATAGCATCCATAATTCCAGCAAGATCAATTTGAGCTTGTTCTTGGAAGCGCACAGGATCATTGCCATGTCGAGTAACATCTTGGCGTAATTGCAAAAGTTTATCTTTGAAGTCAATGCCAAGCTGTCTTGCATATGTCTCCTCAATAATTGGACGCGCAGAATTTTTTGCAATACGAGACATGCCCTGAGTAGGATCAGTAAAAACAAGATTATTATTTTCATCTCTTTCAGGAATAAAGTTTTTGCTTCGTTTCGACCAAGCTCTTCTTGTTCGTACTTAAATTCTTGGAACGCAACCTGACCAACCCGATCTGCGGCTCTTGATAGCGCACCAGCAACCTCTTGCTCACCTGTGTTTATTCTTAAAAACACCAGCGGCTTTAGTCTGCGTTTGTGGGCCTTTTGATTTTATCACACCAACCATAAGCTACCCCTATTTGAATAAAGACGCGTGAGTATAGGCAGATGAAATGCCATCAATAAGACTTGCAGTTGCTCTATTGCGCCCCTGCATTACAGCTATTCTACCAGCCAATCGATTCTGAGATGCGGCAGACATCATGCTCATATTTATTCTTCCAGCATCTGTTGAAGCATCTTTACGAATCTTATCTGCAACTCGTTTCAAACTTCTATTGTCACCAGACATAAAACCAGCAAGAGCATTGTTAGTTGCAAGGTGCGCAGACATGTTTGCAATAGCTTGATTATGACGCTCTTTGCCTTGCAGGATTGCATCTTTACGAGCTTGCTCATACTGTTGCTGTTGCATAGCCGCCGTATTCTTTGAGGCTTGCATTGAATAGATTGTAGAAAAGGCCATAAGACCTATTGTCAATGGGTCTGCCATTAGTAAGCAACCTCCAAAACCATACCGTTCAGCTGTAAATCAAGTGGAACAGATTGAGATATTGTTACTTGCGGATCTCTGCTATATCCAATCACAAAGAACTCTTTCTTACCTGTAAAAGAGGATCTATCAAGAGAAAAGTCATCAGTTACGTTTCTCAATATCATGTCCTTACCATCAACAGAAACTGACAAAGTGCTAAACAAATCTAGAATAACTGATGTAATTCTTCTTTGTTTGCCTGTTAATGGACCACTAGCTAGTCGACCATCTATAGGCAAAGTAACAAGTGTAGGTGTAAATGAGTAGCCAACAAAGGCAGAGGTAATAGTACTATCAACTGCCGAAACATCTAACTGAGCAGAACCAACTGTATATTCGCCAAGATAATCAGTATCATTGACAGCTTTTACAACAGCACCATTAGCAAAATCAGAACCAAGTCCTGTCAATACACCTGATGTACCTGTATAAACATTACAATGATCCATTGGCATATTGTTGTTAAACTCTTCAAGATAAAACTTTTCAGTACCAGCACCGTTATCTCTTATGACAACTGTAAATAAACGCTCACCAACAGAGCAGATGCTTTCAAAGAGTCCTTGTGTATCCCAAAGCGACCAACCAGCTTTCTTGTCACCTCGCAAAGAATAGAATACAGCAATCGTTCCATCTTTATTTACATAAAAAGCATAGCTTTCTGGCTTGCTCAAAGCACCCTTAATTAAAGCTTGTTGAACAGGATTGCGTATAAGATGGGGAGAAAGTGTTGATATATTAGTTGCTACATAGGCACCTTCAGTATCTGAAAAGATATATTCTCTTACAGCACTCTCAGTTTTCTGCACAAATAGTGTGGCTCCATCAAAAGGTGCGGGTCTAACAAAAGACGAGCCAAATGGTGTTTGACGTTTTACCTGTGCTGTTGTTGGCGTCACTGGTGCATTTGAGAATGAAGGAACAAAAAACTCTGAGTCAGATGTAAATACCTGCAAATCACGATTTGAAACCATATGACGAATCTGATCGAATGAACCAACATTTGCAGATATATCTATGCCTTGATCATCTTCACCATCACCAAGACTAAAATCAAAATATGAATTGCTATGAGATGCCCATATATTTGATGGTTGTGCTAATGAACCAGCAAACCATAGGCGGCCCTCATGAAAAGTTACACAGCTTGGATATCCACGTAATGATGAATACGACTGCTCCTCCCATTGCACAGTAGCCGCTCCTGATGCAATTCTTGGAGAACCACCACCAACAGTACTAGTAGTTGCACTACCACCAGCAGTAACTTCATACACATTTTCATTAATAACAGCAGATATTGTTCGTGAGCCATTTATATTAGCGGCTGTTAAACCGCCAACACCTGATGCTCTATCAATAGTAATGCTTGCACTGGGTGCAAGACCATGCAAAGCGTGTGTAATCAGTATCTTATTAGAACCTGAAATAGTTTCGATAGCGTCAATATTTAACTGTTCTCTGATAGTTCCGCTTATATCTCCTGTAGCACTCGTACCACTTGAAACAGTTTTAATTTCTATTTCAGTTCCATGCATACGCAATCGTGTACCCACATGATCAGATACAAAATAACTAGCACTTGTTGTAAGCGTTACACCATTCCCAGTTGTTGCACTTGATTCCAAAGTTACTCCAGTACCTTGAAAACTAAAGTATGGCTGTAAAATAGAATTACTATCTGTCGATGTCTCAAATGCAAAAGGGTTGACAACAAATGTTTCAAGCCCTGTCCTCACAAGTTTTTGTATTGGGTAAAGCTGATGGGTGATGAACATAACATCTGCTTGTTGAGCGAATTGTAATTCAGACACCTTTGCTTCTGTAAATGGCAAGTTAGTTCCATCAGAATCTTGAGTAATTGTAGATACTTTTTTAGGATTGAATGAATCAGTCGGATCAAGAAGAAACACATCAATTTGACCTGCACTAAATGCAACTATATATCGTTCATCATCACTAAAGATGAATGGTTCTATTCTTAGCTGTAATGGATTAGAAGAAAAGTTTGTCACAGCTAAACGTGTTAGGTCTGTCGAAGCAACCTCAAGGTTCATAGAACCTGCACTATCTCGCGTAACAGTAACAACATTTGCTGATGGATTAGCAACAGTGAGACCAGTAACAGCATTAAGCGCCGCTTGTATATTATCTGCCGTTGTATTGTTATCAGTAAATGGTCTAAAAAAATGATTATTGCCACTTGAGCTACTAGGTGCATCAGCTGAACTAGCTTCAGAAGTTAAGGTAATTACCGTGCCATCATTTAGTTTTAATGAAATAACAGTACCAACAGCAATATTAGCATAGTCAGTTACAGTGATAGTACAGGTAGGTTTGGTATATGTTTGGGAAAACTCATACCAGTTTTGTGTGCCGCTACGTTTTTCGACACCACCTTCTGACTTAATAAAGAAATTACGAATCTGTGCGGCTGATGCATTATAAACAGATACATCAGTACGACTTGTTAATGATGGGCTAACTTCGCCAAACTCAAAGCTAGACAAAGGAACTCTTAGCCTTGCCATTAACTTAACCTTTCATTTTTAAACCTATTCGTAACTAGCTTGCGTGTTGTTTGTTGCTGGCTATCAAGATTTCGTGCTTTTGCCATTAATCTTTCAGACTTTGCTTCCATTGCATTTGAAAGACCATCATCTCTTGCAATCGATGTAGCAAAGATCGCCGCAAGTTGATATTGAACAGCTAAAGTAAAATAGGAAGGCCAAGTTTCTTCATTAGCTCTGAAAGTATAATCAACAACCAATTGATCACTCGTTGCAGAGTCTGAATAAACTTTATCACCATATATTGAATATTGGATCAATAGATCATTCACAGTTACAGCATGAACCAAAAGATAGTCTGATGGTAGCTGATGGGCCACATCAAATCTTCCTGTAGGTTCATCTGTCAGCTGATTAAGAACAGCCTGATTTGTTGCAAACCTCCAGCGAGTTTGACACAAAGATGCTCTTGCAACATCCTCGTACATATTATTCGCAATTTGTGCTTCAGTTGTATTATCTGTGAAAGAAGATATAGGGTTCGCGCCAATGAGAGTTAAAGCACGTGCCGAAATATCTATGGATGAATTAGCCGCTGTACTCATTAACAAGTAGAGGGAGGGGCTTCTGCCCCTCCCCACATCCTTTAGTCTGAATCAGTCGCTGTGACAGTCAAGCCATCAGTTACGTCAATTGCAGATGCTGACACATCTTTTGCGTAAACTAGGCTGACAGCTGGTGTACCACCTGTTGATGTTACAGCAATGATTACGTCTAATGAACGAATCATGCCAATAGCATCGTTAAAGTAACCAGCTGTGTTGACATCGCCGATTGCATCTGTGGTTGTGTAATGCCAAAGATTGACACCTGAACCACCAGACAAACGAGTAAGACCTGAAGAAGAATATGCCATGATCTAACTCCTTATGTGTTATTGTCTAAGACTTCATAGACACCGTTTGCGTCAATCACAACAGCGCCCATGGACATCGAAGAAACAGTTAAGTGAGATACCTTCTCAGGTACATAGTTCACTTCAGTAGAAACATCAGAGTTCACACCAAGGCCAACAGCCATGTTGTGATACGCCATGTTTTTACCAGCCGTGACAGCTGATGTTGAGAAGATCTGGAAACCAAGGAATTGCTTCATGGTCATGCCACCAGCAAATGGCAGGTTCTGTTCGCCAACATAATCTGATGAGGCAAACTCATCAATCAGGAACAGATCAGCAAAACCCTTTGGATGCATAGCTAAGTAACGCTGACCATCTTCAGGAACATTGGCTGTACCAAATGTTTCGAATAAAGTCAGCAAGTCTGCTTTAGCCAAAGCGGAACCAGTGTCATGGATTTGAGTGCTGTTAGCACCTGAATCCATAGCTGTATAGATAAGCTCGTCAGTCTTACGACCCAAAGCAGCCGCCGCAGATGTGGCAACAGCTTGACGCTCATCAATATTGATCTTCAGTTCATCCAACTTATCAATATACTCAGCGGCATAATGATCAGTCATTGTCACTTCAACAGTGGTGTGTTCCAGTTCCATAGGAGTCACATTACCGTTGCGTGATTTGGTTGAAGCAGTGCCAGCACCGATTTTTTGGAAACGAGCAACACTCGCGCTCACATTATTATTACGAACAGTATTCTTTAGCTTAGAACCCATACGCTGATAAGCCATGTGAACTTCGGTTTCGAACTGCTTGATAAATGCGACATCAATTGTATTCGCCATAATATCAGTCCTTTTTCAAAGTTAAGTTACTACAAGTGTGGTTGTCCATTTCGCTCGTCATCCAGTTATCCCAGAGGGGCTGTCAGTTAGAAATAGGCCATTCATCATTCTGGAATGACACTATTATATGAGGAGCGCAACGCACAAATCTTACACAAGGGAATCCATTTATAAGAGTTTCTTGTTGAGCAAACATACATTTAGCAAACTGTAGCCAACGTATTGTTTTTTATGGTCAACAGGAACAATATTTTCAACAACATCATATCGTTCTAAAAAATAATCAAAAACAGAATGGGTCAGCCGCAACCATGTTTTACCATACTTATTAAGGTCATAACTCCCTAATAGCTATATAGACGCGCTAGATATCCCATCTGATACTGAAAGCGGCACAGTACCAAACATACATACAGGGGTATCATCTGGAGATAATGCAGTAAATGTTTCTGCTTTTGGTATAGAAAGAGGCAGGTGCAACGCCCTCCAAGGCGTTGACCCACCAATCATACACTCTCTCAAATCAGTAGAGCGTAAATTATGTTGCAATACACCAGCATGATATTCATTAGCTGGCACAATCGCTAGATCGTCATACAGACCCTTGCCTGTAAAGTTTAGCAAATCCATCATTCACCTGCTGAACAAAACCAGAATCACGTGCGCCCTGTTTCCAGTAGCGAGGATCGTTCATCATAGATTTCAAATCCTCTTCTGTGATTCCTGATTGTGTTTCAGAAGTGCCATTCAAACTTGAGCCTTTCAAAGCTTCCATGACTTTTTCCAAGACTTCAATCCCTTCAGATGTTTGACCAAGACGTTCCAATGCCCCCATTTGGGATTCATCAAAAAACTTGTTTGCCCAAAGTTGAACAGCCTCAATACGTGCATCAGCATTTTCACCAAGCTTTTCACGCTCTTGTTCAATATCTGGGATAGCTTCTTGTATGGCTGACGCATACTTTGCGATGCCATCAGCAAACTTGTCCTGACCATAACCATGTTCGAAACAAAACTCAGACCACCAATGTAGCAACTCATTATCAACAGCCTGTGATTCATCGATCACTTCTGGGAGAACATAGTCACCAGATGTTTCTGGCCGATCTTTGAATGTTTCAGCAAGCATTTCATCTTTGACGCTTTGCCGAATCTCTTCTTGCCCTTTACCAAGCTTTGTTTCTAAAGCAGAGTAAGATGATACAAGATCTTCAGGTGACTTAAATTTTTCAGGAAGCCACTCTGGTCTTTCATCCACCACAGGTGCTTCCGCAGAAATCATAGAGGTTTCTGTTTCTACATTATCTGTAACTTCATTCATTGTTCTTTACCTTGTTGCCATGATTGATACGCCGTTCAAGTAATCCAACTAAATACCTTTGCCCCTCCATATGACGGAGTTCAGCATCACTTACAGCTGGGCCATTGACAGCTTCGATAGTTATAGAACGTAAATACTTTAGAACAGATTTGCCAGAGGGTTTTGAAAATAATGCCGCAATATCTAAAGATATGCGTTCATCATCTTCAGAACGTCTAGCAAAGCCGTCTAAACCAATATTGGGCTTTGTCATGATTATTCCTGTGTTGGAGCCATACCTGCTTGCTGTTGCGCCATCTGTTGCATGGCTTGAGCAAGTGCCGCACGTTCATGAGAATCACGAATCAAATTATCTGGCACACCAAACTTCTTGGCTAAAAATGCAGAAGCCTCTTCAGATGACACTAAAAGATTTACCATCTGAGGACCAAAGCGTCCACCTACCATCTCAAGGAATCTATCAACAGATGCAATATCTTGATTAGCTTGAGCTTGAGCAAGTGGAGATACAGAGCGTATTTTAACATCACGCCCATTCAGTGTAGGGACATCAATGCGTCCCTGCTTTTTAAGAATATAAACAACTCGTTGCAAAACAGGCTGAACAAACTCAGCTTGTAGTCTTCCGAATGCAGAACCAATGCGGCGAGATAGGTCAGCCATACGTTCTGCAACTTCGGTAGCGGTTGCAGGTGTGCGGTTTGGATCGCCTAGCATATCATTATAAAGCGCACGTTTGATATTATTACGCATATCACCAAGGATAAGATTAGCAACATCGAAAGATCCAGCGGCTCTAATTGGTTGCAAACCTTGGCTGTTTGGCGCTTTTGGAATTATAGTTCCAGGGACTAGGTTGATTGAATCAGTGTTAATCACACCATCATCGTCCATCTGATATATACCTGATATAGCCATCTGTGCATTTTCAAGAACCAATTCAATAGTCAGGTTCGTAGTTTTGATTGCACTAAGGCTGTTGACCAAAGGACCACGCCCATAAACTTCTCCAGCCGCTTTAGACCAGCGGAAACAAATAAATGGATTTGAGCCAGCACCTTTAAATGTATCTTGATGAATAAGCTCTTTTGTATCTTTGCATATAACAAAGTATGCATTCTGTTCTTCGTTTGGCTTATCGTAGATACGGCAAACAACTTCTAAGAAGTTAGCCTTAGTATCAGGCTCTTGTAATATTTTATCCATAAGCATTGGAGATACAATGGCATCAGGATATGCAACTAGTATGTCGCTATGTCGTATTTTGCGTTCTCTATATACATGATCAATACGATCATCAGCACCGTTTTCAAGAACTAACTGAGGGAGTGGTATAGCATTGAAGCGTATTGGGTTTAGCGCATCGCCTTCTTCAACAAGGAGGCAACCTGTTCCCACAGCCAAATCAAGGAATGCTTCGTGGGCTTCTTGTCCAAAATTACTGTTTTGCATAATCTGAAAGACGTACTCAGTAACCTCTTCCAGCTGATTATCAATAGCTTCAGTTTGATCTTTTGGAACTTCACTGCCAGAGACAAGATCTGCCCAACGCGCAAAATTTGGGACAAGGCCAGATTGTAAACGCGAAGCAAACTCTTGAACACCAACGACAGCAGTTTCATCAAATATTCTATCATCGCGTCTTTGACCTGAAGCAAGTTTAGTAAAACCTTCTCTTTGTGGAAGAGCGTACTCATAGCATTCATCAAACAATGACTCAAAGAGCAAGCGATGTGAACGAGCTTTTTCATATCTTTTAAGATATGTTGCCGCAACTTTATCATGCATTATAGATACTCGTTGTAAAAGCCAATGCCGCCACCTTTGCTAGAAAGCAAAGAATGAGTAGCACTGCCACCCTTCTTCTTTGCCTTAACAGCCTTTTGCAGGTTCTGTTGCTTCATTTGCTTTGTTTCAGCTAACTCTTTTTCCATACGCTCTTTGCGTTCAGCTTCAACTGATGGATCTGGAGCAGGTGTTGATGGTCTATTAAAAATGCACATAATAACCTCAGTGACTATAGCTTACATCTAAACTCAGAGTTTTTTCAATACAACGCACAAATTACATACGCGCCCATAAGCCTTGTCTACGTTGCTTTGGCTGGCGTGTAAACACATCAAAGTCTCTACGAGCTTGTATTACTTTCTGGTTGCCTTGAGAGCCAAGAACACCTCTACCCTCACCAGCACCTAACATCAAATACTGTAATGCATCATGTATATGAGAAAAACGATTCTTTTCTGGCCTATCATCGTATCGCTCACCAGATACTTGAATACGCCGATATTGATATCCACCCTCAAATCCTTTGATGATTTCTTTACACCTTGGGTCAATTAAAAACCCAGACAAGCCATCAACCATTCTATTTAAGCTTGCGCTTACAGATTCAAGTCTTAGAGCAACATCATTGCTTGGGGCTGGCCTAGCTTTCAAACCAGCACCACGCAAAATCTGGAACGGAGTAGATTCATCAGTTTGCGCACGAAAATCACCAGATGGATCACCAAATATATTTATTTCACAGTTTCCATATTTAACAGCAATCTCTTGTCGCAACAGTTCGGCAAAACGAACAATGCCCATATCAAACGCAACTATCTCTTGCAATATGAGCCAACGTCCTCTGACCTTTTGACCAAAGACACCAGCTGGAGTTAATCCAAAATCTAACCCAATATATACAGGTAAACCATCTGCAACTGGTATCTCTTCATCAGCTACATGCTGTTCATAGGAAAACATATTATAAACAGGCTTGCCATCTTGAATTGCGCCCAGCCGATTCATCACATATACATCGATCCAGCTTTTGCCTTTACCTTGTATTAAGTTTGGATAATAGCTGTCTAGCATATGTTTTTGGTTTTCAGCTTCTTTGTTTGGCTTGTATTTTTAAAATATTACCTTCATCATCACGCTCTTCAAGCATACCAGATGGCTGTGTGTAAAACTTCCAATTGTCTGGGAGTACCATCATCTTAGCTTCTTCACGGCTTATATGATCTGGCATAGGAACCTCACCAGACATTATAGGCCACCAGTGATCTTCTTCTGGAGCATTTGTATCTGCAATAACTCCTGTCCAACTAGGACCGCCATCTCGCATAGATGGGTAACGACCAACACGCATTGTACATGCATCAATAATTGACTTAGGTATCTCCCTAGCCTCGTTAATCCAGATACCAGTTAGCTCTAGGGAGAGTAATTTTTTGACATCTTCTGGACGGTCGAGGGCTAGGAAGATTACTTCAAGTTCCAAATCACCTTGGTTTATATTGTGTGTATATGGAACCGACCAGCTGAATTTGCCCCATTCATTTTCTGGGAACCAATCAAGCCAAGTCTTTATTGTTGTTGTACGTAACTGAGGATTTGTATTTCTTATTATAGCCCATCGGCTTTTGCGTATTCCCTGTTCATTTTTCTTTTGCATCAAAGCTCTTCTAAAAACTTCAACACAACAACCAACAGATTTACCAGAACCAACAGGGCCACGAATACCACGAAAGAACGTGTCATCCTTCATAAAGGCTTTTAAAACTTCGCCATCTGGTTTGTACTTAAATTTCATTTACCTTGTAGTCCTTACCGATCTTAATCATCGTTTCAACTACTTCAGGGCCGATAGAAGCTATGAGTTTATCAGCCTCATAGTCTGTACAAAATTCTGTTGGGTAATGTTTAAAGTGAACCTTTTTAACAACGGTTCTTAAAATATCACGCTCTTCTGGTTTGAGCATATGTAGAAACGCACTCATCTGAACCTCTTGGCAATACGTGCGGCAGATCTAGGTTGCTTTGAAAACTGCTTGCCAGCCGCTTTATCTTTTCTCTTTTTAGCAGAAGAAGCGGCATATTGAGAAGATGACATTGCTTTGATAGCTTTTGCAGGTAAGTATCTTTCACCTGTTGCATTTGGACCTTGGGTAGATGGTTTGCCAGATTTAGTGCGCCACTTTTGTTTGGTCCAATTAACAAGAGACTTCTGTGACTTCTTCATTACTTGTAGCCCCCACCCTTTGCTTTGTATTGCTTAGCAAGCATTTGGGCTTTACGCGCACTCCATTGACCAGCGGCCCCACCTTTTGATCCAGCTTTTATTCTGTTGAAAAGGCTTTTACGCATAGAAGGCTTAGTATAATTACCAGCTTCATTTACGCGAGACTTTTTCTTTTTCATAACTACACCTTCTTGCCGAATAAAGATCTGCGACCAGATCCAGATGAATCTTGTGGTCCTCTTGCTTTATAAGATGAAGCGACAGCCATTGATCCACTTGTTGCAGTTGGATCAGGAGTAGAAGTATCCATCATTTGGCCTGTAGAAGCGGCAGTAAATGTGCCAACATTTTCTTTGGAGCCATCAGCATCTGGTGCGGCTCTACTTGGATCATACCCAGCTATCAAGCCACGATCCTCAGTTTTTGCACCAACAATATTGCCTTGAGCGTCATAATAGCAGTGCCACCAGACACTATACTTTATACAAACGCTTTGCCATAAACTT
>FUIF01017257.1_pt1 | contig 18009 bp, 23 predicted proteins | sample 1003461 | NCBI WGS metagenome assembly FUIF01 (sample SAMEA80401918, study PRJEB19352) | marine metagenome | reverse complement strand
GGTAGTCATCGAACCTGCGGTTGAAGTATCCGTCTGGATCGGTGTAGGGCGCAGACAGGCGAGCCATCCGAATGACCTCGGCCTCGTCCAGACCGGCGCTCCTGGCTTGCCTCTCCGCTTGTCGTGTGAGCCTGTGCCTCACTTGACCACCCTCTTGATCGGGATGTCCTTGGGAGCCTCGATCACCACGCGCGCGTGTGGACGATCGTCATCGAAGCCAGCCGAGATCATCACATCCTCGGCCACCTCCATCGCCCGATCCTGAGTGCAGACCCAGGCGTCTGTACCCGATCGCAGGAGGAAGGATCCCTGAGTCAGGTCGTCCACCTCGTAGGTCTGATCTCCGATCTCCACCTGCTCGCCCTGCTTCATGCTCAGCACCAGTGCCATCAGACCTCTCCCAGCACCTGGGCCACCGTCTTGGTGGGGGCCAAGATCTTCAGCCCAGGGATCAGATCCACCGCCTCGCTCGGCGAGAGACCGCCGAGGATACTGGAGTCCAGCTTCACCGTCTCTCCGCACTCGACCGCCTTCTTCAGGTCCTTCAACGACAGCTTGGACCCCGGGCCGCCCATCCGCTGCACCACTCGGTAGCCTTCGGTCTTGAGGAGATCAGCCTCCTGCTTGTTGAGACCGGTCAGGGTGACGTGTCCGATCAGGTCAGCCTGGGCGATGTACTCGACCAGCTTTGCCCGGCGCACACCGTCCTTGGCGTTGTCTGCCGGATTGCCGAGAGCGGTCGCGAGGATCACATCCTCTTCTGGGGTTGGGATCGGGGTCACGTCCATGACGACGTCTGTGAACTCCCCGTTGACAATCGCTTCCAAGGCTCGCTTGCCCTGACCCTTCGACGGGCTCCGGAACCACTCACCGCACTTGAGGACCTGTCCGCTCATGACCAGCTCGGATCCCACGTAGGTCGATCCGTCGGCCACGTAGATCTGAGCCATGAGGTCTCGCACCGACTCGCTCCAGCCACCCTCCTGAGTCTCTACGTGCTTGTCCCAGACGTTGCCGGTGTTGCCGTCCACCGCGACCGTATGAACCCCTTCGGCCATGGCCACAGCACCCGTGCAGCCGGTAACGCAGGGCTTATTCATACCACGGGCGACCACCGCCGCATGGCTCGTGATGCCGCCGACCTCGGTCAACACCGCCTCGGCCTTGGCCATGATTCCGATGTGGTCAGGGTTGGTCTCGTGAGCAACCCAGACGAAAGGCGTCCCGTTGGAGGCAGCCGCTGCCGCGCCCTCGGCCGTAGTGATGGCCAGCCCCACACCTACACCCGGGCTCGCGCCCAGGCCAGCCATCGTGGGCTTTTCGTCGGTAACCACGCACGGGCGCGTGGCCGCTGCGAAGTCCTCGGGCCGCAAGCGCTTGCGCGCCTCGTCCAGGTCGATCATGCCCTCCTCGATCATATCGCGAGCGATTCGGAAGGCAGCCGCCCCGGTGCGCTTGCCGGGTCGCACCTGGAGGATCCACATCTTCCCGTCCTGGACCGTGAACTCCACGTCCACCATGTCGGCCAGCTCGACCTCCAGGTCCTGGACCATCTTCTGGATCTCGAAGAAGGCCTTCTGGTGCTGGGTCAGAAACTGCTCGGTGGTCAGCGGGGTCCGGATGCCTGCCACCACGTCCTCGCCCTGAGCATTGGCAAGGTACTCGGCAAGGAAGACCCCCTCGCCGGTGCTGGGGTCTCGGCTGAACGCCACACCCGACCCCGAAGCCTCGGAGGTGTTGCCGAAGACCATCAGCTGGACGGTCACCGCCGTCCCAAGATCGTGGCTGATACCGTTCTGATTGCGGTACTCGATCGCCCGCTCGTTGTCCCAGGACTTGAAGACCGCCTCCACGCAGAGCATCACCTGATCGGTGGGGTCCTCGGGAATATCTCCCACGTACTTCTCGAAGTTGCCCACCACCCAGAGCAGCTGCTCTGCGGTCAGCTCGGAGTCGCTCTCCACCTTCGCCTCGTCGCGGGCGATCTTGAGCGTCTCCTCGAAGAAGTCCGGGCTGGTCCCGAGGACCACCGTCGCAAACATCTGGAGGAACCGGCGGCGACAGTCGAGCGCCCAGCGCGCATTCTCGGGGGAGGTGTTGGCCCAGGCACCATCGGTCCAGGCGGAATTGGCTCCGACGTTCAGGACCGTGTCCATCATGCCGGGCATCGAGACCTCTGCACCCGATCGCACAGAGTAGAGCAGCGGCCCGTCGTGGACCTCTGCGATGCGCGCGAGTGCCTTGTCCACCTGAACGCGAATGCGCTTCAAGGTGGCCTCAGGCTTCTGCCGGTAGTCGTGGAAGTTGGGAACCTGGATCACGAAGCCGGGGGGAACCGGCAGGCCCAGATTCGACATGCGAATCAGACCCGCGCCCTTCCCGCCGTGTGTCTTCGGGTCCGGCTTGCGCGCCTTGCCCAGTCCGAACGTGCTGATCGGTGCGGGCTTCGTCTTGGTCTTCAGCTTGAACTTTGCCACCCCTGGCCTCCATGCGTTGGGTGTCGTTCTTGGATGACTTGAAGGTAGGGGGCCTTCGTGGTTACGTCAACCCCCTACCCCAGCCTTTCTCAGTCCTCGGAGTCGTCTCCACTCTCACTGGAGATCTCCACCACCAGCTCCGGGAAGGCCTCGGACATCGCCTCGATGATGGCCTCGGCGCACTCCTCGATCGTGCCACTCTCGCGCATCAGGTTGAAGAGGCCGGTCAGAGTCTCGACCGCGTCCTGCTCCTCCTCGTCCTCCTCGGAGACCGTCTGGGCAGCCGGGGCCGCTGCGGGCTCCGGGGTGGAGAGGTAGTCGAGCGCGATGGCGTGGAGAGCCTGCCCGTCGTACTTGGTGCCCAGCTTGTCCTTGGCCTTGTCGAAGGCGTCCTGGATGTTCTCCGCCTGATCCTCGTGGATCACGATGGACAGCTTCTTCTGCGGGGTGCTGTCGGGCACGTTGCCGGAGTCGTCGCCGTTCTTCTTGGCGCTGTTGGCGTCCTTGGCCATCTGCACCACCGCGGCGTGTGAGACCTCCTTGACCTGCTTGAACCAGCTGCCCCAGTTGTCCGGGGTGAGGTGCTTGGCGATCACGCCCAGCTTGGCCCAGCCGACCTCCTTGGCCTCCGCCCAGGGAGCACCGCAGCTGATCAGGCTCTGGTAGATCAGGATCAGGGTCTCGGCCTTCCGGATCTTGAAGCCGAACTCCGACTCCACGAAGTCCGCGAAGGTGTCGAACTCCCCGGTCCAGCCCTCGGCCTTGAACCGCGCGAGGATGCCGCCGACCTTGAAGAACGAGAACTCGCTCTCGTCCATGAGATCGAGGACCGCCTGCTTGGCCTCCTCCTCGCCCTTGATCGCCTCGATCTCGGCGACCGTCTTGTGAATCAGGTCGTTGACGTCGAAGCCTGTGGTACTCGGGGCGGTGACGTCGTCCTCCGACGCGAAGGCAGCCGCGAGGCTCGCTCGCATCTCCTTCACCGAAGACTCGAAGAAGCCGTCGGGGATGTCCCCCTCTTCGACGTTCTCCTTGACCCACTCCACGATCTCGCCCTTCTTCATCTTCTTGAAGTCGGGGATCGAGATCTCCGTCGTCTCTTCGCCACCGTCCAGCTCGGCGAACGGGTCCGCCTCGATGGCCTCGGCAGTTGCTGCGTCTGACATGGTGTCTCCTTGGTGTCTGTGGTCCTAGTGAATGACGAATGGTTACCCTAGCTCGGTGGGTACGTCAACCCCACCTTGCTCAATACTTCGGTCTGGGCCTTGGTCAACTTGAGGGTTTCTCGCCCGAGGGCCCATCCTACCTGGGCCAGTGCGTAGGCGTCCACCACATCATTCGATTCATGCTCGAAATTCCACCGTCTCCAGGCCGCCAGCTTCATGTCCTCCTTCTTCCGGCTCTTCCCGGGGATGGTGAACTTGTGCAGGCTGGACGGAGCGACTTCGATGAACGGGATGCCTGCCCTCCATATTGCGATCCGGATGCAGGTTTGAATGGTCACCAAAATCGCCAGAGTCTTCTGGTTGCCGTAGGCATACCCCTCGATCACCGCCAGCTCGGGCTTGTGTTGAGCGATCAGAGCAGAGATCCGCTTGGCCTGCCACATGCCCTCGCGCAGAGTCCCCGCGTTCCCGGGCTCGTAGTCGGGAGACTGGGGGATCACATCTGCGAAGACGTGGCCGGTCAACCCCAGGACGCACACCCCGGTTGACGACTTGCTCGGGTCGATGCCCATCACCTTGTCAGCCGGCAGGGTGGTCGCCACTGAAGCACTCCTTGAGGACCTCGCACTTCTGCGCAGCCTTGTCGAACCCGGTGGAGCAGATGCCACCGCACATCGGCCCGCCGTTCTTCCAGGCCCACAGAGGTCGGGCCTTCTTGGCATAGGGCTCCACACTATCGTGGTCGGCGCGGATCAGAAACTCCTTGAAGGGAGACCATGGTCCATCCGCGATCCCCCACTTCTTCGGGAGACCTGACTTCTGGCCCCACCCACCCTTCGAGACGTAGAAGACGTGGGCGTACTCCGTGTCGATGATGTCCGCGTAGCGCGGGTCCTCTTCGGCACAGCGGAGGTAGAGCCGTGTCCGATCCCGATGCTCGGCTAGCGGGGTCGCCAGCGCTTGGAATTCGTCCTTGGGGTAGGTCTTGCACTCGATGATCCGGAGCTTGTCCAGGCCGGGTAGCTTCACCAGAAGATCGAGGCCCGCGGAGATGCCAGAGTCCTGGGACTTCGCCCGCACCTGCTCGTAGTGGAAGAGTCCGAAGCCGCAGTCCAGGCACGCCGAAGGCTTCGGCCCGATGTCGGTGTCGTGTATCCGGCCGCAGGCCCCGCACTTCCAGTGTCCGACGCCGATGCCCACACCGTGGGCCCACTTCTGGATGCCACCTTCCATGATCTGGCCTTGATAGAAGACCAGCTTCTGAGCCGTGGTGATGAACTCAGGATTGCCAGGGACGTTGCACTTCTCCATCAGGGCCAGCCGACAGGGGCAGAAGTCCGGCTTGGTGACGTCCGAGGCGTGGATGTGGGTCAGGGTCGGTGAGGGTTCTTGTGCGCCAGATACCGATGCAGATGGTAGGAGAGCAGCTGCTCCTTGCCGGGTGCTTTGGGGGGCTTCTTGAACTTGACCATGATCTCTGCGCAAGCGCTTGCGCTACTCCAATCCCAGCTTCTGGCAAGCCGAAAGAAACTCGTGCTTCCACTGACGCGGCGACTTCGTAGCCGGGGCTCGACTCGAATCGAAGAACTTCGGCTTCGGGATCTCGAAGGAGAGGTCGTCGTACTGCGGCATCCGCGTGTGGTACTCGTAGTAGAAGACGTGGAGGTCTGCTTCCTCCACTGCCTCTGGCATCTCCGGAGTCATGTTGAAGCGCTCACAGATCGCGTGCCAGACCTTGTCCTCCAGCTCCATGAACTGGGGCATCCGGTGCTTGACCGGGCTGCACAGGTCCGGGATGTAGGCCTCAGTGGCGTCGTGTAGCAGGGCCTTCCGCTTCACCTCGATGTCGCTCTCGTTGCGCTCCACGAAGCGAAGCACATTGAGGGAGTGCTCAGCGACAGAGACCGGTATCTGAGTGTGGCCGTTCCACCGGTTCTGGTGAGACAGGGCGTGGGCGATGTCCGTCAGATTGACCAGATCGGGGTCCGGATCCCACGGAACGAAGGGCACCCCTGTGAACGTCAGGATCCCCGCGAACGAATCAACCTTGGGCATCTAGGATCTCCTTCCACAGGTACTCCGGAATGCAGACCCAAGCACCAGATGGGCGCGGGTCTCCACTGGGGAGAGTGAACTGGAACGATAGCGAGGGAGCCCGACCGGTGGCCCGTGCCTCCTGCGCAATCTTCCGAAGGTGTCCGTACTCCAGGGTGAACTGACCCTTCTGAGTGCTCTTGTTTTCGGCCAGCACCCCAGGCAACCGGTAGTCGCCCTTCTCGTTCGCTCCCCCACTCGCCGGGACCAGATCACCATCCAGTCTCTTGGCTGTCTTCCTCTCGGCTTTGCGCCCCGTCTCCCCGGTGCGCTTGCCGCGTGAGTTGATCCGATCCAGCAGGCTCACTTCTTCGCCTTCACCTTCAGCTTCTTCTTGAACTTCAACTTGGGCTTGCCCGGGTCCACTGCCTTGGTGTCGGGCATCAGACTCGCGATGATCTTGGACTTCAGCTCGTCGAAGACCGGGATGTTCTCGCGGATGTCATCCCAGAAGGCATCGAGTGTCGGATACTCGACACCCCCGAAGATCCACCCGCCCTTCTCACCCTTCACGAGGAGACCCATGTCCTGGGCGTAGGACTTCACCGCCGGGAAGTCGCGCGTGCGGCCGACCGCCAGACCATTGTGCGGGATCATGACCATGTCGTAGGTGGCCTCGGGGTTCACGATCGCGAACTTGTTTTTCTTCACCACCGCCCGGGTCTCACGCAGAGCCGGGACCTTGGCGTCCACCTTAGTGTCCTTCTTGGACTTGCCGGACAGGCGCAGGATGCACGAGGCCTGAAACGAGGGGGCCTTGCCACCCGGCATCGTCTCGGGCGTGGCACCTCCTGGGGCGAAGGCCCCCACCTTGGTGCGGATCTGATTGATCCAGACGACGGTGGGGAAGTTGCCCTGCTTGTTGGCCTCGGTGATGCTGCTCTGGCTCTTGCGCACCAGCTTGCCGATCGCGAGACCCGATCCTCCGACGTTAGCCGTCTCGGCGTCACGATCCAGCTCGGCCAACGTGATGGTCGAAGCCAGAGAGTCCGTGATGACCAGACCCGTGTCCTCGGCAAGGAGGACCTTCTCTGTCATGTTCACGAGGTGCTCGGCGTTGGCCGGGCGGAGGATGTAGATCCCCTCCTCGTTCACACCGAACGCCTCCACCCACTTCTTCGTCATCGTCTGCTCGATGTCGAAGAGGACCACCTTCTTGTCGGGGTAGCGCTTCTGGAACTCGCGGATCAGACAGAGGGCGTGGTTGGACTTGCCCGCCGCCTCGGGACCGTAGAGAATCGTGACTCGTCCGATCGGAATGCCGCCGCCGAGGGCCACATCCAGGGCGAAGATGCCGAAGGGCAGTCGATCGCAGTCCCGTAGCTCGGACTGGAGGACCTCGTCCCCATAGTCCTTCTGGAACCCTGCGATCATGTCCTCCAGCTGATCACTCACCGCTGAAGCCCTCGCACAGCTCGTCCACCTCGGCCTGGAGACGCTCGGTCACCCAGTCTCGGGCATCGTTGTAGATCTCGGACGGATCGTCGTGGACCGTAGCGGGAACCGTGATGCCCACATCGACGCGCACCGACGAGAACTGAGGCAGCCCCACCGTCACGCCCAGCTTCAGGGATACGGATCCGTGGGAACCGTCCTCCACAGGAACCTGGGGCGGGATGCTCTCCTGCTTCTCCAGCGGCTGGTCCATCTTCTCGGGAGCGGTGACCTTGGTTGTCACGGTGGCCACTGCCTCGGCCGGGGGTGCTGCCTTGGGCTTGCTCTTCAGCTTCATGCTTCATTCCACCTGTCGAAAATCTCCACCACGAGAGCAGCGACCTTGGGGTTGGACGCGGATGCCCGCGTCTTGCGGCGAAGGTCCACCAGTCGCTTGATCAGCTTGCACTGGGCCTTCGTGTAGAGTCGTTGGGGCTCGTCGGCCCAGGTCGAGATGGGGATCAAACCTTCCGCCTCGTAGTGCCTGATGGTGTCCGGTGTGGTCCCCGCTAGCTCGGCTGCTTGGCCGATGCGCACGACGATCACATCCTCACCATCCAGGGTGCGGTAGGTCTTCCGCGGTCCCTTCGGCGCGTTCTTGGCCTTGTAGGCTCGCACCCTCTCCCGCTCCTGCTCCCGGAAATCCTCGTCCTCGGCGTACCTCTGCCGACGCTGCTCGTTTCGAGCAGTCCTGTGCTTCTTGTACCACTTCTGGAATTTCTGCTGGGAGGGGGATGCGTCCTTCATAGCACCCATAGTAGAGGTCCCTTCGGGTTACGTCAACCGACCCTGATGTCCAGGTCGGCCTTCAGCTTCTGGTAGATCCCCAGTCTCTTCTTGGCGTAGTTGACCAGCACCTTGGACTTCTCGTCCACAAGGTCGATCGCCACCGGCTGCTCCTTGCCGGCATGAGTCCGGCAGATCCTGCCGATGGTCTGCTCGATGTTGCTCCTGGGGCTAGCGAAGATCGCCGTGTCCAGGGCCGGGATGTTGGTGCCCTCGGCCATCATCCCGTAGGTCGCGAGGATCACCGGCTTCTCGGAGACTTCCTTCAGCTTGGTCTTGCTGGTGCCTCCGACGTAGAAGCCCATGTCATGAACCGGCACACCCTCCGCCACCGCGATGGCATGGATGGCCTCCAGGTGCGAGAGGTGATCCGCGAAGACCACCACCCTGCGCTTCTTGTCGTAGGCGGCCTTGAGGAAGTGAACCACCACCCCGTTGCGCTGCCTGTTTTTGCCCAGAAATTTGAGCAGATGACCCAGTTTTCCTGGGGTATGGTGGATTTTTCCGCCATTGCCCGGATAACAGATGTCCCAGCCAGTGGGCCACATGAAGACCTTGGGCTTCATCGGGATCACCTTGGCCACCACCCGCGTGGGCCCGATGTGGACCCGGTTGATCAGGTCCATGCCGTCATAGCGCTCGGGCGTGGCAGAAAGCCCCAGCCTCAGCTTCGAGTGGAAGAGACCGGCTGTCGGCAGGAACTGATCGGCTGGAGTCCGGTGGCACTCGTCCCAGATGACCAACCCGAACTCCTTCACCATCGTTCCAGGGTACTTGCCCTTCTTCGATAGTGAGTGGAGCATCCCCAACACCACCTTCTTGCCGTCCACGTTGTAGGTGTTCTGCTGGATCTTCCCGATCTCGTGTGGCGCTAACCCCAGAAACTCCTGGAGCGCCTCGTACCACGATTCCATGAGGTCGGACTTCGGGACGATCACCAAAGCCTTGCGACCCACCTCGGCGATCAGCTTGCAAGCCATCACCGTCTTGCCGAATCCGGTCGGGGCCTGGGCCACGAAAGACTCACCGCTCAGCAGAAGCCCGCTGGCCTGCTCGATGAACTTGGCCTGCTCACCGGGCCTCGGCTCCACAGAGCACTTGAAGTCGATCGGGATGCCCAGGGCCCGCTTGTCCGTGCTGGGCGTCGGGGGTGGGCAGGCCGCCCGTGGCACACGGATCCACTTCCCATCCGAAGACATCTCCCACAGAGACATCTGCTTCCCGGTGGTCGGGCTCTCGACCGTGAAGATCGACTTCAGGGCCTTCAGTAGCTGGGGGTTGGTCGCAGGGTAGACCGCACCCCCAGCCACGTAGGCCGGCTGTGCCGTGCATTCGAGCATGGCTCAGAAGGGCAGATCGTCGTCCATGGGGACGTTGGCACCGATGGCGGTGTCGCCCATCGGCGGAGGCGTGGTCGTGTTGCCCAGCGGCCCCACCCCCGGCTGCCCCGGTGCCTGGGCACCATAGCCCATGGCGAGGATCTCCTCGCGCGTGAAGTAGGGCACCGACTTCAGATACCAGTCGGGACCCAACGGCAGACCGTGCTGCGGGAACTTCTTCACGAGGGCCTCCAGAGGAGCCTCGCCGACGTGCTCCATCTGGTCACCGACCCGGGCCATCTTGGCGTCGGTGCGGCTCATGTCGAAGGTCTGGTAGGCGAGGCCTCCGAGCTTGGCCGCCTTCTTCTGGAGCAGCTTCATGGTAATGGACTTCGCCACGAAGAGCTTGATCTCGTGCTGGACCGTGGACCCATCCTGCTTCTTGAAGGGCGTGTGGTCGATGATCGGGAAGACCGCCACCCAGGTGGACTCGTCCCCCGCCTCGCACAGCGGGCAGCCGTCGGGCTCGTCGGCGAGGCAGACGTAGGTGTCCCACTTGTTGGGGAACTTGACGTTGCGGACGGTGTGGAAGCGGAAGGCGCTGTAGAGCAGGCGGCCCTGCTCGGCCGGATCCGTGGACAGGTGACCGTCCAGGAACGTGATGCGCTTCTCCTCCCCGGGCTTCATGAAGAACTCCCAGGGCAGCTGCTTGCGCTTGTCGAGCGCATTGCCGAACTCCGCCTTGTTGGCGGACTGCTGCTCGAAGGCAGCGTCGGCGTCTGCTCCGGTCTTCATCCAGCTGGGAGTCGAACCGGGCGGCGGTGCTGCTGCCGTCTGGGCAGCGGTGGGCGGTGCCACCGTGGTCTGGACCTGCTCTGTGGTGCCCGTGTCGCCGGGCGTGTCGTGCTGCTTCTTGATCTTGAAACCCATGGTTTCCTCCGTCTTGGTTTCCAATGTCACTCAGTGACAGCCCCGCACGTTACTACTGACCCAGCGCTGGCGCAAGCGCTTGCGCGACCTCTTCGAGTGTCAGGTCTCCGGCATCCTTACCCTCTGGCAGAATGCAGTGCATCAGCTCCACGGTCTTGGGCAGCTGCTCTGTGAGTTTCTCACGTGCCAACTCCCCAGCCTTGTCACCATCGAACATCGTCAGGATCCGCTGGGCATTCTCCAGGCGCGCGATCATGGACTTGGACATGCCCGCCTTCAAGGGCGTCATGACGTTCTTGTAGACCTCGTAGACCCGGAAGAGGTCGAACATGGACTCGGGCAGAACGATCGTCTGCTCGGCGTCCACAAGGTGCTCCCCCAGGAAGATGTGGGGGTTGGTCTTGTGCTCATGCGGGTACGCGAGGTACTTCAGGTTGGCCGCCGGGTTCACCGCTCGGCCGTGCAACCCTCGAAGCCTCCCCTCGAAGTCACGCACGGGAACCGCCACCCTCTGGCGAAACGGATCCCACCGGATGTCCCAGACCTCTGCGGTCTCGTAGCTGACCTGCCTCTGAGCCAGATACGGGTGGACCTGCCCATCAGAGTAGGCTGGCTCCGTGATGTCTAGGAAGAAGTCCGGGTAGACGTGGTCTGGTGCCGGGTTGAGGGAATCCTCGTAGGCCCCGTCCTCCCAGCCGAAGGGCGTGTTCTCTTCGGCGTCGTTGATCATACTGATCAGCTTGCCATAGGGCAGCTGAACCCCCTCCCGCTGAAGACGCAGGAGGAGGTCCATCTGGGTGCCGCTGAAGTTGCAGGACCAGCAGTGCAGCCGGCTCTCACCGTGGCTGACGTGGACACCGTGACTCGGATTCGAGTCCTTGCCCGACTGATGATCCCACTGGGCGAGTGGGCAGGTCATGTGTACCCAGGTCACCCCGGTCTCGGTCTGCGCGGTCTCGCCCAGAAGGTAGATCCACTGCCGGATCTCCTTCTCCTGCATCAGATGGGCTCGACCTTCAACGAGCGTCGCTTGGTGACGTTGCCCGTCAGGACCTGCGCCTGCTGCTCGGGCGTCAGGTACTTGTCGAGGTCCCCGATCTTGAAGTCGGCGAGGTTCACCGCGAGACCGTCCTGGACCTGCTCCAGGATCTCGACCAGCGCTTCCTTGTCGGTGATCTTGCGCAGGACCGCACCGGCGGAGATGCGCGCCACGAACTTGGCCCCCTGGAAGATGTGCTCCTGATCCAGGTGCGCTTCGACGCTGGTCAGCAGCTCGGTCTCCAGACGCTTCTTCTCGCGCTGCGTCTCCAGCATCTCGACCATACGCGGGTCGGCCATCAGCTGGGTGTTCAGCTCCTCTTCGCGCGCGGCCAGCTTGCCGATCGCGTCCACCACCTGCTCGGCGGTCTCGGCCTTGGTCTGGGCGGGGATCTGAATCTCACCCTGATCCTCTGCCTCGGTCGTTGCCTTCGTCTTGGTCTTCAACTTGAAGCCCATCAGTATTCCTCCGTCCCCGCGAAGATCGCGAGAGGGTACGGGAGCAGGGGTCCCTGCTCTCCCAGGTCCTTGAATTGGTGCAGCGGCGCGAACGTCAACGGGATATTCCAGAGGACGTCCTCGCAGTCACAGCCGAAGGTGTGTACCCCCAGCTGGCAGTTAGGTGACCCATCCGGCTTGTGATTCGTGTCGTAGAAGAACTTCCAGGCCTGATGCAGTAGCCGATGCTCCGTCGCCCTGTGGAAGAACGCTCTCAGGTCTTCTGGCTCCACGTTGATCCGAAACCCGGAAGACATGACCCAGCAGTGTAGGTGGACGTGTGCCGAATTTGGGAACCCGTGCTCGTTGGGGCTGGGGTTATCCATCAGATCAGGATGGTAGGCCGCCCCCTCCTTCTTGAAGATCGGTTGCCCGCAGAACTGGCAGATGGTCCCGGTGTGGCACCGAAAGGCGTGCCAGTCAGCCCAGGCGTAATCCGGGATCTCCAGGCCGAGGACGTAGCTGCCGGGGTTCAGGCTGATCACCCAACGTCCTCCAGCTCTTCTGTCTCGTCCTCCTCGCCGACCTCTGAGAAGTCCATGCCCATGAAGTCCCAGCGGTGCCTGAACTGGCCGACCTCGCCACCTCGGCCCTTCAGGATGTGAACCAGCCGGGTGTGGATGGCCTCGGGTGTCTTGTCGTCGAAGAGCCCCAGCACCACCGAGGACAGCCGGCCGATCTCGTCGCTGTCGCCGATGTTCTCCACACCGGGCATCTCGCCCTTCTTCAGCTTCGTGCTCTCGCGGTTCAGCTGCCACGAAGCGAAGACCGGAACCCCCACGGCCCATGGCCAGCTGCTTCTTCAGGAAGCCGGCCACCTCGCCTACCTTGGCCCACTTGTTGAGCCGCGGGTCCGGATGCTCCAGCATGTAGGCCCCGTCCACGTAGATGGCATCGGGCTGGATCATGCGGGCCATCATCAGAAGGTCCTCGATCGTCACCGACATCTGCCCGTCCACGAGCCAGAAGGGCCTCTCCTCCTTCCCCAGATCGAGCAGAGTGGCCTTCAGCTTGGCCTCCTCGTTGTTGGTCAGGTGGCCGGTCTTGACGCCAGACGCGGGAACGTGGGCCGTCAGGGCTGCCATCCGCTGCTGCACCTGGATCGCAGGCATCTCCAGTGAAACCACCAGAGGCACCTTCCCTTGCTTCGTCCAGGCGTGGTGGGCGGAGTAGAGCAGGCTCCAGGTCTTGCCCATTCCAGGTCGGGCCACGTAGGAGATCAGATCCCCGGTCTGACAGCCGCCAGTCATCTGGTCCAGCGAGGGCCAGCCGGTCTCGATCCCGACCACCGACCCATGGACCTGCTGCTGGATGAAGGCCGCCAGCACTGCTTCGCGCGCGTTCCGGAAGTCGAGGATCTGGGCGTCCATGTGCTGGAGGCTCAGCTCGAAGACCGCGGAGGCGATGTGATCCAGAGCCTTCTCCGGATCCTTCCCCGGGCCGGACTCCATGTAGGGCGTGACGTCCTTGACCGCCTCACGCAGCCGCAGCTCGATGTGGCGGCGGTTCAGGTGCTGGAGGTAGTAGCTCGCCGGCTCCTTGGGCTGGACCAGGAGGGCACCGGTGTGGATCCCCACGGTCTCGATGTTGGGCATCGCCCCGTGCTGCATGACGTGGCTGGTCACGTAGGCCAGCGCAGCCTTCTCGGAGTCCGTGTGGAAGAGATGCTTGATCTCCCCCGCCTGAACGAAGGCGTCCACCTTGGCCTCTACGCAGGCCGCTGCGATGTAGTCCAGACCCAGGCTCTTCACAGCTCCCCCAGGTTCAGCATCAGGCAGGAGTCCGTGAGGAGATCGGCCGTGGGCTGCCCGTAGGCGTCCGCGAACCGATCGAAGTCGGAGACGTAGCAGACCAGCCGGCTGCCACCCTGGAAGAGGCCCATGATCAGGCTGGCCATCTTCTGCTGCCGGTGGGCGTGGGGTTCTCGATGCCCCAGAAGAGATCCGGAACCAGGAGGACCGTCGGCGTGATCGGGTCCTCCATGACGTCCTCGATCGTGCGCAGCCGGGCGTCGATGAAGTTGCGCACCAGGGCCCCCGCAAGCGCTTGCGAATGGGCCAGCACCCTGCTGCTCGGGCCGTGGTACACGAGGCCCTGGATGCCCTTCTGCTGGTGCTTCGGGAAGGACTTGACCCAGGTGACCTCCTGGGGCGAGCAGATCTCGGAGAGGGGCACCCAGAGCGCCCCAACCGGGATCCCTGCGAGGCTTGCGTAGTGGTTCGCGTCGCGGACCAGCTCGCGGTGCCTGCCCTCCGGGTGTACCACCGGGGACGTCTGGGGGGTCCAGCTACTCAAGGAGACTCCAGTCCTTCCCTCCTGAGACGCTCTGAGAGCCCGTCTCCGAGGACTTCTTCCGGGCCCTCAGCCACGCCACCCCCTCGGCCTGATTCGTCAGGAGGAACCACACGGTGGGCCGTGCCATGCCAGAATGATCGAAGGCGGTCTCCTTGTCCACCGCCTTGCGGAAGTCGTGCCAGTGCTCGACCGCGGCCACGATCAGGTGGCAGGCGACCGGACCCCCCAGCTGCTTGGCCAGCGCTCGGAGGTTGCCCTGATCCTTGCCGGAGAGGGCCGGGCAGAACCCATGCCCGCCTCGGGCCCAGGCGTTCTTCCAGAGCATCTCCAGCCGGCTCACCATGGGGCTACCCGAGACTAGGAGGATGTCCTCGGCCATCTGCTCGTCGGACAGCTTGGCTGACTGCTTCGCGTCCAGCTCTGCGAGTGCTTCGTCCAGATCCATCAGAACTGCCGGATGCCCCAGAGGAAAAACACGCCGAGAGGCACCAGGATCTTGGCCACCTCCACGTCGCCGTTCCAGAGGAACGCCAGCCCCGCGATCACCAGGATGTAGCTCATGATCTCAGTCCTCCCCGGACAACCAGTAAACCGCCACCAACGCGGTGCCAGTGCGCCACTCGCCCATGACCATCAGGATCAGCCCGCCCCACAGTAGCCAGTCTCGATTGAGGTCTCCGATCGTGAACCCCTTCTTCCCGCCCACTTCCCTGACTCCTCCGGAGACCGCGTGTCGCCGATGCGACAGCGTCGGCCTGTGATCTACCTCTGATCTCTACCCCTGTGACATACCCCTGTGAATGGGGAGGGTCACTTCTGCACCTACCGAGGAGGGTCACTTCTGACCCTCAACCCCCGTTTGGCGGGGTCACTTCTGACCCTACCGGGCGGGGTCACTTCTGCCACCCTCGACCAGCTCGGGCTCCCACTTCTGGATCTCGTAGTCTCCCCAGAGAGCGGCGTGGACCAGCTCCTCGAAGGTGATCCACAGGTGAACCTTCCGGCCTGCGAACTGGTGCCGCTCGCGCCGGATCACGCCCCGCTCTTCCAGGTCCCGCAGCGAGCGCTTCACTTGGTTCCGGCTCAGGCCGGTCTCGGTCTCCAGGTCGTCGTAGCTGCGGACGATCCAGAAGTCTCCGCCGCGTTGAATGGTGGTGTAGGGCCACCAGCTGACCAGCTCGGTCAGGAGGTGCGCGGCCCTCGTGTTGCCTGCCAGCTTCAGGATCAGCCGGCCGGGCTTGCGCCCAGACAGCTGCTTGCGCCGGTGCTCAGCCTGCTTCTTCGTCAGCTTCTGCTGGTGCATCCAGGTCCCTGATGAACTTGAAGAGATCGAAGGTGCGCCCGTAACTCAGGTCCTCCATCGCAAGTCGGAGGTTGCTCAGGGATCGGTCCAGCACTTCGGCGTCAACCTTCGCCTGTGCGATCGGATGGTCTTCGGGGCGGCCATAGGGCACCGGCCGGTAGTGCAGCCTTTGGTGGGTAGTGCGGTTGACCAACGTGACCTCGACCGGGAGGTCTCCGTCCGGGTCGATCTCCCATCGCGCACGGATCAGCGCGCAGATGATCTCCTCCAGCTCCTGGAAGTCGCCGCCGCTCACCGGGGCATAGCCGCCGTCGCTCTTGACCTGACCCTTCTCCAGCCAGTCGGAGACGCCTACGTCGGCGGTGACCTTGGCGATCTCTTCTTCGGTCATGTGATGCTCCTATCCCGGGACCCCGCGGAGACCCCCTCACACGGAGCCCCGGGCCTACCGAAGGTGCGCCCGCTCCTTCGGCAGATCAGGCGAAGATGACGCTAGTTGGGGAGAAGCCCCGAATCGTCGTCATCCTCGTCCGCGAGGAACGTGGCCAGCGGGCTCCCGCCCTCCGCCGCGTCGGCGGCCGAGACCGCCTCGTCCGCATCGAGGCCCATGGCCTCCTTCACCTGCGCTTCGGCCGCGGCGATCTTCTCCTTGGCCTGCTCCTCGGTGAGGCCTTCGGCCTGCATCAGGGCCTTCACCGCACCCTCCTTGGCCTTCTCGATCAGGGCCTCCTTCTGGTCCTGGAGCGGAGCGTTCTTGTCGGCCGACACCTCGCCGCCGATGCCCACGTTGCCCTGGGCCTCGTGGACTCCGACCTGCTTCTCGATCTCCTTGACCAAGATGGCCTCCAGGTCCTCCTGCTCGTAGACGAGATCCTCCGTCTGGCACGCCGCGCCGAGGAGGGCCATCAGCTTGCCGATCAGGCGAGCCTTCTTGATGACCTCGTCCAGCTGATCCCACTGGCCGGGCGACATCTGGACCGTCTGGATCATGACCTTGGACGCGCGGATGTCGTCCGCCTTCGTCCACTCGATCTGCGGCCACGTCGTGGTGAAGGCCTTGGGATCGACGAAGCCCTGATGCTCGGGGTGCTTCTGACAGCGGATGCGGAAGCCGACGTGGGCCTCCTCGTCGTTGATCTGGTACGCGAGGATGCGCACGCCGAGGATCACCGGACCCGCCTGTCCGATCAGGTAGTAGTTGAGCTTGTTTTCGGTCCCGCGGAACATGAAGGGGTTCTGCGGGTCGTAGGTGACGGTGGGGATCTCGTTGGTGGGGGTGTTCATGGGGTCTCTCTCCTAGTTGGCCGCCTTCGACTTGAAGGACAGCTTCTTCTTGGGGGTCTCGGTCGCAGCCACCTTGGCCTTGACCAGCTTCACGTAGTCGATCACTCGTTGCTCTACATCGGCCTGGGGGATGTGCTCCTTGACCGTTTTCTGGACTTCCTTCCCCAGCTGCTGGAAGTGGGTGTCCGGCTCCAGGCCGTAGGTGTCAAGAATCGCCTTCATGAAGGGCCAGATCTCCTCGGGCGGCAGACCGTTCATCTCCAGGTGTCGGTCGATGCGTCCGGGTCGGATCAGAGGCGCGGGGATCGCGTGCTTGCCGTTGGTGGTCATCACCACCAGGACCCTCGACTCGTTCTCCTGGAGGAACCAGAGGAAGTCCGAGAGGAGGTTGGTGGTCACCCCACTGTGATCCATCGAGAGCGCGTTGAACTGCTTCTCCACCTCGTCCAGAAGGAGCACGCAGGGGGCCTCGTGAGCCGCCGCCTGGAGCGTGCGCTTCAGGTTGGACTCGGACTCCCCGACCCACTTGGACTTCACCTCGGAGGCGTCGTAGCGGAAGAGGGGGACACCGAGGGTGCGGGCGATGTGCTTGGCCCCGGCCGTCTTGCCCGTGCCGGGAGGCCCGCCGAAGAGGATGCCCTTCGGTCGCAACCTCTTGTCCGGTTCGGTCAGGAAGAAGTGGGCCTCCTTTTGGAGCCACTCGGTCAGCTCGGCCGGCGGGAGGTAGAAGCCCTGATCGGTGTCCACCTGCTCCAGCCCCGGCTTGGGCGGGAAGACCTTCTTGCGCGTGCGCGCGATGCCCGTGCGCGTGAGACTCTGATCCTGGACGTGCGTCAGTCGGATGGCCCAGTCGCACTCCGAGAGAGTCAGGCCACCCATGGCCGCCACGAGGTCCTCTGCTGCGGTCTTCGTCTGACCTAGGTCCTGGGTGAGGACGCGCAGCTTCAGAGCCTTCGGTGTCGGCAGCTCTCCCGCGTCGAAGACCAGGGAGTGAATGTTCTCCACGTTGACCATCACGAGGCTCGACTGCTTCAGCTCGAAGTGGGACTTCACGCCCTCGTGCGACAGCTCGGTGGTGGCCGGGGTCTGCTTCGTGGACACGCACGGATCGCTGATGCAGTAGAAGATGCTGCCCTCGGATACCGAGGAGGTCTCACCGTCCCAGCGCTTCACCTCGGGCTTGCCCGAGATGTGCCGGAGGATCTTCGACACGTTGACCGTGTCGGTGGTGTGGACGTGGATCAGGGGGATCCGCGCCTTCAGCGCGAGGTCGATCAAGGGGGGTCTCCTTGTAGGTCGCTACCAGGGGGCGGCGCAGTCCACGCCGCGGCGGTGGGTGCTGTCAGCAGATCAGGCTCGACCCGCCCCCTGGATGAATGAACTTA